>WNGA01004381.1_pt1 | contig 36305 bp, 32 predicted proteins | sample 5400061 | NCBI WGS metagenome assembly WNGA01 (sample SAMN13153366, study PRJNA577476) | soil metagenome | isolation source: 100 cm soil or saprolite under grassland replicate 2 | place: USA:California | collected 2016-06-15
CTGGGTTCTGGACTCGGCTCTGAGCTCGGGGAGCTGCTGGCGAGGGCGGATGGCGATGAGCTGGTGCGGGCGGCCGTGCCGGGCCCGCCGCAGCCGGCGAGCGCGAGCAGAGCCGCGAAAGCCATCAGCTTGAGCCTCATTCGGGATTGAAACGCCATCGCCGCCGCGCACGTTACGACGGCTGGACTCAGGACCACAGGAGCCACAATGAAGCCCGCAGTTTCGCGCCTGCGTGGCCCTTACGTCAAGCTGGTTTGGTGGAGCGATGAGAGCGACCTGCCTGGTTGCTTTGCTTATGGTGTCCGTGGGCTGCGATCAACCAGCCGCGCTTACGGCCGAAGTTGACGTTTCGGCCACTCAGACCGCTACGGTCGGTGGACGCGCTCAGCTCGTCGTGGTGGTGCAGAACACCGGTCCCGCCATTGCTCATCTGGGCTTGGTGTTCCGATCGACTGACAAGTGGTACGAGCAGCACACGATCACAGACGCGAGCGGCTGCTCGGTCGCTACCGACCACTCCGCCTTCGACTGTGGCGACCTCGCTGCCGGCAAGACGACGACCTTTGCGATCGCCGGCATCGCGCAGGAGGCCGGCACATTCCATTACGAGCTGGCTTTACGTGAGCTCGTCCGCCCCTTCCACTACGTCAACAATCACGCCGACGGCGCAGACGCACACACGTGGGACGAGGTCGTGCGCGCCGGCTAGCGGGCGCCGCGCTCGAAACGCGGGATGGTTACATTCCGGGGGCGAGATCCGGCGGCACGACGAACCATTTGCCGCCCACGTTCTGACCAGTGGCATCACCCGGCTTGGTGTCCTTCACGTAGTAGTAAAGGGGCCAGCTGTTGTACATGACCTGGGTGCCTTTCCCGTCAGGGTTGGCAATCGTGGTCAGACTTCCAGTCACACCTTGTCCACCGGTCGGCGTGGTGGCCCCGGCAGGAAGGAGGAGCGGCGGCCACACGGCCAAACATCCGCCCTTGCACGTGACCTGTCCGCCCTTGTCGGGCGTGAAGTAGTAGAGCGTCATCCCTTTGCTGTCCGTGAGGATGGTCGTCGCCTTGCCGTCCACCGTGACCGAGGCAGTCACCACGAGCGCCGCTGGTGTCGGGGATGTGGTCGCGGATCCGCCGCCACCACCGCCACAGCCGACAGCTATGGTGAGCACCGCGGCCGCAAAGGCGCTTGAACCGAACGATCTCGGAGGCATCTCGCTCACTCCAGGCTGCAAAGCCCGCCTGCGTCACAGAGCATTACCTCGCTCGGTTACAAAGGGCGCGGCATCCGCATGATCGTTGACACCTACCACCCCGATGCGAACTTGTCCGCGCACGCCTGGTGATCGTGGAGGCGGCTGCCGACCGAGTGTGGCGAGCCCTGCCGGAGCTGCCGGCGACGCTGCGCCAATCGCGATGGGCAGCCCTCGGCGCTCTGCCGCTCCACGCCGCCCTTCGCCTGTCCGCCTTCTACTACTACGGCACGCCACCGCTGCACGGGCTGCAGGTGACGTCAGTATTGGGGCTCATGGCGGCCAGCGTGGCCGCGCTGGCGCTCGGCGCGCTGCGGTTCTCGCGGAAAGACATCGGGGTCTAGGCCGGGGGCTCGGAGAACCCGCCATGCACCCGCGGGTAATGGCGCCCAATTCCTAGCACTTGGTAGCCTATGTGTTGGGGGATGCGCGATCACCCATCGGCGACTTCGCCGTGCCACCGAATGGAGGATTGATGGCCAAGGTACGTGCACTCGTGGGAACTCACAAAGGCGCCTTCATCTTGACTTCTGATGAGCGGCGCGAGCGGTGGGAAGTCGAAGGACCTCACTTCGCGGGGTGGGATGTCTACCACGTCAAGGGGTCTCCTGCCGATCCCAACCGCCTGTACGCATCGCAGTCGCGCGGCTGGTTCGGCCAGGTGATCCAGCGGTCGAACGACGGCGGCGTGACCTGGGAGCCGATCAGCAACGACTTCAAGTACGACGGGAAGGTTTCGACTCACAAGTGGTACGACAACTCAGACCATCCGTACGAATTCTTGCGGGTATGGCACTTCGAGCCGTCCCCGACAGACCCCGACACGGTGTATGCCGGCGTCGAGGACGCTGCGCTGTTCCGGTCGAACGATGGTGGCAAGACTTGGGCAGAACTTCCGGGCATTCGAACTCACGAGTCTGCGCCGACCTGGGCGCCAGGTGCGGGCGGGCTGTGCCTGCACACGATCATCCTCGATGCGAAGAATCCTGACCGCATCTTCATCGCGATCTCAGCCGCAGGGACATTCCGGAGCGACGACGCCGGCAAAACGTGGAAGCCGATCAACAAAGGCCTCATCTCCAACTTCATGCCGGATCCCGACGCCGAGGTCGGTCACTGCGTCCATCACGTCGCTGCGCACCCGAGCCGTCCCAACGTGCTCTTCATGCAGAAGCACTGGGACGTGATGCGCAGCGACGACGCCGGTGAGTCATGGCATGAGGTGAGCGGCAACCTGCCGAGCGACTTCGGGTTCGTGATCGATGTCCACGCACACGAGCCCGAGACCATCTATGTGGTGCCGATCAAGAGCGACTCGGATCACTTCGTACCCGACGGGAAGCTTCGCGTGTACCGCAGCCGGAGCGGCGGCAATGAATGGGAGGCGCTCACTGAGGGACTGCCCCAACGCGACTGCTACGTGAACGTGCTCCGCGATGCAATGGCCGTTGACTCGCTCGACTCATGTGGCGTGTATTTCGGTACCACGGGCGGCCAGGTGTACGTGTCGGCCGACTCCGGTGACAGCTGGAAGCCGATCGTGGAGAACCTGCCATCGGTGCTCTCGGTGGAGGTGCAGACGCTGCGTTGATCCGCGTCGTCCTGCCGGCAAATCTGCGCACGCTCGCAAGCGTCGGTCGGGAGGTGCAGGTTCAGGTCGAGGGCGCGGTCACTCAGCGTTCAGTCCTCGATGCGCTCGAAGCCCAGTACCCGGCGCTGCTGGGGACGATTCGTGATGCGACCACAAAGAAGCGCCGGCCGCTGTTGAGGTTCTTCGCCTGCGAGGAGGACCTCTCGGACGAGTCGCCTGATGCCCCACTCCCCGACGCGGTTCGAGCAGGGCAGGAGCCGTACCTGATCGTAGGCGCTATAGCAGGCGGCTGAACCGCGGTCGGAAACCCATGGGTGCCGGCGACTGCGGGTAATCCGGCGCCGCCGCAGATGCCGCCAGTGCATGCAATTGCGGGTTTCAAGGCTGCAGATTACCCGCGAGTGTGTGCATTTCCGTGTGTTTGACCGTGCGCATCCGCTCGAGGTCGCGGCGGGTCCATTCGACCCACTGGGTCACGAGCCAGAAGATGAAGAGCGCGTTCAAAACGTGAAGTGCCGCCACCCAGGGCTTGTCGGAGACGCCCACAGCGCTGGCGAGGTCACTGTTGGGATCTAGAAGCGGAATGATGAAAATCGACTGCAGGAAAAGCAGCGGCACGAACGCTGCGGCGAGGCCGGTCATGCGCCATGGCAGGCGTCCTACAAACGCCGCTATGACCATGAGTAGGCTCGCAATGAAGATCACGAGAGCCCCCAGGACGTGAAAGCCCAGGGCTCCCTTCCCGTCCGAGTTCCCAGCCATCGCCGAAAACACACCCGCGCCGGCAGTCGTGAACTGGGCGATGATCAACAGGAACATCAGCACCGTCCCCCAGCGATAGGCCTGCCGCGCCACCGCTGTCATCAGATCGCCTCCCAGACGGAGGGGTCGGTCATGGGACCACATCCGAAGGCTGCGGCGGCGCCACGGCGGCCCGGGCCCCACGCGAAGCCCTCCCGACGGGTCGAGCCCAGAGCATGTTGCTGGCCAGCAGCACCCATCCCACCCAGACGAACAGGCCGAAGAAATAAAGGATGTTGAGGACCAGGGCGAGGGCCACGAGAAAGCCCACCCACGCGAACCACATCGGGAGGCCGCCCCAGCGGAGCGCCACCAGAGAAGTCGCGACAACAAGCACGGCCTGCCCGAACAGGCCGAGGTTGATGGTGAGGAAGCCAATCGCGCTCAAAACGTTGTGGAGGGTCGGGTCGATAGCCCGCGTGGAGTTGATGACCACCGCGAACGGAGCCAGGATCGCCGCCCCTCCTGTGAGGAGGAGGATGGCCGAGGCAACGCCTCCTCCGAACGCGACTGCCGAAAGACCTCCAGGAGCCGGCTCCAACCGTCGGAGCGAAGTCCGAAGGCTCCCCGTAAACCACAGGAGCGCGGCGCCCGCGAGCCCGATCAGTGAGTACATGACGAGGAAGCCTGCCGGCCCTCTCCCGCGGTAGTAGGCGGCGATCTGCGCGGCATCTGAGTCTGCAGGGAGGAGGTCGGCGGGCACGAAGAACAGGAAGAACAGCGCCATGAACGAGACGGCGAAAAGGAGCCCGGAAACCGGAGCCCATCGCTCCCAGCGGTCTGCTACGTCCATTTTTCGCATCTCCTGATCGGTGAGTTTCTGGAGGTCGTCGGCGCGTTGACCGTACAAGGCGGCTCCCGCGCTGTCGTCACCCTCGCCGCCGAACCTGTATCGCTCTCGCGAGGGAGCTTTCGCCGCCTCAGGTCGCTCTTGAGGCCAGGCCGATGGAATCCAGACCGCGAATGCCCTACCGTGCACCTCGATGCGGGAAGCGGTGATGAGCTTGATCCGGCGGCATGGCGACAAGGCGCTGGTTGCCGCGCTCACCGCGCTCGCGCTATTTGAGATCTTCTTCGTTGACAGGCCGGTGTCGGCCCGGCTCACAGGCGCCGCGGTGGCGATCGTCGTCGGGGCGGCCGCAACTCGACGGGTCCGCGTCCCGCTGCTTTTGCTTGGCTTGATGCTCGTCATCTCGGTGGCGTCGGCGGCGCTGCCACACCTCGGCGGTCGGACCATCGAGACATTCGGCTTATTCCTCTTGCTCGCCGTCTACAGCGCCGCCGCGCACACGAACGGCCGCGACACGCTCCTCGGCGGCGCCATGACCTTCAGCCTCTTCGTCACCGACCTGATGGCTGACCCGGAGGGTATCTATGCCGAGGGCGTCGTCTTCTACTCTCTCCTCTTCGGCTTACCGTGGGCGGCAGGTCGGGCGATACGGCGCTGGCGCCTCAGCGAACGACGCCTCGAACAGGAGAAGGCCCGGACGGCCGGGGCGATCGCCGAGGAGCGAACACGGATCGCTCGTGAGCTCCACGACGTGGTCGCGCATTCGATCAGCGTCATGGTCCTTCAGGCACGGGGCGGCCGCCGCGTCCTCCAGTCCGAGCCCGCCGACGCGCGTCAGGCGTTCGCCATCATCGAACGGACGGGCCACCAGGCGCTCGAGGAGATGCGCCGCCTGCTCGGTTTGCTCCGCAGAAGCGACGAGGAGCTCGCGCTAGCGCCGCAGCCCAGTCTGAGGGAGCTCGGAAGGCTGGTCGAGCAGGTACGAGGCGCCGGACTGCCGGTCCAGGTGGCCATCGAAGGCGAAGCGCGGGAGCTGCCGCCGGGCGTCGACCTCTCGGCGTACCGGATCGTGCAGGAGGCGCTGACGAACGCGCTCAGGCACGCCGGCCCCGCGCGCGCCCGAGTCCTGCTCCGCTACCGGCCAGACTTCCTCGAGCTCGAGATCACAGACGACGGGCCCGGCACCGGCGACGGCTCGGGCCCCGGCTATGGTCTCATCGGCATGCGCGAGCGCGTCTCGGTCTACGGCGGCGAGCTACAGGCGGGGCGGCGGCCCGAGGGCGGGTACGCCCTGCGTGTTCGCCTGCCGCTGGGCTCGGTCCGCGCTTGTGCGCAGCGGCTTCCGGATGATTCTCCGCACCGAACCGGACATCGAAGTTGTCGGTGAGGCTGCAACCGGCGACGAGGCGGTGGCGCTTGCGCACGAGCTCCATCCGGACGTGGTGCTGATGGATGTGCGCATGGCGAACATGGACGGCATCGAGGCGACTCGCCAGATCATCGACGGAAACGAACACGCGCCGCGCGTGCTCGTGCTGACGACCTTCGACCTCGACGAGTACGTGTACGAAGCACTCCGAGCCGGCGCGGGCGGTTTCCTGCTGAAGGACGCGCGGGAGGAGCAACTCGTATCTGGTATCAGGATAGTGGCAGACGGTGGATCGCTCTTTGCTCCGGCGGTCACCCGGCGGCTGATCGAACGCTTCGCCGGTAACGCGGCGCCGAAGCCTCCCCCGGCGCTCGCCGAGCTAACAGCAAGGGAGCTCGAGGTGCTGCGCCTGCTTGCTCGCGGTCTCTCGAACGAGGAGATCGCGAGGGAGCTCGTGGTCTCCGAGCACACGACCAAGACGCACGTCGCGCACATTCTCAGCAAGCTGGACCTTCGCGACCGGGTGCAGGCGGTGGTACTCGCCTACGAGTCCGGGATCGTGCGCGTCCGCGGCAGAAGCTAGATGCTCCTGCCGTCATTCCCGAGACTGCCGGCGAATGCGGGTTTAAGGCGGGCGCGAAACGCGCAATAGCCGGCAAATGCGGACACTATCAGATTCTATGATAATGATACTGGTAGCCCCGGCGGGATTCGAACCCGCGATCTCAGCCTTGAGAGGGCTGCGTCCTAGTCCACTAGACGACGGGGCCACGCGCTGGTGATGGTGGGCGGCGTTGGGTTTGAACCAACGACCTCTTGCGTGTGAGGCAAGCGCTCTCCCGCTGAGCTAGCCGCCCACGGGAAGGATCAATTTTACCGATGGCCTTGGCCCTACCATCTAGGTCGGATGGACACTCCCCTCACTCAGCGCCACTGCGAACGCTGCGAGCCGGGCACGCCGCCGCTCTCCAGCCACGATGTCGGCCACCTGCTGGAGCAGGTCCACGGCTGGACGGTGGAGGACGTCGACGGCCACGTGCAGCTCACCAAGACCTTCAGGGTCAAGGGCTTCATGGCGGCGGTCGAGATCGTGAACAAGATCGCCCCGATCGCCGAGGCGGAGGGCCACCACCCCGACATCCTGGTCCGCTGGGGTGAGGCCAGGGTCGACCTCTGGACCCACGCCGCGGGCGGCCTGACGGACAACGACTTCATCCTCGCCGCCAAGATTGACGAGGCACTTGGAAAGGCCCCAGGAGGCGAACTCACAAAGTCTTAACAGCCCTTCCTTTGTTTTGTCGGGGGTCGGATGTTAGCGTCGGCAGGCTGGATGAGCTACATCATCTGCTGGCTGCTGCACCGTCGTGAGCGAGAGGTACTTCTGCAAGGGATCCTCCCCTGGGGGATCGATGCCGTGGTGTTCTGCTGGCGCTGCGACCGCATGCGCGGCCGTGCGGTACGCGTTCTGCAGCTCGGCCATACCCACTCCTGGTAGGTAGCCGGGGCTCAGCGCTCGAGCACCACCGCAGGGTAGCTGGCGGGTAACAGCGTTCGGCGCAGAAACTGCTGGGCGGCCTCCTCCCGCAGGCCGAGATCGACGTTCCAGCTCACGACCACGACCAGGTCGCAGTCGCGCAGCTGATCGGCTGTGGTGACCACCGAGTACCGGGTCGTGTAGGCCGCCAGCACCTGCTCGTCGGCGTGAATGACGCAGGCGCGTCTGCCGGCAGCCTCGGCCACCGGCGCCAGCACCTTCCAGCGGGCGATGGCGGCCGCCATGAGGTAGGCGACGCCTGGGATCAGGAAGATGAAGAACCGCGGGTAGAGGTACGCCGGCTGCAGCACGAGCCACAGGAGCGCCACCACCCCGGCGAGCACCGCCACAGAGGCCCACACCCAAGCCTCGCGGCGCACCACCCACAGCCCGAGCGCGACCGGGGTGAGCCACAGACCGATCGGCAGGAGCGCCGGCGCGCCCAGGAGGAAGAGGACGAGGTCGCGCGGAAAGGTCGGGTCGAACAGGCTGGGCGGGAAACCGTGCTGGATGAAGACAAGGACCTCGATGTAGGCATTGGCGGCCGCGCCGATCAGGAAGGCGACGAGCCAGGCCGGGGCAAGCTGCTTGAGCATGGCAGGTGAGCGTTTGCTCGCGATCCACGCGACGTGAGCGAGCAGGACAACCGCCACGAATACATGGGTGGCGATGGCCAGCCCGAGCAAGACGGCGTAGAGGAGCAGACGGCCCCGGCTCCACTTTGACTCCACGACAACGAGCGTGGCCAGCAGCGCCAGGAGGGCGGCCAGGCTGTAGCCGCGCAAGTCGCGGCTATTGTCGACGAACAGCGGGTCGGTGGCGATGTACAGGCCGGCGCAGACGCCGGCGAGCAGGCCAAAACGTCTCGAGAGGACTGCCGTCGCCACGCCCACCGTCCCCCCCGCCGCCAGCGCCGGGATCAGCCTGTAGACCCACTCGTTGCGCAAGCCGGTCAACGAGTAGATGACGTGGCTGAGGAGCGACAGAAGCACGTGGTCGTTTGACGCGATCGTCTTCAACAGGATGCTCGGGAGCGCCGCGCGGACTGCGAACGCATCCCACAGCGACGGGGTGGCCACGAAGCTGGCGAACGTGGCGGCGGCGTCGTAGCCGAACGAGCGCCGCGAGCCGATCATGTAGGCGGCGGCGGTGACAAGGCCCAGGAACGCGCCCACCCGGATCGGCGTTATGGACCGGGAGAGCATCGCGGGCAAACATTACTGTTCGCTCCCCACCCGGCGTGCCTCGGGCACGCCGACCTCCCCACACGGTGGGGAGGAAGGGCAGGTGTTCGCTCCCCACACGGTGGGGAGGAAGGGCCAGGTCATCAGGAACGCGCCCACCCGGATCGGCGTGATGGACCGGGAGAACATCGCGGGCAAACATTACTGTTCGCTCCCCACACGGTGGGGAGGAAGGGCCAGGTCAGGCGGTTACTTCGTCTGGCTCCGGGACGATGTCTTCGCCGGTGTAGGCCGAGGCCTGCATCCTGAACAGGCGCGCGTAGCGCCCGTCGAGCTGCATCAGCTCGGCGTGCGTGCCTTCCTCGACCAGCCGCCCGTGCTCCAGGAAAACGATGCGGTCGGCCCTGCGCACAGTCGAGAAACGGTGCGAGATGTAGACCGCGGTGCGACCGCTGGTGAGCGATCGGAGCCGTTCGAACAGGTCGTACTCAGCCTGCGCGTCCAGCGACGAGGTTGGCTCGTCGAGCAGGAGGATCTTCGCATCGCGCATGAACGCACGCGCCAGCGCGACCTTCTGCCACTCGCCGCCAGACAGGTTGACGCCGGCGTCGAACCACTTGCCGAGGGCGGTGTCGTAGCCGTCCGGCAGCCGGGAGATGAGCTCATCCGAGCCGGCCTGCTTGCTCGCGGTGATCACGGCGTCGCGATCAGCGATCTCGGGCACGTTGCCCAGGCCGATGTTCTCCGCGGCCGTGGCCTGGTAGTCGACGTAATCCTGGAACATGGCGCCGATCTGCTCGCGCAGGTCATCGGGCTCGAAGTCGCGCAGGTCGACGCCGTCGATGAGGATGCGTCCCTCGGTCGGGTCGTACAGGCGGCAGATGAGCTTGAAGAGCGTGGTCTTGCCGGCACCATTGCGACCCACGACGGCCAGCGTCTCCCCCGGCTTGACGGCGAAGCTGACATCGGTGAGCGCATTCTTCTCCGACCCTGGATAGGCGAAGCTCACGTGGTCGAAGCGGATGTCACCGCGGAGCGGCTGCGGCACCTCCTTCGGTTTTTCAGCGACCGGCATCGAAGGCTGCACCGCCATCAGCTCGAACAGGTTGTTCAGGTACAGGTTGTGCTCGTACATCCCCGAGAAGCCGCTGAGGATGCTCTGGATCGAGTTCTGCACCGACGTCGCGGCCTGCGTGTACAGGGTCAGGTGTCCCAGAGTCAGCCGGCCGGCGATCGCCTGCAGCGCCACATATAGATAGGTGAGCGAGGTCACTATCGTGCTCAGGTTGCCCAGCACGAAACCGGTCAGGTAGCGCCGGACCAGCTGCGAGCGCTGGCTGTCATAGAAGGCGCTTGCGATCAGGCGGTAACGCTCGATGAAGTACCCGCCGAGGCCGAAGAGCTTGACTTCCTTCGCAAACGAGTCGGTCGTTACGAGCGAGACCAGGTAGTTCATGCGGCGCAGCAGCCGCGAACCCCAGCGGGCGATGTTGTAGCCGCGCCAGCCGTAACGCGTGTCCGCGATGAACGCGGGGATCGGCGAGACCAGCGCCAGCAGCGCCAGCAGCCAGCTGAAAGAAAGCAGCAGCGCGACCATCGTGATAAACGTCAGCGCGGTCTGCAGCAGACCGAATGCGGTCGCGATCATGAGCACCGGCCGGTTGATCGAGTCGTTCTGTGCGCGCCGCAGCAAGTCATACGAGGCGGGGTCTTCGTAGAACTGCAGGTCGAGCGACGCGGCCTTCTCCATGACCATCAGCTGGATCCGCATCGAGACCGAGTTCTGCAGCAGCTGCTGGGTGATGTTGCGCACGGTGTTCAAGAGCGCGCTGATGGCGAAAACGAGCAGCTGGAGTACCGCGAGCAAGACGATCATGCCCACCGCGGTGAGGGTCGGGCCCGGCAGCCAGGGCACGCCCAGGTCGGCAAAAGTGACCCGGTCGGCGAGGTGGGAGCTGTTGATCAGGATGCCACGCACCACCCCGTTGACCAGCATCAACGAGAGTCCAGCCGAGATGGCCGGGATGACACCGGCTATCGCGGTGGTGATGAAGAGGCCAATCGTGATGCGGGGACTGGCCTCCCAGACCAGACGCATCACCTGAGGCAGCGCTGCGGTCGTGCCCAGGATCGACTGCTTGAGGTTTTCCCAGCGCCCGCGCAGATCCTTGGGGCCCTCAGGCGGCTGCGGGGGCTCGAGGGCTGGATCGCCGGTCAGGCCGCTGTTGGCGGGGCCGCTGTCGGGCTTGCGCCGGCTCCTCCCCCACCCTCCCCACCAGATCACGGGCCCATGCGAGCCCGGCGGCATGATCCCCATTTCAGAGGCAGCTTACCCGAGGGTGATTGACAGGCCATCCTTTACGGTGTAATTATGTAATGCATGGATGAGAAAGACCTCGGTTCAATCAAGGGTTGGTTTGCCGGCAGGCTCCCGGACGGCTGGTTCTCGGGGGTGGACGTCACAGTTGAAGACAAACAGATCGTGGTCGTGGGCGCCCTGCCCGAGATCGATCTCGGCAGCAGCCCCGAAGAGAAGGAGGGCGCCGCTGCGGGCCGCATCGCCCGGTTCCGGGAGGAGACTCGGGGCGAGCGGATCGGCATCGCGCAGGAGGCCGAGGAGCGCTTCCGCAAGTACGTCACATGGGGCGCCAAGCTCGGCGGCGTCACCAAGCGTTTCAACCCAGGCGGTGGCGGCCGCTCGTCCGCCGATCGGCGTGTGATGATCGGCCGGTGGTTGCGGCGGCGCGGGCGCGGGCGGCGGCACGCCGGCCAGCCGGGCTCCGCGACTCCGACCACGCAAGTCTTCTGAACCTGATCGCTCCCCACCCGGCGGGCCTTCATCAGCAGCTGGCTGGTCGTCGCCCTCTACGCCGCGGTGGCCGTCTACTACGCGCTCAATCAGCTCGATTGGGGCGAAACGAGATAGCCGAGTAGATGCTGCCCAGCCAGCGGCTGGGCACGCTGTGGAGAAAGCGAGTGCGTTCGAAGCCGGCCTCGTCCGCCATCTGCTCCCACCGCCGGCGCGAGAAGGGGTGCGGGACCCAGGCGTTCCCGCGGTCGGTGTCGTACTCGACCACGATCAGCGCGCCGCCCGGCTTGAGCATGTCGCGGACCGCGGCGAGCACCGGCGCCTTGTTGCGCACGAAATGCAGCGAGTTGGCCATGACCACGCCATCGAGGTCTGTCAGGCCGAGCGGGCGCGTGAAGTCTGAGTGCAGAATCTCGATGTCATCGGTCGAGCTGCGCAATCGGCGCAACGCTCCGGCATCGCGGTCGACGGCCGTGATGTGGGCTGCGGGGCCCAGCAGGTCCGCGAGCGCAAGCGTGAACGCGCCCTCGCCGGCGCCCAGATCAACCCAGCGGCCACCCTTCGCGATGACTCCGCCGCGCAGCAGGGCGACGAGGTCAGCGCGATCCACGGCCTGCAGTCACAAGCTCGCGGACGCGGGGCGCAGTATCTTGCGCGAACCCGTTCATCCCCTCCTCGCTGGTGACGAAGCTGTCAAAGCCGTGCTCGAGCACGAGAGCGGCGAGCGCGTCGGCGCTGAGGTTGCCGCCGACGTTGATGATGCGGCGGATCGCTGCGGGCTCGCGTCCTGCAGCGGCGGCGGTCTCGTCGATGCGAGCGTGCGCGTCCGTGAAGTCGGCAGGCTTCCGGTCTCCAGCGCTTGCAGCGGCTGCGTGGCGTCGGGGATCACGAAGACGCCGAACTTCACCGGCAGGCCGTAATCCATTTACGAGCTAGAAGGTTGTTTCCGGCCACTCGGCGGGCGTACGCGCCGGGCCGCCCATGGCCTTGATCGCGTCCCAAAACCCGCCTGCCCCGAGGCCGAGCTCGAAGCGCCCGCCGCTGAGCAGGTCCAGCGAGCCGGCGGCCTTGGCCATCATCGCCGGCGGCCGCAGGGGCAGGTTGGCGACGTCGGGGAACAGCACGACGCGCCGGGTCCGGGCGGCGACCGCAGCGAGCAGCATCCAGGTGTCGTGGAAGCGGCGTTGATAGGGATGGTCCTGGATGCCGACCAGGTCGAGGCCGAGCTCGTCGGCGCGAATCGCGCTCTCGAGCGCTCGGAGCGGCTCCGTGGCGTCGGGGATGACGAAGACGCCGAACTTCACCGGCAGCCCGTAATCCATCCCACGAGCTAGAAAGTTGTTTCCGGCCGAGCTATTTCCTAGCCGCTTCCCGGCGGGCTGGCCAGGCGGCCGCCGTCGATCGAGAGGACCGCCCCGTGCACGAACGACGCTTGATCGGAACACAGCCACGCCGCTGCCTGCGCGACAATCGTGCGTGGTGCCCAGGCGTCCCAGCGGCACGTAGCGAGCGATCATCTGCCGCTGTTCCCATGCGCGCACAGCTGCAGAGGTCCCTGTACACGCCACCTCGCGACCTGCTGACGATGGCCATCCAAGATCTGGAAGCGTTGAGGACAGCTGCGGAGAAGCTGCCGAAGCGCCGCGGTGCAGTCCCTGTCTGACTATATTCAGCCGATGGGAACAGAGCAGTATCACGAGCCGCCGTCGGAGCTGAGCCAGGACATCAGGACCTTCGCGCGCATGGCCGCCTCACTCCAGGAGGAGGCGGAAGCCATCGGGTGGTACGAGCAGCGGATCTCATTGGAGGGTGATCCGCAGGCCAAGGCGATCATGCAGGATGCGCAGTCTGAGGAGTTCAAGCATTTCGCGATGGCGCTCGAGTTTCTCTCGCGGCGCAAGCCCAAGTGGCAGGCGGTGCTCAAAGACGTCCTCTTCCAGCCGGGCGACATCGTCGAGCACGGCGAGGAAGGCGAGGAGGACGAGAAGAAAGCCTAGGTCTTGGCTGCCACCGTCTGCACGATTTTCCGAACCTCTTCCAGCTCGTCCTCGCTCACGGTGTGTGCCATGCCCGGGTAGAGGTGCATCGTCACCCCCGCCCCCATCCCCTTGAACACCTCCGCGGCCTCGATGACCCTGTCCTTACGAATGTATGGATCGACGTCGCTGCAGCCGAGGAAGGCCGGCGTCCCGGAGAAATCGCCGGGATAGTCACGGAGCGTCCCGTCGGGCCCGATGAGCCCACCGCTCAAGCCGATCACGGCGCCGTAGCGGCGCGCATTCCGCACGGCGAACTCGAGCGTGAGGCATGCACCTTGCGAGAAGCCGAGCAGGATTATCCGTTCATCTGGAATGCTCGCTTCGACCGTGGCGAGGAGCGCCGCGAGCACAGCGAGCGCGGAGCTCAGATGGGGCTCGTTGCTTTCCAGCGGCGCCGTGAACGGGTTCGGATACCACGCACCTCCGGCCGCCTGTGGCGCCAGGTAAGCCACGCCTGGATGCATGACCTCGGAGGCGACGGTGAGGATGTCGGCGGCGCCTGCGCCGCGACCATGGGCAAGGATCATGGCGGCGTGTGCTCTGGCCAGCGGCTCACCTGCGGCGAGGACGGGCTGACCCGCGTGCGGTCCGGGCATCTGCCGCCCGAAGTTAACCTATCGCATGACGTGACGCCGTGATGGGGGTGTTCAACTACGCGAACCCGCGGGCCATCCACTGGGGCCAGGGCTCACTGGCCCAGCTGGCCCCGGAGCTGAAGCGCCTGCAGGTAAAGCGGGTCGCGCTCATCACCACGCGCTCTCTCCTTGCCGAAGGCAAGCTGGTGGGGCGCGTGCGCGGCGCGTTGGGCGAAGCCGAGGCGCCCGCAACAGAGGTCATCAGCCAGCACGCGCCCATGACCGAGGTCGAGGCCGCGGTCGAGCACACGACCGAGGCCGGAATCGACGGCATAGTCAGCTTCGGCGGGGGCAGCGCCATCGACGCCGGCAAAATGATCGCAGTCAAGCTCGCCGATCGACGAGGCCTGGCGTATCGCGGCCTCCCCCACATCGCCATCCCGACCACACTTTCGGCGGCCGAGCTGGCGGGCGGGGCCGGCTACACGAACGACGACGGCGACAAGGCCGGCATGCGCGACGTAAGGCTGCTCCTCGACTCCGTGATCTACGACGCCGAGCTCACGCTCGCCACGCCGATGAACCTGTGGCTGTCGACCGGGATCAGGGCCCTCGACCACGCGATCGAGGGATTCCTTGCCGACGGCGGGCATCCCTTCTCCGACGTCATGGCTCTGGAGGCGATCCGCCGGCTGTTCGACTCCCTGCCGCGCGCCAAGGCGTCCCCCGCCGACCTCGATGTCCGCAACGAAAACCAGATCGCCGCGTGGTTCTCGTTCACGCTGCCGAGCCAGTCGGCGTCAGGGCTGAGCCACATGATGGGCAAGCAGATCGGTGCGCGGCACGCCATCCCCCACGGAGTGACGTCATGCCTGCTCCTCCCGCACGTCATGCGCTATCTGGCCGGCACGAGGGCCGACCGGCTGCGGGCGATCGCCCTCGCGACGGGGTCAGGCATGGGCCCCCTGAGCGCGGCCGACGACGTGCAGGCGCTGATCCTGGGCCTCGGGCTGCCACAGCACATCGCCAATTACGGCATCGGCGAGATCGAGCTCCGCATCGCGGCCGAGCAGCTGGCGGGAAAGTACCCGGCCGAGGATCTCGCGAAGATCTACCTGGCCGCGCTGTGATCTTGTTTCAGGATGTCGAGGAGCAGGCCGGCGCGCCGTCTGACGCCTGGATCGTCGTGGTCGAGCAACCCGGTCAGATGTGGAACGGCCTCGGGAAAGCGCAGCCTCCTGATGGCATCAAAGGCGCGAGATGCGGCTGTCGAGTCGAGTGATGCAACCTCCTGGACCAGGGCCGCGACATTGGGCGCCGGGTCCAGTCGCTGTCGCGCGATCTCGGCCTCGAGCTTCAAGTCGACGTCGACGTCCCGGCCATCCGCGCGAATGAAGTACGCGCCCCGCTCATAGCAGGCGACCACGAACTCGATCAGCCTCGCCAGGCTCGGCGCTGCTCGAAAACGAAGGTCCGGTTCCTCGAGCGGGACGAACCAGACGGTCCCGCGGTCCTCTTCAGAAAGCTCGACAACGTGAACACGGCCGCCGGCATCGAGAAAGACGGGAAACCATCTCGGATGATAGATCTCGGCAGCCAGCTGGTCGTCAGGCGCCACCTGCCCCCGTAGAAAGAGCCCTCCTGGAAACAGGGCTGGTACCCCCGGCTTGCTGTCGTTCGTGCCGTTGCGCCACGCATACAGATCTTCGAGGTCTGAGCCAAGCTCGAAAGGCACGTCTCTGGCCAGGCTCCGTAGCTGCTCGGGACCGAGGCCCGGCAGCAGCTCGTCAAGAACCGGCGACCGCACATCGCGCAAGACCTGAGACAGTCGATTCAGCGCTTCCTGGACAGCTGACCGAGAGGCGCCTATCGAGGGCCTCGACAGAACGACGTCGTGACCGGGAAGAGATCCGGAATCACCACAAACGCGCCCAGTTCAGGATTGTCTGGCACCAGGTGGCATTTGCGGTCGTAGAAGTACGTCAGAGTCCCGGACTGGATTCTCTGCTCAGCCGCCGGCACAAGCCGCAGCGACGCACCCGGACCCCCCTGCTGGGTGGAGAAGAACGGGTATTCGTCACACCACAACACCAGGCTGTTGCCCGCGCAGCGCGGATCGTTTCTGTACCACGCGCGCGAGGGTGCGGAGTTGGTGCCTCGGATCAGGTAAGCCCATTCAGGATGAGGTGGGATCCCCTTGTCCGCGTTGCCGTTGATGGCGTCTTTTATGTGCGCGGTGGTCTCGCCAGTGTCTTTGCCCGGCAGGTAGGTATTCGCAGGCATTCTGTTGCAGGGGTTGTCCTTGCCGATTCCTGTGGCGCTGGAGACCAGTCCGCTGGCCAGACAGAGCGCGGCAGCCTTGGCGACCGCGTTGACGAGATCCCTGATCGCGCCGGGGTTGAGTGGTCCCGTCCCCGGCTCAGCAGGCCGCGTCCCCGCGCGCGGGAACGGCTGGCAGCCCGGCAGCACCTCGACCGCGCACAGCAGCGCCAGGCTGAGCGCCAGGGCGACTATGGTGAGCGCCGCAGCCACCGCCAGACCAACAAGGCCCGCCGCCGGCCTGATCGCAGTCGAAGGGGTGAGGGTGAGCACGTATTCATCGTGGCCGGTGGGATCGGTGTTGGTGCTGGGGTTGTTCGCGGCATATGCATACAGGTTGAAGCCCTGCGTTCCCGGCGCATTCGGCTGCACCGAGTCCTGGGAAAGGAACCGGCCGGTGGTCGGGTCGTAGTGGCGAGCCCGCAGGAACAGAAGACCCGTGGGGTCGGCCTGCTCGCCGGTGAAACCGAATATCGAAAGAGAACCGGTCTGCGAGCGCACGGCGCCGAAGGCGTCATAGCTCGCGGTCCCTGCGCTCGATCCGCTCCCGTCCGCCACAACGCGGACCGAGCCCAGCCCGTCGGCCAGCGGGAAGGTCGACGAGGCGGCCGCGGGCCCAGACTGCTCGAGCAGGCCCTGGTTGACGTGGACATAACCCTGGGCGCCGTCGTCGACCAGAGTCGGCAGCGCGGCCGCACGATCCCAGAGGTAGCTGTTCGTGGTGGCGCCGTTGGCGGCGGCCACGCGATATCCGTCGCCGTCGTACGTATACGTCGAGGTCGAGCCGCCGACCATGGCTGCCGTCAGGCGGTCGGCATAGTCCCAGCTGAAAGTGCTTGCGCCCGCGGCGGTCAGATTTCCGGCGGCGTCATAGGTGAGGGTGATGCCTCCGGCGGAAACCAGGCGCCCGCCTGAGTCATAGGCGTAGTTGGTGGTGGTGCTGTTCAAACGCCGGCTCAGCTGGTTGCCGGCCGCGTCGTAGGTGTATGCCGCGGTGTCCCCGTTGGGATAAGTCACGCCGACCAGGCGGTTGAGCGCGTCAAATGTGTAGCGCTCCGTGCCCGCTGAGGAGGTGACCGACGAACGGTTGCCGTTGGCATCGAGCGTGTAGTCGAAGTGCGCGCCTGCCGAGCCGCCGTCGTGGTGAACGGCAGTGAGGCGCCCTGCCGCGTCATAGCCATACGTGGTCGCCAGCCCGGCTGGACTTGCCGTCTGCAGCGGCTGGCCGTCCGGCGTGTAAACGAAGCTGAACGCTCGCCCAGCCCAATCTCTCAGGGAGACGAGCTGACCCGCGGCGTCATAGCCGTAAGTGATCGAGCCGCGCGCCGCCTGCGACATCGAGGTCCGCCTGCCCGCAGCGTCGTATGCATAGCCGACGGTGCCCTGCGGCGCGGCGACCGATGTCTGCCGGCCGACGGCGTCGTATCCATAGTTCGTCGTTCCTGTGGGATCCTGCATCGACGTCCGGTGGCCGGCCGCGTCGTATCTGTAGGCGATGCTGCCACCCGGGAAGCCGGCTCCGGTCAGCCGGCCCGCCGCGTCGTACGTGAAGGTGAGGCGGATGCCACGCGGATCGGTCTGGGAGAGCAGCTGGCCCGCAGCGTCGTACGTATGCGTGGTCGAGCCGCCCGAGGGGTCGGTCTGCGTGGCCGGGTTGCCGAGGGCGTCGTAGGTGAACGTCGTCACGTCGCCTCGAGGATTGGTGACGCTCGTCTTCTGGCCGGCGGCGTCATATACCGTGTGCACGACGCCGGCCAACGCGTCTGTGATCGACGTCTGGCGCCCCGCTGCGTCGTACGCGTAAGTGGTGATGTTGCCTTTGGGATCCGTCGACGAAACCACGCGACCCGCCGCGTCATAGCCGAACCTGGTGGTGTTGCCAAGCGCGTCGACGATCGCCGTCAGGCGGCCGGCGGCGTCATAGGTATAGGACGTCGGCGAGCCGCTCGGGCGCCTGACCTGGGTCTGCCGCCCCAACGCGTCATAGCTGTAGGTTGTCGTGCGGTGCAGAGCATCGATCGAGGTGACCAGCCTGTTGTTGGAGTCGTAGCCGTACGTGGTGACGTTTCCCAGCGGATCGCTGGCGGAGGTCTGATTGCCGACCGCATCGAAAGTGTACGAGGTCGTCGCGCCCAGCGCGTCCGTGACGGCCGTCAGGTTTCCGACAGCGTCGTTCGTGTTGGTGGTGGTGTGACCGAGCGGGTCGGTCGTCGATACCGTGCGCCCCAGCGCGTCTAACCCGTAACGCGTCACCGCGCCAAGCCCATCCGTGATGCTGACAACACGGCCGCCGACGTCATAGGCGCTTCGTGTGATCCGCCCTAGCGGATCTGTGGTCGAGACCTGACGCCCGTCCGCGTCGTAGGCATAGGTGAAACGGCCGCCGTTGGGTAGGGTCCGGCTCGCCATCCGCCCGGCTGCGTCGTACGTGTAGGAGGTCGTGCGGCCGAGAGGGTCGGTTTCGGTCACCAGGCGGCCGAAGCCGTCATACGCGAACATGGTCGCGCCTCCGGCAGCGTCGGTCTGGCTGGCCAGGCGGCCGTCCTCATCATAGGCATACGAGGTGGTCTGACCCAACGGGTCGGTGATCGACGTCAGGTGATGGTTGCTGTCGTAGGCATAAGTGGTGGTGTGACCCAGGGGGTCGGTGCGGCTCGCGACCAGCCCCTGCGCGTTGTAGGTGAATGCGGTCCGGCCCCCGAGCGCGTCGGTCGCCGACGTCTGGTGCCCCATGGCGTCGTAGGTGTAGGTGGTGGTGCGGCCGCTGGCGTCGGTCGAGGATGTCATCCGCTCACTGGAGTCGTAGGTGAAGCCGATGCCGTGCCCGTTGGGATCGGTGATCGAAGTCTCGTTGCCCGACGCGTCGAACGTGTAGACCCATCTGTTGCCGAGGGCGTCGGTCGACGAGATGCGATTGCCCGCCGCATCGTAGGTGCGGGTTTCGCTGTGACCGAGGGCGTCCGTGATCGAGACCGCATTCCCGCGTGAGTCGTAGACGACACTCGTCTCGTTCCCCAGCGCGTCTCTCAAACTGAGCGGGAAACCAAAGCTGTCGTAATCAACGCTGACGCCGTTGGCCGTAGGCGTGCTCACTTCAGTCAGATTGCCGCTGGCGTCGTAGGTCGCCGTCCAGACATGCCGCAGCGGATCGGTGCGCGACAGAGGCCGCCCCACCGAGTCGTAGGTGGCGGTGGTGGTCAAGGTCGAACCGCCTGCGATCTGATCGATGCGAATCACATCGCCGAGATCGTCCATCGTGAAAACCGTGGTCAGCCGCCCGAGTGGATCGGTCACAGTCTCCTGCTTGCCGGCCACGTCATTGGAGACCGAGGTGGTGTTCCCCACGGCGTCCGTGATCCCCACCAGCCTGCCCGACGAGTCGTACTGGAAGCTCTGCAGGGGCTGAGCGCCTCCCGAGGCGCTGACCAGGTTGTGCTGAGCGTCATAGGTGTACGTGGTCAGGCTGCCGACAGCGTCGGTGGAGCTGGCCAGGTCGCCCGCGGCCGAGTAGGTATATGAAAGCGATTGTGCCGACGGGCCGGTGATCCGCGTGATGCGGCCTGAAGCGTCGCGGGTGAACGTGATCGATCCGCCACTCGATGAGTGCAGGCCGGTGCTGTCGACGGAGAGCGTGTTGCCGTTCCGGTCCCTCTCCGAGACTAGGCCCAGGGTGCGGTCCAGGACCAGCACTGTGCCATCGTGGGTCGTCAGCCGGAACCGGTTCGGCGAGTACGGTCCGCTCGACCCATAGAGGTTGCCGTCGCCGTTGTACGAACAGCTGGTGTCGTCGACCGGCTGCAAGGTCGAGGTCGTCCCGCTCGAAGCGCGTGCAGTGAACCCCGGCGTGCACTCCCAGAACAGGTTGGATCCGCCCTGGGGCGTGAAGTCGAAGATCTCTGTGTGCTGGTCAGGGAAGGTGACGGTGACGAACCTGGGCGCCGCGTTCTTGTATCCGGTTATGCAGAGCCCCAAGAAGCACTGCTTGTTGTACATGGTCCAACCGCCGGCCCCCAGAACCCGGTTCGGCGCCAGGCGGAAGTTGGAGACGCTCACCTTCCACCCCACCCCGAAATCGCCAGGTGACTTGTCGATGGAGTCATACGTCCTCCTGACCTCCATCTGGAAGCCGTTAACAGGCACGGCAAGATCCTGGTATGTGGTCGTATACCGACCGAGCTTGAGGTTGCCGAAGACGACCACCGTCGTGGTGAGGTCCTGGATCCCCCCGCCAGAGGCGGTCGCTTCGACGGTGATGCCGTAGGTGTCGTCGGGGAGCAGCGTGGGGTCGAACGTCGCCAGCGTTGAAGGGGGCGTGCCGGTGCCAGAGGCGATGACGACCTGCGGCCCGGGGTCGAGCGCCTGGTAGAAGACCCGCCAACTCGCGATCGTCTGCCCCGCCGGCGGCGCGATGGTCGCCGTGATGGCGACCGGCTTGGTGACCAGGGACCCGTCCGCGGGAGAAGGCGCGGTGATCGAAGGCGGCGGCGGCGCGTTCGGGTCGGGGTTTGGACCTGGGTTCGGCCCACCACCGAGAGGAGCGGTCCACGTCACGCTGCCCAGGTTGGAGATCGCGCGCAGACCGGAAATAAAAGCGCTGGCCTGAATGCTGTCGACGCCCGCGGCCGTGCCGACATAGGCGAACACCGCCAGGCCTGCGGAGGTCGTGGTCGCCGTGAGCGTGCGGGCGTTGGGACCGAACACCTGGAGCGTCACCGGCAGGTTGGCCACGGGGTTGCCGGCGCCGTCCATCGCAGAGACGGTCAGCGCCTGGTTCTGGCCCAGCAGCGCGCCCGGCACGTTGAAAGGCGAGATGTCGAGGCTGGCCGCGGGCGGCAAGGGAACGTTGATGGTGTTCGCCTCTCCGGCGATCCGCTGCCACGGCGTCGACTCGTTGCCCTGGCAGGCGAGGTCGAAGCCACGGGTGTTCAGGACCTGGTGTGTATCCGTAAACGTCGTGGTCACGCCCCCGCGGATGACGTGAACCAGCGGCAGCACGCCGTTGTTGCCGCCGCAGCCGGCGTTGCTGAAGTCGGAGGTGTCGAAGTCGTAGCAGACGTTCTGCGTCACGATCAGGATCGAGTGCGCCGGCACGACCAGGTTCGCCGGCCAGATGTCGAAGTGCGGCGCGCCCGGGAAGCTCCCGAGATCGACCGTGACCTTGTCAAACGTGATGTCGGTGTCGCCTGCATTGTCGAAACGCAGGGCGCCTGCGTCGAAAGTGCAGCCGCCGATGAAGGTCACGTTGGGCGAGCCCTGCCATGGGAACGGGAAGGCCGAGCCTCCTGGACGCAGACCGTCGGCGTACCCCACGTAGATCGACAGCGGGTCGGTCTGGGCGATGAACTGGGCGCTCTGGAGGACGAGGTAGAGCTCGGTTCCGCCGCATTCGCTGTAGTCGAGCTCGTAGGGATAGGTCCCAGCGGCCGGGAAGTGGATCGTGGCGATCCCGGGCACGAGGGTCGCGGCCGCGTTGGAGGCGGCGACGACGTCGTAGCCCTGGAACGGGGTGGTCGGCGGGTTGTTGAGGAGATCGCCGTTGACTCGCGTGGCGCCGTTGCCGACGCCCAGGATGTAGCCGTCGTCGTGAAGGATCCTGAAGGTCAGGTCGCCTGGCTGGTTGACGACGAAGCTGCCGGTGAACTCCGCGTAGAAGGTTGAGAGGTCTCCGACACCCGCCTGCTGCCCGTTGCCCTGCGCGACGATCTGGCCGTTGTAGTTGCCGTTGACATCGACCGTCAGGTCGGTGAAAGGCCGGGTGGTGGTATTCACCGCTGAGATGTCGTGGGGCACGGCCGAGGTGGGCGGGTTGAAGAGGATGTCGGGGAAGGTTTGCTCGAAGGCGGGTGTGCTGTTCGGGCCCGCGCCAAAGGTGCAGCTGCGAGTCGGGTTCGGGAAGAAGTTGCCCTGGACGACCGAGGTGACGATGGGCTGGAGGAGGCGTCCCCAGCTGATCGTCGAGGTGTTGGAGTTGAGCGTGAGAGCCCCACTGGTCACGGTGGCCTGGGCGACATCGTTGCCCGCGTTGGCGCCCGTGTAGGTGAAGACCGCGTGACCGTCAGCGTCCGTGGTCGCGGTGCCGGATCCTGGGTTCGCCCCTGTGATGTGGAAGGTCACCACCTGGTTCGCTATCGGGTGACCGTCGCGATCGAGCAGCGTGGCGGTGAGCGTCTGCGTGGTCCCTGGCAGATTCGGTCCGGCGCTGACTGGAGCGAGCGTTAGCCTGGCTCCGAACAGACTGTTCTGCACCTGGGTCGTGAACTGGCTCGAAACCGGTCCGTACGGATTGTGGTTGGCATCCTGCCAGGCGACCGAGGCTGTGTCGGTGAGCGGACCGGCCGGCTGCGACAGTGGAACATCGAAGCTCGCGGTCGCGGTTGCCGTCGACCCAGGGCTGCCTGCGGCGGCCAGGGTCTGCGACACGCCGGTGACGATTCCGCTCGCGCCCCCTGGAACCGAATCCAACACGCTCAGCCCACTCGCCGGCGCGCTGCCGTTGTTGGTCAGGGCGAGCGGGTACTGACCGGTGTCTCCAGCGTCGATCGTGGCGGGCCCGCTCTTTGCGATCGTCACCACCGGCACCTTCTCAATGGTCATGACCGGCGGCGGCGCGGGCGCGGTGACAGGTCCGCCGGAACCGCTGCCCGATAGGGTCGCGCTGGCTGTGAGGAGCGCGCCGTCCAACGAGGCCAGGCGCGCGATGTAGGCACTATCGGTCTCGGCCGGGCCCTTGGGGGCCGGGACCGGCACGCTGAACGTCGTCGAATAGGGCGCCGATGCGCCGGGGGCGAGCGTGCCGACATCGACCTTGACGGTGGAGCCATCTGGCTCCGTCACCGAGACCGCCAGCGCGGTGGCGTCGCCCACGTGCTGGCCGGCCGCGAAGTCGTTCCTGAACGTGGCGCTGTCGGTCCAGGGCTGCGCAGCGCCCACGTTTCTGATCGTGGCCTCGAAATGGGCCACGTTGCGTACCGCCTGAACCTGTGACGAGTCGCTGAGGACGGCGACCTGAGCCGGCGTGAGCGTGACCGCGGCTTGATAGCTCCACCTCGCGATCGCGCCCGGGTCCAGCGTGGTGCCGAGAATGCCGTCGCTCGAGGGCGGCGGGAATGTGACTCCCGACGCGGGTGTGCCCACGGCGGTGAGCACCATGCCCCCGGTCATGGCCGGCGGCTCTGCCGGCGTGTAGCCAGGCTGGCCATTGACGAAGGCGGCGAATGTCGTCCAGAACTTGTTGTCGCCATTTCCGCAGCCCTGGCGGCAGTACTGGACCTCGTCCCAGTAGTAGGCGACTGTTGCGGTCGCGTCGAGGCGGCTCTCGGCTGTGAACACGCCGGTCAGAGCCCAGGTCGTTGCCATGTTCACGACCGTCCCCGAGTACGTCAGCGTGTCGCCGGGTATGGCAGCCGGATGGTCGACGGCGAGAGTGAACGAAAGGTTGGGGTTGACGGAGGTGGTCGCGACGGTCTTGTGGAAGAAAAAGCCCGCGTTGCCTTCAGCCAGGCCCGGAATCGGTCCGGCGCCGGCGATGGCGGTGGCGGCGACCATGCATGCAGCCGAAATGGCGCGAACGCCCAAGCGAAACCCTTCCCTCTAAAAAAGACGAGCTGCGCGCCAAAGTTGAGCAGACACTGAAGGGCTTGTCAATCGCGCGCTTAGGAATGGCGTTCAATCAGTGGAAGCGATGCTCGGCGCGCCTCACCGATAACCTACCGCGCAAGTGGCGACCACCCTCGTACAGGGTTTCGCACGCGTCATGCACCAGTGCTGGATGAGCACCGTCGGCGGGCTGGATTAGCAGCAAGCGCAAGCCGAGGCCACGCCTGGCGTTCAGGCGCAGAACCGGCACGAAGCCCGCATCACTGTCGGCCTTCTCCGCCGGGTGGCCGACGATGCTTGCGATCCAAAGCCGCCGCAGGCCTTCGGTGCCCGCCTGCGCGACGACCTGCTGCAGCAGCGACCTGTAGATCCCCTTGCGGCGGTGCGGCCTCAGCACCAGGCAGTTCCAGACGTAGGCCTCTCCGGGGGCTGGCCGGATCTCCAGCTCGAGCTCGCCGATCCACTCCGGCCCCGTCGACACCCATGCATACCCGACGACCTCGGATCCGGCCCAGGCCGCGAAGCACCGAGAGCCGCGCGACAGGCGCGACCCCACGCGTTCGCCTTCGCCGCCCATCGCCGCCGAAACCGCAGACGCGGTTTCTTCAGTGACCTCGCGAATGTCGTGGGTACGGCCCCCGGGCGGCGGGCCTGCGCTCCGCAGGTCCACCGCCCAGATGTGACAACTATTACTTGCCAGTCAGTTCAGAAGGGGAAGAAGGCGTGGCGGATCTTTTCAATCGCCTCGGGGTCGCCGCTCGCCGAGCCCCCTGGATACCGGCCGAAGTGCGTGAGCACCTCCTCCTGCGGTGTGGCAAAGCTGAACAGCGCGTCACAGCCCTCGAAGTTGCCCTTCTCCGGCTCGTACGCGAACTTGCCATCCTTGAGCGTGCAGCGCCACTTGCCGCCCCACGGGCCCCCCACCTCGATCCCATAGGTGACGTCGACCCCTGCAGCCTTCTTCTGGTCGACCGTGTTCTGCCAGAAGATGAAGGTGAACGGCATGATCAGGCCGGCGCTCGCCTCGTCGATGTTCGCCAGCTTGTTGCCCAATCCGTACTCGATGTCGTACGGGTGAATCCCGTAGTCCATGATCTGGAACGTTGCGTAGCAGCCCGCCGGGACCGGCCCGGCGTACGGGTGCGAGACCATGAACCCGGTCCATTCCTCGGGCTTCAGCGCGTCGAGCATCCCGTCGAGCTTCTGGGCATTCTTCTTGAACCGGTCGAGGGCTTCCTCACGCGAGAGCTTTCGAAAGTCGAGCGCGTGGTCGTTGAGCGTCCCGCCCATCGCCTCCATGCCCATCGGGGTAGGCGTCTCGCCCTTCTTGGCCGCGTCCCAGTTCTTGAAGTACCCCTCCATGACATCGATCATGTGGCCGACCAGATCGCGCACCTCCCAGCCGGTGCAGCGCGTGTCGACGTTCCAGTTCTTGGGATCCGAGACCAGCCGCGTGAACTTGTCGCGGTCGCGGCGCATGACGCTCATGACCGTGTCCTTACTCTCCGCGGCGAACGGGTTGACCGGAGCGATCACTGCTGTGCTCATAGGCTTTTTGTCCTCCCAGGAATGAGATTGATCGGGACGACGATCGGCGGCAGAACTTGATCCAGCCTCTCGCGGCGGACCTGGAACCAGGGCGGCAGGCTCAATGTCGAGCCGAGCGCCTCTGGCGACTCGTCCCTCGTGAAGCCCGGCCCATCGGTTGCGATCTCGAACAGGACGCCTCCTGGCTCGCGGTAGTAGATGGACTTGAAGTAGTAGCGGTCGATCACCGGGGTGACGTTGCGCCCGGCCTTCACCAGCGTCTCGCGCCACTCTGCCTGATGGCTTTCGTCCATCGCCCGCCACGCGACGTGGTGGACGGAGCCTTGCGACTCCTCTCCTTCCGGGCCCTCGGGCGACTCCACCACCTCGACGACCGAGTGCGGGCCGCCCTTGCCCGTTTCGAATCTCGTGCGGCGTCCTTCCTGGCCGGACTGGCGGAAGCCCATCGTGCCGACGAGCAGGTCAAACGTGGCCGCGGCCTCGGCGACCGTCATCGTCACCGAGTGGAAGCCGCGGATCGCGTGCTCGTGGTCGACAGGGCTGTCCGGCCACGGCAACCAGCGCTCGTCCGAGGCCTGGCCGACCAGCTCCAGCTCTATGCCGTCCGGGTCGGACAGCGCGATCGCCTCGATGTCGAACCGCCACGTTCGCCGCGCCTCCACGCCCAGCTTCATCAGGCGGCTGCTCCAGTAGTCAAGCGCTGCGTGCGGCACCGCGAACGAGACGCTCGTGATCTGGCCGGATCCCGCCTTGCGCCGGGGCCAGCGGGGCCAGCCGAAGAACGTCATTGCGGTGCCAGGCGTGCCAAGGTAGTCGCCGAAGTAGATGTGATAGGTGTCGGGCATGTCCTGGTTGATGCTCTTCTTGATGAAGCGCAGGCCCAGGACTCCAACATAGAAGTCGACACACTTCTGGACGTCGCCGGTGATGCACGTGACGTGGTGGATGCCAGGCACGTTCGCGAGCAAAGCGCCGCCTCCTCTCCAACCGATTCGGTCGAGCAAAACCTATGTTAGTCCGTAGGGGAGATACCGGCCCGCGCAACTATCGGTGGCGACGGATCCTTCGCTGCGGATTTCCCGCTTCTGGCGCCAAACACGCGGAATTCGGAGCCCAAAGCGCACTTTTGGCGCCAAACGTGCGGAATCGGCCTAATTTTCAGCGGAGCTGCGGTTGTGCTCGCTGGCTTCGTCCTCGACCCGGCTCCAGATCTCATTCGCAAGGGGCTCGCGGAGCTCCTCCTGGAGGTGCCCCACGAGCCCGATCGCGCGCGCCATGACGGCCAGCCCGCGGCTTACTTGCCAGGGGACCTCGAGCTCGCTCAGGATCGCGCCGATGGCGCCCGTGGCGTTGACAGGGAGCTCGCGGGCGTAGGCGCGGGTGGCCTCGACGCCCACCTTCTGGATCAGCTCGACGTAGCGCCCTGACAGGCCGTTCTCGGCCGCGATCCCCAAGAGCCTGGGCACCCGGGGGTCGATCGGCTTGTGGATGGGATGACCGAGACCCGGGACCGGTTGCTTGCGCTCCCTGTGCGTCTCGACGATCTGCTGCGCAGCCTGCGCAGGGTCGCCCGCGGGCGCTTCCTGCAGCATCCGGGCCACGCCCTCCACCGAGCCGCCGTAGCGGTCGCCGATACCGAGCAGGCCCGCGGCTACCGCCCCCTGCAGCGCTTCGGGGGCGCCCAGGTAGGTGAGGCGGGCGGCGATGGCGCTGGGGGTCAGGCCGTGCTCGACGAGCGCCACGGCGAGGGCGTTGAAAACCGCGGACTCCTGCGGCGTGGGCAGCCGGCCCTTGAGCTCGAGGAAGGCGACGTCGCCGAGCGACGCCTTCCCCAGCAGCTCGTTGACCAGGTCGTGTCCTCTCACCACGATCCGGTCCGTCGTGCTCCAGCCCATGTCGGACTTGAGCTTCTTTCCGCTCACGGCCGCTTCACCGTCAGGCGAGTTTTGTAACCGGCCTCGCCGAATGTCTCCTCAGGCACGAGGTCGACCTTGGCCCGAAAGACAAGCGCCGAGCGGATCGCGGCCTCGATCTCGGTCGCCAGCCCCGGGTCGGCGTCTGCGCCAACCTCGACCTCGACCGGTATCGGCGGCTCGATGCTGACGTCGGGCCCCTTGCGAACGACGCGGGCGCGCCCGGTCACCCGCGGCCGGAACCGGCCGACCACGGCCAGGATCGCTGACGGGTACACATTCACACCGCGCACGATGAACATGTCGTCGCGCCGGCCCAGGACGCGCATCCGGAAGCTGGCGCGGCCGCATGCGCATGGGCTGCCTTCGATGCGCACGACGTCGCCGCCGAGGAAGCGCACGACCGGCATCGCCTCACGCGTGAGGTGTGTGTAGACCAGCTCGCCGGTCGCGCCCGCTTCGATTGTCATCGGCTCCCGGGAGTCGGGGTCCACCAGCTCTGCCCACACGTGGCCGCCGCCGCAGAAGTGCATGCCCTGCTGGTGCGGGCACTCGCCGAACAGCGACGGCGCGATGTCACCGATGCCCATGACCTCGGTCACGGTCGCGCCGAGCTCCTCCTGGATGTGGTCGCGAACCGCCGGGATTCCGCCGCCCGGCTCGCCTCCGGTGACGATGTGCGCCACCGAAAGCCCGCCGTCGTCGCGATTGGAGAGGTACTGGGCAAATGACGGGGTGCAGAGCAGCGTGTCGGCCAGGCCGGCTTTCAGTCCGAAGATGACGCGCTCCGTGTCGCCCGGGGCGACCGGCACCGAGCGCGACCCGATGCGCGAAAGCACGAAATGCGTATGACCGGCCACGAAAGGCCCGGCGCCGAACGTCGTCAGCACGCTGCTGTGGTCGTGGATGCCGGTCGCGAAGTAACTGCGCGTGCCGATCGCGGTCCACATCTCCATGTCGGCGTGCGTGAGGGCGAGGACGCTCGGAGCTCCGGTCGTGCCGCTCGTCTGATACACCCGCTTGACCCGATCTTCGGAAACGCACAGGTTGGTGCCGAAGGGCGGCCGCTCGTCGATGGCCTGCTTCTGCTCCTCCTTGGTGGTGAACGGCAGCCGCGCGCTGTCGCGCAGCCGCACGTGGGCCGAGCCGACCCCGGCTTCGCGGAACTTGCCCGCGTAGAAAGGAGAGTCGTCGAGGAGATGGCGGAACTGCTTCTCCCAGGCCGCTTCGCCGCGGGCCAGGGCCTGCTCGTAGGACTCGGTCTCGACCTCGCGGTCCCAGATCGGGTCGCGCTCGCAGACGTCGCCCCGCAGGCGCCCGCCCGCCTGCTTCGAGATCATGCCACCGCCGGACCATCCGGCATCTGGGCCGCGTCCAGCCATGTCCGCAGGTGGTCATCGGCAATGCGGCGCGCCCCCGACATGGGCCCACCGGCGTCCTCGAGGCTGGCGGCCGTGAGCTCCCGAACCCGCGCCTCAACAGCGGCGACAGCATCGTCTGCGTTCCGCACCGTGTCCGTGACGTAACCGATCGTCGCACCGGAGTTGCAGACGAAGTCGGCCAGGGCGGGGATGCCGCGCTCGCGCAGCACCTCCAGCGCGCGCGCTGTGTAGGGCACGTTCGCGCCGGGCGCGACGACGCGTGACTTGAGCGCCGCCGCCGTGGCCTCGTCAATAACCCCGATGCGCGCGCCGGGGACTAGCACGTCCGCCTCGACGGTGAAGAGCTCTGCGGCCGGGTTGACCTTTTCCGCGACGTGCTCGATGAGCCTATCGCCGTGCTTTGCGCGCAGCTCGAGGAGCTCGTCAACGTCAAATCCGCTCGGGCGCTGCACGCAGCCGTGGATGGTGGAGAAGGCCACGAGGCGGGCGCCCCTGCGGGCCATCGCCAGCGCCGTCGCGCCCCCCACCTTGCCGAAGCCCTCGATCGCGACCGTCCTTCCCTCCAGCCCTCCGAGCGCGGTCTCCGCGGCCACTGTCACGCCGAGCCCGGTTATGAATGCGTCCAGGGGCATCCCGTGGTACCGGCTGTGCATGAGGTCCTCCTGCCCACCGCCGGGCAGGGTCCGGAAGTCCTCAGGCGTGGTGCCGAGGTCGGTCGCCGTGAGGAACGTGCGCTGCTCGACAAGCGGCCGGATCTCGTCGCAGTAGCGACGGATGGCGTCTTCTCTGTCCGCAGGGGTGGCGCGGATTGCGGCTTTGGCGCCTCCGAAGTTCTGGCCGAGCACGGCGAACTTGTAAGTCATGGCTCGAGCCAGAAGCTGGGTTTCGCGCTCGGTCACGTCTGGGGCCAGGCGCGTTCCGCCGGCGCTGGTGGGGCACTCGAAGTCAAACGAGACAAAGGCCTCCACGGTCTTCAAGCGCAAAGTCCTCATGGGAACTAAGGTTGGCACGATGGCCGACGTGCTGTTGACGACCGTGGTGGGCAGCTACCCGCAACCGGAATGGCTGGTCGATAGGGCGATGCTCGGCAGCCGGCTGCCGCCGCGCACACGCGCCGCGGAGATCTGGCAGGTGCCGCCGGAGCACCTGGAGCTGGCCCAGGACGATGCCACCGTGCTCGCCATCCGGGACATGGAGCGGGCGGGAATCGACATCATCACCGACGGCGAGATCCGTCGCGAGAGCTACTCGAACCGGTTTGCGACCGCGCTCGAGGGGATGGACCTGGACAACCCCGGCTCGGCGCTCGACCGGACAGGCCATCCGAACCCTGTGCCTCGGGTGGTCGGGCCGATCAGCCGTACGCGGGCTGTTGAGGTGCAGGACGTCGAGTTCCTGCGCGCCAACACCACCCGCGCCATCAAAGCCACGCTGCCCGGTCCGTTCACCATGTCGCAGCAGGCGCAGGACGACTACTACCATGACGAAGAAGCGCTGGCGATGGCCCTCGCTGCGGCCGTCAACCTGGAGGTGCGGGACCTGTTCGCGGCGGGCGCGGACGTGGTGCAGCTCGACGAGCCCTACCTGCAGGCGCGCTCGGAGAAGGCGCAGCGCTTCGCGATCAAGGCCATCAACCGCGCGCTCGAAGGGATCGACGGAACCACCGCGCTTCATACGTGCTTTGGATACGCACACATCGTCCACAACCGGCCGGCGGGCTACCCATTCCTGCAGGAGCTGGCAGACGTCACCGCGAAGCAGATCTCGATGGAGTCCGCGCAGCAGAATGTCGACCTTTCCGTGCTCAAGAGCCTGTCGCGCAAGCAGCTGATCGTGGGCGTGATCGACCTATCGGACGAGAGCCCGGTCGAGGATGTCGACACGATCGTCGGGCGGATCCGGAATGCCATGCGCTACGTTGCCCCCGAGCGTCTGATCCTCGCGCCCGACTGCGGGATGAAGTACCTGCCCCGGGCGAAGGCGTTCGGGAAGCTGACGGCTCTGGCGCGGGCCGCCGCCAGGGTGCGCGCCGAGCTTGGTGTAGGGCTGCCTGCGCGGCTCGCCTGATAAGGATTGATGGGGCCGGGTTCTTATCAAGTCGAGACGTTGGCAAGGTCCGGGGCACGAGCCGCTGTGATCAAAATCGGTATTGCGAGCACCAGCCCGATGCACGTCAGTGAGATCGCGATACCCGCGGCGATGGCTACCCATCGCGACCACCCCGCGCGTACGGCAACGCCCACAATGGCCGCCACCGCCAGCGCGAACATCAGGGCGAAGGCCGTGAGGAGCATGAAGTCGGTAGCGGTTCTCGATCCACCAGCCACAGCAACCGTGCCGGCCAGCGAGATCAGCCCCGTGAGCAACGCGTCTATCGCGAGCGCGACGATCAGCACGATGCGAAGCCCGGGCGAGCGTGCGGCCGGCGGCGCCGGCGTCCAGCCGGCGGGGGATGGTGGCCAGATGGCGGGAGGCCGTCGGTAGTCGCCCAACATTTCGCTGCGCGGGAGCCACCGCGCGCCATCCCACCACCATTGGCCGTCGGCCGACCACTGGGGCGGTGCGCTCGGCGGTGGCGGCGTTGACATGGCGCTAGCCCGGCACCCTGGTCAAGAATGCTCCGAACATCGGCGCCGTGAACGCGACGCGGGCGCGTTCGGGTCGGTAGATCAGGCCCTTCTGGATCAGGGCGCTGATCGTGGGCTGGATCTCGTTGTTGCGCTTTCCCGACGCCTGCTGCAGCTGCTCGATCGTCGCGCTCTCCCCGAAGCTCGCGATGTTGCGCATCAGCAGCCGCTCGTGCGGCGACGCACGCACGTAGCGCGCCCTGAAGAATCCTGCGTCCAGCGTGGCCAGGATGCGGGGGCGAAGGCGGCGCAGGTCCGCCATCGTGATCGTCTCGCCCGTCGAGCCGCTCCACAGAGCGTCGCCGTAGACCTGGATGAAGAACGGATAGCCGCCGCTGTCCTGCATGACAGCCTCGACGACGTCGTCCGCATACCTGCGCCCCAGCCTCACCGCCGGGTCGACGAGCGCCGCTTTGTCCTCCGGCGGCCGCAGGTTGCCAAGCTCCTGAGTGAGAAACATCCGCTCCGAGTAGCTCTTCGAGCGCGACAGGTTGTCGACCACCGGGGGCAGGCCGCAGAGCATGAGCATGAGGGGGAGGCTGTGCTGCTGGATGGCGGAGGTCGCGCTCAGCAGCGCGCTGAGGGTCGGGGCGCCAGCCCGCTCGCGGATGACGTGGAACTCGTCGTAGCGCAGGACCAGGCCGCGGTATTCGCTCTTCATGCAGAGCTCGCAGATGTGGGTAAGGGCCTCGCGGAGGTCGTCGTCCAGACGGCGGACCGGTTCGCCTCTGCGGCGCCGGGTGTCGACGCTGACCTTGAACTCGCCGTACGAGACGGTGAGCGCGCCGACCACGTCGATCGTGGACTGCAGCATTTGCCCTGCCCTGTCCTTGAGGCGCGCTGACAGGCTGAGGCGGCGCAGGGCGCGGTTGACGTCGGTGAGCACGGCGTTGGCGAAGGCATGTGGCTCTGCGTCGGGCTCGGAAAACTCGCGGTCGACGACAATCCAGCCCAGCGCCTCGGCCTCCGCCTGCATGCGATTCAAGAGCACCGTCTTCCCCACGCCGCGCAGGCCCGTGATGAGGACATTCCGCGGGTGTCGCGGGTTGCGCAGAAAACGCCGAACGGCCTCTATCTGCTCTTCGCGGTCACCCAGGTAGGGCGGGTCGATGCCATTGCCGGGACGGTAGGGGCTTGGCGCCCAGGCGGTCGCCATTTGATAGGGGATGATAAGGCCCGCGAATTATCATTCCAGGCGCCCGGTCGGAGCTTGGCTAGCAGCCCACCCAGCCCACGATCTGCTGGAGCCGGATCTGGTCCAGGCCCCTGACGATGTGGTTGGAGCCCACCCTGAGAATCGGCAGGCGCTCCCCGTCGAGGTCTTCCCACTCCTTCCTGGCGACCAGGTCCCGGCTGACGGAGCGGTACTCGAACGGCACGCCGAGCTCGCGGAGGAGATCTGCCATCGCGGCGGACTCCTTGGAGCCGTCCCAGCCATAGAGGATGGTGTCGGAACCGTTGCGGGGCTTAGGGCTCACGTCCATGACGTTATGGCTCCAGGCGGGTATAAAGCAAATCGATTGTCCTGATGGCTTGCATAAGCGCCGTTGATAAGGGTCCCACCATAGGTACCAACGCAGCACCGGACAAAAACACCGAAAAAGATCGCTCGGTCCTCAGCTCTGCAACTGCGGCCATGGACTGGATTCGGGAGCACGCCAAACAGCGCTGAGCGCCGCCGGGGGGATCGCGGTCATGCCTGCCGTTCGAGGACGACGACCGGGATCACCCGGCTGGTTTTCTTCTGGTAGTCCAGGAATCCCGGCCAGATCTTGGCTTGCTCGGCGTAGAGACGGTCATGTTCGGCGCCACTGTCGAGGACGTGAGCGCGGGCCTTGAACTTCTCCGTGCCGCCGTCTCCGGCGACCTCGACCTCGACCTCAGGGTTGGCTTTGAGGTTCCCCAACCACATCGGGTTCTGGGGCGCTCCACCCTTCGACGCGATGACGATGTACCTGTCGCCGTCGCGTCGATAGACGAGCGGCGTCGTGATCTGCTCTCCGCTCTTGGCCCCTTTGGCGGTCATGAGCAGGAGGTGGTCGCCCCAGGGCGCAATGCCCCGGCCGGCACGGGCGTTGAACTCGTCGATGGTCTTCTGGTTCCAGGCTGTTGCTCTCACCCTTCGAATTTAGCGAAAGTCCTGACCGCCCATCGCGAGGTGACGAACCAGAGGCCGTCCTCGAACTCAACTCGGATGTTGCGGGGGCCCGGGCCGCGGCCGCGTGCAGTCACGCGGCACGGTTCGCCATTGCGTTCCGGCAGGTACTTGCGAAGGCGCCAGATCAGCAGTCGGCGGTCCAGTAGGGGTCAGCCCTGAGTGATACCGGCCCTCGGCGCGAGTTTCGCCGAGGGCCAGTATTGCGGCTACAGGATGTGGCGCACTCCGAGCCGCGCTTTGCTCGGAGATGGGCTACTACCCAATCGCTCCGCGCAGACACCCCGTTCTGCGTTAGCAAGGTAGCGCGTCCTGCGCAATATGTGTCGTCAAAATGTCTTCTCGCTTGGCGGTCACCTAGGGCCGATCGGCGATCCGCCACGCGCGGACCTGAAGCGCCCCTTCCAGGCCGCCCACCAGGGCAAGGTTCGACGAGACGAGGTCGCCCTCGGCGTGGGTCGTGGGAACTGAACACACCTCTATCGAGCTCGACTCGAAGGTAGGGACCTGGTGCTCGGCAATGCGATACGGCGTGATCGTGTCGTCCGCGTTTCTTCGCGACTCCCAGACGATGAGCTTCTGCTTGGACCCGCCGTCTTTGATGGCCGTGACCAGCCCTGAGCTGCCAAACGGTACAAGCGACGGCCGCTCGAGGATCACGTCCGTCGTGGCCGTGGTGTCACCGCGCTTGGTGAAGTCCTTGAATCCGCTGAAGTCGAAGTCCACGCCGGCGTAGAAGATCCGAAGGAACCCGGCGTCGGTCCGGACCGCGGTAGCGAAGTAGACCGGCGCAAAAATCTCGTCGTCCGGCAGCCGTGGTTCCACCGGTATCGCGGTGATGCTCACACGGTTCGCCGCGATGCCCGTGCTGAATGACCCGACAGCCGCGATCGTTCCGGCGACCGGATCGAGTGACCAGAGCTGGTTGGCCACGGCGCCGTTTTCGCTCTTTCGCACCGCAGTGGCGAAGTAGTAGAGGGCGCCCACAATGAAAGGGCCCGCAATAGAGACCTGGTCGACGGGAAGCGATGGATTCAGCGACCCGACGTTCACAAGCTTGGTGGCCTTGGTCTGGCTGCCGCCTTTCAAGACAGGCTCGACCTTCCACGACTTGAGCACGAGCGTCCCCTGCTGGCCGACGATTGCGCTCAAGAAGAGGCTGTCGTCAATCGGGAGAAGGCTCACGGACGTGCCGGCGCCGGCAGGCACGTCCTCAACGGCGAGACTCGGCGTACCGTCCTGCGCGACTCTCCAGAGCGAGAGCTTCACGCTTCCACCCTGCGGGGCGGAGTTCAGGCTCGGAATACCCAGCGTCTTGGCCGTGATGATCGAGCTGCCACCGAGCCGTATCGCCTTGACGTCCGCAAGGAACTGAGCAGCCGACTGGCTCGCCCCCTCTGGCGCGCTCTCGGCGACCTTCGTGATCGTCGATCCGTCGACGTTCACGCCCCACGTCGTCAGGGTCACGCCATAGTCCGGCGCCATCGCCGCCGTGACCGCGCGACCGTCGGGAAGGCAGGCAAGAGCGTGATCGATCCAGCCAATCCCCGAGCCGATCGAGTCGCGCAGGTCTGGGTGGAAGAGGCGCGCGAACGAGTAGTCGAGCGCGAGCGTCGGGTCGTCCTGCGTCGGCGGGTAGCTCGCCCCGATGAGGCCGATCACGAGCCGCCGCCCGATCCGCTTCGTACTCATGATCGAGCAGTTGAGGTTGTACGGGCTGCCGGTGCCGCTGCCGCAGGCGCCGGAGCTGCCGCCCTTGCCTCCGTCCCAGCCGGGATAGCCGTTGGTTCCCCAGCCGAAGCGATACTGCTTCTGGGCATCCCCTAGGAACGTCGAGAAGCTGTAGGCCGGTCCAGGAAAGCCGACGACCTGGCGGAAGAGCGGGTCCTGGAAGCCATGCTCCCAGAGCCGAGCGAGGTCGCGCGCTGTCGTGTAGTGGATGAAGCCATTCTTCTTGTACGAGTCATTGCAGAACGATTGATCGAGGTTGAGCACGGTCCCGTGGGCGTCGGTGGTGGGGCACCAGTTGTCGAGGCCGGCGGGGTTCGTGAAGTGGCTGTTCGGAAGGCCCGCTGGGGTGATGTGGCCGGACAGAGTGACGTCGTTCATCAGCTCGACGAAGGTGCTGACGCTGCCGGCAACATGCTCAGCGATCGCGATCGCCGCATCGTTGCCCGACGGATACATCATGCCGCGAAGGAGATCTGCGAATTGGACCTTTTCACCCAGCTGCAGCGGGATGTAGGAGTTCCAGGTTCCGAGATCGTAGAAGTCGACGTAACGAAGGCGCGGGTCGTCGCTCAGAAGCGTGATCGGGTTCGTGGTCGGTTGCGGGTTGGTGCCAAGAAAGAGTCTTTCCCCGCTGTCGAACTGGCCGTTCGAGTTCGCGTCATAGACGATCCACTCCCCGCTGTCGCGGGTCCCGTTGTTGTTCGAATCGACGAACGTGACGTGGAGGTCGTCGGCGAGCGCGGCGCCGGTGGCCGGCGTGCCGTTCCCGGTCGGCAGGAGGACGACCTCGCCCGCACCGTAAGTGGCGTCCTGGTCTGCGTCGATGACCAGGAACTCGCCGTAGCGGTCGCCCATGAGCGAGCTGCAGCCGGCCATCAGCGAGCCGCAGGGCACCCAGGGGGACTTCGCGACCGCGTTCGCGCTCACGGTCACCCAGTCGCCCAGCGTGCAGAACCCGGCCGGCGAGGTTGGGCACGTTCCTGGGATACGACCCATGAGGGCATCGACGGCCACGTGGAGAGACACGATCTTCGTCGTGCTGGCCATCCCGTTCGGGTCGTCGGGCGCACCGGAGAAGAGCTCGCCGTT
>WNGA01004152.1_pt1 | contig 36280 bp, 34 predicted proteins | sample 5400061 | NCBI WGS metagenome assembly WNGA01 (sample SAMN13153366, study PRJNA577476) | soil metagenome | isolation source: 100 cm soil or saprolite under grassland replicate 2 | place: USA:California | collected 2016-06-15
GAAACTGTGGCGACCCAATCGCCGCCGATCCACCGGGCGGGTGGGGCGGGTGGGGCCTTGGGAAACCCGATCGGACTGTCTGGCCCACCGCCCGCCTGTCGGTTGCCGGTACGCCTGTCCCGACGTACGACGACGGGTTCCCCAAGGCCCCGCCCACCCCGCCCGCCCTCTCCGCGGTGCTCAAGGTCGGATCGAGGACTCGAGTGGCGAGGCTCTCGTGTGCGGCCGGAAGAGATTGCGCGCCCCCAACCTTCCTACGACACGCGGGCTTGAGGTCGGCCGTGATCGTCGGTATTCCACGCGAGTCCTTCGCTGCACGACTCCGCGGCCTGAGCGCCGCGTGGAGGGCGGGAGAGACGGGTGGGCCTTCGGAAACCCGTCGTAGTACGTCGTGACAGGCGTACCGCTTACCGACATTCAGGCGGACTGCCAGCCCGTCCGATCGGGTTTCCGAAGGCCCACCCGTCTCTCCCGCCCGGCGAACGGGCAGTCAGAGTTCGAACTGAGACACTACCAGATATGGCGGTAGCTCGCCGCATCAGTCCGGGCTCGCGGCGCGGTCGGGGCACGCGTCGCGGTCCGCGAGGATCGTGCACCGGGGATGCTCGCGCAGGATCGAGGCCGGAATCTCCGGTTCCGATCTCCCGCCGAGGAGCCGGCGCAGAGGCGCTCGTTTGCCTTCCCCGCTGACGAGGACGACCACCTCGCGGGCGGCCATGATGGTCGCGAGCCCCAGTGTGACCGCACGTGGAGACACCGGGCCCTGGATGACGTCATCGGTCAGGATGTAGCGGACGGTCTCGGCCAGGAGGGGAACGGGCCGCGTCGCGGAGTCGAACGGGGTTCCCGGCTCGTTCGAGGCCAGGTGGGCGTTCGGCCCGAGACCCAGCATGACGAGGTCGAGGCCGCCGGCCTCGCCGATGGCGGCCTCGTATGCGCGACACATCGCGTGCAGGTCGGCGGCGTCGACCCTGAACGGATGGCAATGCTCGGCGGGGATGCCGGCCCACGCCAGGAACTCGCCCGTGATCTGTCGCCAGAAGTATCCATCGGGCGGCGCCGGCGGACACAGCTCGTCGACGCAGAAGACGCGCATCCGCGAGTAGTCGACGGGCGCCCGCTCCTGCAGCTCGCGGAGCCGGGCGTACATGGGACGGGGCGTGCGCCCGGCCGGCACGGCCATGACGAAGTCGGGCTTGGCGTCGAGCCGCGCGCGCACGAGCGACGCCGCCGCCTCCGCCAGCTCCGCCGGCCCCGCCGTGACGATGAGCTTCAGGAGTCCCCTGTCGCTCACGATCCGGGCGCCGCGCGTGGCGCCGCCACGCCGGCGACGGCGGCCGGCGTGGGGAACTCGAACGTTTCCATGCTCGCCCCGTCGCACCCCATCGCGACCAGACGCGGCACGTCGAGGCGGGACTCCGCCACGGCGAGCTCCTCGGCGCCCACGCGCGTGGCGGGGTGGCGAGGCACGAACAGCGTGCAGCAATCGGCGTCCGGCTCGATCGAGATCTCGAACGTGTCGAGCCGTTGCGCCTCGGCGGTGATCTCCAGCTTGTCCATGCCGATCAGCGGCCGCAGGATCGGCAGCCCGGCCACCTCGTCGATCCGCGCGATGTTGGTCAACGTCTGGGAGGCGACCTGCCCCAGGCTCTCGCCGGTCGTCAAGGCCAGCGCGCCCACCTGACGGCCGAGCACCTCGGCGATCCTCACCATGAGCCGCCGATAGACGACGACGCGCAACGGCGCCGGCACGGACAGCACGACCTCGCGCTGGATCTCGCCGAGCGGCACCAGGAAGAGCCGCGAGCGGTACTGCCACTGCGTGAGTCGCTCGACGAGCGCCCGCGCCTTCGCCTGCGAGGTCGCGGGCAAGTACGGCACGCTGTGAAAATGGACGAAGACGACGCGGCAGCCGCGCTTGATCATCCGCCACGCCGCCACCGGCGAGTCGATCCCGCCGGACAGCAGCGCGGTCACGGTGCCGGCGGTGCCCACGGGCAGCCCGCCCGGGCCGGGGACACGGTCGGCGTAGACGAACGTCTCGGCCGGCAAGACCTCGACGTGGACCTCCAGATCCGGATGGCGCAGATCGACGCGGGCCCCCGTCTGCCCGACGACGAAGGTGCCCAGCTCCCGGTTCAGCTCCACCGACGTCAACGGATACGTCTTGAAGGCACGCCGCGCCGAGATCCGGAACGACGCGAAGGCCCGTCCCTCGATGACGGCCGCCGTGGCCGCCTTCATCGGCTCGACCGCCGACGGTATCCGGTACGCGAGCGCGGCGCTGGCCACGCCGCAGACACGGGCGACGCGGGCGGCCACGGCGTCCGGCCGCTCGTGACCTTCGAGATCCAGAAGGATCCGCCCCGAGAGCTGGCGAACACGCACGGGTCCCAGATCGCTCGTCGCGCGCTCGAGGTTCTGCACCAGATGGCGGAGAAACAACGGCCGGTTGCCACGCTTGAGGCTGATCTCGTGGTAATGGACGATCAACGCCGGACGCAACCGGACCACCTAGTACTCCCCGCGCGGGAAGGTCGAGATCGTGGAACGGCGACCGGGGACACGATACATCTTCACGCCCGACCAGCCGCCCGCGAGCACGCCCTCCAGGATGCCGTCGTGAATCGCCCAGCTGCGCCCCCGCACCGAGCCCTCGAAGCCGCGACAGCGGAAGGGTGTCGAGTCGTCGAGGCGACGGTGCAGCGGACCGCCGTCCTGGAAGCCGGCGTGGATCTCGTCCATCAGCTCGCGTCCCATCAGGTAGTCGCAGCCCTGGCGCTCGTAGAGGATGGCGGAATGGTAGAAGAGCGGCTCGACGAGATAGAACTCGCGACCGAGGATCCGGCAGAAGCCATCCATGCACTCGAGGACGCGCCCCAGCATGCGCAGACCGCGCCGGACCTGTCCCGGGCCCAGCCCATCGCGGAGCGCGCGCTCCTCCTCGGCCAGGTTCCGCGAGACGGTCCCCAGCAGCGTGTCCTGGCCGTCGGGGTCCCGGTCGACGCCATACCGGGGCGAGGCCGGATCGTTGATCTGCACGAACGTGAGCTCGGGCACGGCGAAGGCGGACATGGCGATGTCGACGAGCAGCACGGGGTCGTGATCGTCGCCGGGGTCCCGGATCTCCACGCGCGCCCACGACGCGCTGTCGGGGGCGGCGATCCGCACCGGACGCTCGCCGGTGCCGTTGCGCAGGCTCGCCCGGTCGACGCCGAAGCGCGCCATCAGCTCGTCGGGAACCAGCCGCACGTAGAGCTGCTCGCGGATCGTCCACGGCAGCACGTTGAGATCGAGAATGGAGTCGATCCCGGGCGTGACGGGGGCGTTCATCTCACCCATGGGCGATCAGGCCGCGGGCGCGCTCGAGCTCTTCCGGCGTGTTCACGTTCATGAAGACGACGGCGGGGTCGGCATGCCGGGCGATCTCGGCCTCGGGGACCTCGAGCACGCGGACGGCCTCGAAGAAGCCGACGATCTTGAGGCGCCCCGCGCGCAGGCGATCCTCCATGGGCGCGAGGCAGCGCTTGCCGTACACGGCGTGCAGCGTCTCGAGCTGCTCGCCCACACGTGGGATGACGATGTCGGCCTCGGGCGCCCGCGCCACGACGAGGCGGGCCACCTCCGCGTGAAGAAACGGCATGTCGCAGGCGACCGTGAAGGCCGCGTCGCCGCGCGCGGCCGCGAGCCCCGAGTACAGGCCTCCGAGCGAGCCGTGATCGGGAAAAACGTCGGGCACCATGGGCAGGTCGAGGAACGCGTAGAGCTCCGGGGTGTTGGTGACGAGGAGGACGTCATCGACCACGGCGCGGACGACGGTGACCACCCGCTCGATGATCCGGCGGCCGCCCAGCTCCAGCAGAGCCTTCGGCGCGCCGCCCATCCGCGTGCTCTTGCCGCCGGCCTGAATCACGCCCGTCACCCGCATGGGCGCTCAGGGGGGGCATGACGTCACAGGCCGACCACGCCCTGACGCAGGACTCGCGGCTCCGCGGTGACGTCGATCACGGTCGAGGCGAGGCCGCCCTCCGTCACGCCGGCGTCGAGCACGAGATCGACGAGCCCGTCGAGAGCGCGAACGACGTCGGCCGCGCTCGTGGGCGGCGCTGCGCTCTCGCGATTGGCGCTCGGGGCCGTGACGGGCCCGCCGAGCGCGCGGACGAGACCGCAGGCGACCGGATGGGGGCTGAGACGCACGCCGATGGTGCCGGTGCCGGCCGTCAGCTCCGACGGCAGATCGGCCCGGGCGCGCAGGACCAGCGTCAGCGCGCCCGGCCAGTGACGCGCCATCAACTCCCGGGCCCGCGGCGTCACCTCGCGCGCGAGGCTCTCGGCCATGGCGATCGAGTCGACGAGGACCAGCAGCGGCTTGGACTCCGCGCGCGCCTTGACGCGAAAGACGCGGCGGACGGCGGCGGGGTCGCTCGCGGCGGCCCCGAGCGCATAGAACGTCTCCGTCGCGAAGGCCACGAGGCCACCGTCGCGCAGGACCGCCGCCGCGCCCGCGAGGGTCGTGGAGTCGGGACGCTCGGCGTCGACGCGGGTCACCACGGTCGCCGTCGTCATCATCCCAGACCCAGCCTGCCGATGTCCCGCCGGAAGTGCATGCCCTCGAACGTGACGTCGCCCACCGCCGCGTAGGCCCGGGCCACCGCCGTCGCGAGATCGGCGGCCGTGGCGGTGACGCCGAGCACGCGGCCGCCCGCGGTCACGAGCTTGCCGTTCCGCTCCGCGGTGCCCGCGTGAAAAACGCGCACGCCCTCGCGCGCCTCGGCGGCGTCGATCCCGTCGATGGGAAGCCCCCTCGGATACGGGCCGGGATAGCCCCCGGAAGCGAGCGTGACGCAGACCGCGTGACGGCCGGCGCCGCCGCGCTCCGTCAATCGCTCGCCCCGCGCGGCCGCGAGCAGCAGCGGCACGACATCGCCGTCGGCTGCGGCCAGGATGACCTGGCACTCCGGGTCGCCGAAGCGACAGTTGAACTCGATGACCTTCGGGCCGTCGGCGGTCAGCATGAGGCCCACGAAGAGGACGCCGCGGTACGGCGCGCCCTCCGCGCCGAGCGCCCGGACGGTCGGCGTGACGATCGTCTCCATGATCCGCCGTGTCAGCGCGCCGTCGACTCGCGCCACGGGACAGTAGGCCCCCATCCCGCCCGTGTTGGGGCCGCGATCACCGTCGAAGACCGTCTTGTGGTCCTGGGCCGCGGCCAGCGGGACGACGTCGACGCCATTGGCGACGGCGAAGAACGAGAGCTCCTCGCCGCGCAGGAACTCCTCGACGACCACCGTGGCGCCGGCCACGCCGAACGACCGGCGCTCCATGCACAGCGCGATCGCTTCGTCGGCGTCCGCGAGCGTCGGACAGACGATGGCACCCTTGCCGGCGGCCAGCCCATCGGCCTTCACCACGAGCGGTGCCCCGAGCTCGCGGCAATAGGCGCGGGCCCGAGCCGCGTCCTCGAAGGTCGCAAACGCTGCCGTCGGAATCCCGTGCCGCGACATCAGCGCCTTGGCGAAGGCCTTGGAGCCCTCGATCATCGCCGCCTTCGCGGACGGGCCGAGCGCCACCAGGCCGTGGGCGGCCAGACGGTCCCAGAGGCCGCCGACGAGCGGGACCTCGGGCCCGACGATGGTCAGGTCGATCCGCTCGGCCTCGGCGAAGCGCACGATCGCCTCGTGATCGTCCACCGACGTGGGCAGACACCGCGCGTGACGGGCGATGCCCGGATTGCCCGGGGCGGCGTAGAGGACATCGACCAGCGGGCTCCGGGCGATATGCCAGGCGAGCGCGTGCTCGCGTCCGCCCCCGCCCACCAGCAGCACCTTCATTCCGGACGTCCGGGCGGATCCATCAGCTCGAGGTGGGCCCGCGCGATCTTCGCCCACGGGCTGCCGGAGTCGAGCTGCAGATAGCGCTGCCAGTGCATGACGGCGTCGGCGCCATGTCCGGACCGCGCCAGCGCGGCGGCCAGGTTGAAATGGGCGTCTGCGTAGTCGGCCGAGACCTCGAGCGCGCGTCGATAATGCGCGATCGCGGCCTCGACGTCGCCCTGATCCTCCGCGAGGGAGCCGAGGTTGTAGGCGGCCTCCGCGCATTCCGCATCCTGGGCCACGGCGGTGTCGTAGGCCTCGCGCGCCTCGTCGTATCGACCCATGCGGTGGAGCAGGAGGCCGAGGTTGTTCCAGGCCGCGGCATACGTCGGGTCGATCGCGACGACGCGGCGGTAGGCGTCGATGGCGTCCTTCCACTGGGCGGGGTCGGCGTCCCACTCGCTCGCGCGCTCGAACCACGTCTCCGCCTGCTGGGCCGGTGGCTCGAGCGGTCGGACGAGCCCCGTCACCAGCGTCGCGGCCGCGGCCTCGGTGAGCGAGCCGGTGTCCAGGGCGAGCACCGTCTGACCGGTCCGCGGATCGAACCGGACGCGATCCGATTGAACGAGCAGGCGGCCCCCTTCCACGATGAAGCGCACCTCGGCCAGCGGGTGCTCCAGGGTGGGATCCTGCCGGCGCAGGGCGCCGAGGGCCGCCCGGATCTGACGAACGGAGGCGCCGGCATCGAGGAGCGAGCTCGCCGCGCGGGCGGCGAGCAGATCGCGGAACGTGTAGCCGGCGGCATCCTTCAAGAGATCGAGCCGACGCAGCTGCCCCAGCCGTCGCGGCGTGAGGTTCAGGATCCGCGTCAGCTCCCGCAGCCCATAGATCCGCTCCGTGCTCGGCTCCATCGCGACGTTCAGTGTCGGAAGTGGCGAATACCGGTGGTGACCATGGCCATCCCGTGCTGGTCGGCGGCGGCGATGACCTCCTCATCACGCACGGAGCCTCCGGGGTGAATCACGGCCGTCGCCCCCGCCTCGGCCACCACGTCCAGGGCGTCACGGAACGGGAAGAAGGCGTCGGAGGCGCACACGGTGCCTCGCGTGGAGAGCCCGACCTCGCCGGCCCGCAGGATGGCCAGGCGCGCCGAGTCGAGCCGGTTCATCTGCCCGGCTCCGACTCCGACGACCTGATCGCGGCCGGCCAGGACGATGGCGTTCGACTTGACGTGCTTGGCGACCTTCCAGGCGAAACGCAGCGCCACCAGCTCGTCGGCCGTCGGCGCGCGCTTGGACACGGTCTTGAGCGCTCCGTCCTCGAGATCGACGAGATCCGCGCCCTGCGCCAGCAGCCCACCCAGCACGCTCCGATACTCGACGACGCGAGAGGGCCCGGACGTCGGCACGGCGAGGACGCGGCACTTCTTCTTGGTGCGCTGGAGCTCCTCCAGCGCGTCCGGGGCAAACGCCGGCGCGAACAGGATCTCGACGAAGATTCCCGAGAGCTCGGCGACGACGGCCATGTCGAGCTCGCGGTTGACGCCCACGATGCCGCCGTAGATCGATACCGGGTCCGACGCCTTGGCCTTGGCCATCGCCGCGCCCACGCTGGGCCCGACGGCCACGCCGCAGGGGTTGGTGTGCTTGATGGCGACCGCGGCCGGGTCGGAGAACTCGAGGAGCAGTGACAGGGCCTCCGAGAAATCCAGGAGGTTGTTGTAGCCGAGCTCGGGGCCATGGAGCTGGCGCATCGCGCCCAGGCCGAAGACCGGCGTCCCGCGCAACCGATAGAACGCGGCCGCCTGATGGGGATTCTCGCCATACCGCAACGCCATCGCCCGCTCGCCCTCGATGCCGAGCGTCGGTGGAAACGGATCGGACGCCCTGGCCTCCGGTCCCTTCGACGCGAGGAAGTCCGCGATCGCGGCATCGTAGGCCGCGGTGCGGCGAAAGGCCTCATGCGCGAGGCGATAGCGCGTGTCGTCTCCGAGGCTGCCGCCCGTCGCACGCAGCTCGTCGACGACGGGCCGATACTGCGTCGGGTCCGTGACGACCGCGACGCTGGCGTGGTTCTTGGCCGCGGCCCGGATCATGGTCGGCCCCCCGACGTCGATCTGCTCGATCGCCTCCGGCAGCGTCACCTCCGTTCGCGCCACCGTCGCCTCGAAGGGATAGAGCGCCACCACGATCAGGTCGATGGGTGGGATCCCGTGCTCCTCGAGCGCTTGCAGGTGCGCGGGCACGTCGCGACGCGCCAGGATCCCCCCGTGGATCTTCGGGTGCAGGGTCTTCACACGGCCGTCCATCATCTCGGGAAATCCGGTGACGTCCGACACGTCGCGGACGGCGACGCCCGATTCCCGCAAGAGCCGCGCCGTCCCGCCCGTCGAGAGGATCTCGATGCCGAGCGCGGCCAGCGCGCGGCCGAGATCGACGAGCCCGGTCTTGTCGTGAACGCTCACCAGCGCGCGGCGGACTTTCATGCCCTCTCCTTCACGAGGACCCGGCGACCGGTGATGCAGAGACGCCCCTCGGCGAAGAGCCGGATCGCCTCGGGATAGAGTCGATGCTCCTCGCCGAGGATCCGTGCCGAGAGTGAGTCCTGGGAGTCATCCGGCAGCACGGGCACGCTCGCCTGCACGATGATAGGCCCGGTGTCGACGCCCTCATCAACGAAGTGGACGGTCACCCCGGCGATCCGCACGCCGTACTCGAGCGCCTGGCGCTGGGCGTGGAGGCCGGGAAAGGCCGGGAGCAGCGAGGGGTGGATGTTCATGAGGCGGCCCGTCCACGCGCGCACGAAGGTCGGCGTGAGCACGCGCATGAATCCGGCGAGGCACACGAGCCCCGGCCGATGGTGCTCGAGCGTCGCCAGGAGCGCGGTATCGTAGGCGGAACGGTCGCCGTAGGCCTTGGGATCGAGGCAGACGGCCTCGGCGCCGGCCTCGCGCGCCCGCTCGAGCGCGGGCGCCCCCTCGCGATCGGAGACCACCACGACGACACGCGCGGGGTATCCGGGACGTCGACACGCGTCGAGGATCGCCGCCAGGTTCGAGCCGCGACCGGAGGCGAGGACGGCGAGGCGCAGGACGTCGCTGCTCACGTGGCGTCCGACTCCCGGCCGGCGGCAACGTGATGGCAGATCGGACATCGGGAGACCGGTCGGATGATCGCGGAGTTGCGCGGGAAGAACCGGGCCAGTGACCAGTCGATCGCGACCTGGATCTGCTTCTGCAAGCCAACCAGCTTGTATAGATGGAGCGCGTTCCAGAAGAGCCAGGCCAGGTAGCCGGAGAACCGGAATCCCATCACCTCCACCACGGCGTCCCGCTCGCCCAGCGACACGAGCATCCCGCGCGGGGCGAAGTCGATGACGCCGAGCGGCGCCCCGGTGAGATCGGCGACGATGTTGTCCGCGGCCAGGCGCCCCTGGGCCAGCGCGGCCGGAATGATCGGGATCGACGCCTGGGGCTTGCCGGCGATCGTCACCGCGTCCCCTGCCCCGTAGACGTCGGGATGGCCGGGCAGCCGCAGGGTCGGCTCGACCACGACCCGCCCGAGGCGATCGCGCTCGACGGCGACCCCGGCGAGCGATGGCGAGCCCTCGACGCCGGCGGCCCAGATCGTCAGACCGACGGGAACCCGCACGGCATCGTTCAGCTCGACGGCGCCCGGCAGCACACGCGTCACGCGCGTGTTCGTCCTCACCTCGATCCCCTCGCGCCCGAGCCGCCGCCGGGCGCGCACGGCCAGCGTCGGATGTACACCGCGGAGAATCTCCGTGCCGGCCTCGACCACCATCAATGAATAGTCGTGGGCGGCGACGCCCCGATATCGCGGCACGATGTACGAGTGAAAGAAGTCCTGCAGCTCGCTGACGAGCTCGACCCCGGTATAGCCACCGCCCACGACGCAGATCGTGAGCATCCGCCGGCGGGCGGCGGCGTCCGGCTCGTGATCGGCGTGCTCGGCGAGATCCAGGATGTGGTCACGGAGCCCGATCGCATCCTCGAGGCGCTTGTAGCTCAGCGCGTGCTCGTCGACGCCGGGCGTGCCGAACGTGGCCGTGGTGCCGCCCACGGCGATGAGGAGTCGATCGTACTCGACGACGCCCTCGGCCAGGATCACGCGACGGCCGGCGAGGTCGATGTCCAGCACCTCATCGCGACGGAAGCGGAACCGACGCCCCGCGCGCAGGTCACGGATCGGCTGGATGATGTGGCGTGGCTCGACGAGGGACGAGGCGACCTGAGGCAAGAGCGGTGTGAACAGGAGGTAGTTCCGGTCACTGACGAGCAGCAGGTCGATGTCCGCGCGCCTGCGCAAGCGCCGCTCGAGGACCCCGATGGCCTCGAGCCCGGCAAAGCCACCGCCGAGGACCACGATCCGCGTCACGCCACGAACTCCACCCCCCGCGCGCCCGCGACGACCTCCCCGAGGGCATACACCGTTTCCCCCGCCCGCTCGAGCGCCTGCGTGGCGCGGTCCGCCGCCTCCCGGTCGATGATCAGGACGTAGCCGATACCCAAGTTGAAGGTCCGGAACATCTCGGCGTCATCGACGCGGCCCGCTTCGCGCAACGCCTCGAAGACCGCCGGCACCTTCCAGCTTCCCCGATGGATCACCACCCGACAGCCGTCGGGCACGACACGGGGAACGTTGCCGGGGAGCCCTCCACCCGTGATGTGCGCCATCCCCGCGACCGGCCCCGCCTCGAGCACCGCCTTCACCGCTGCGGCGTAAATACGCGTCGGCTCGAGGAGTTCGTCGGCCACGCTCCGGCCGGTCCCCGGCAGCGTCATGTCCGGTTCGAGCCCCAGCACGTCGAACACGATCCGGCGGGCCAGGCTATAGCCGTTCGAGTGCAGGCCCGACGAGGCAAGCCCGAGCAGCCGGTCTCCGGGCTTCACCGTCCGGCCATCGATGATGCGAGCCCGCTCCACGACCCCGACGGCGAAGCCGGCGAGGTCGTACTCGCCGGCTCGATAGAGATCGGGGAGCTCCGCGGTCTCGCCGCCGACGAGCGCACAGCCGGCGCGACGGCAGCCCTCGGCGACGCCGGAGACGATGGCCTCGATCCGCGCGGGATCGACGCGCGCCACGGCCACGTAGTCCAGGAAGTAGAGCGGCTCGGCGCCATGGACCAGGACGTCGTTCACGCCCATGGCCACGAGATCGATCCCCACCGTGGTGTGTCGATCGGTCATGAAGGCGACCTTGAGCTTGGATCCCACGCCATCGGTCGATGACACCAGCACGGGCTCGACGAGACCGGGAGGAACGCGAACGAACGCGGCGAAGGCCCCGATGCCGCCGAGCACCTCCGGCCGGGCGGTGGCCCGCGCGAGCGGCGCGATCCGGCGGACGGCCTCGTCGCCGGCGTCGATGTCGACGCCGGCCTCGCGGTAGGTCAGGGGATCCACGGAACGACTAGGCGTCGAACAATCGCAGCTGCGGCGTCGCCTCGGGCGCGATACCTACCTTGTACTGTCCGGTGAAACAGGCGTGGCAGAAGTTCGTGGGTTCCGAGCCCGTCGCCTTCAGCATGCCCTCCAGCGACAGGTAGCCGAGGGAGTCCGCCCCCAGGTAGCGCCGGATCTCCTCCACGCTGTGGCTCGCGCCGATGAGCTCCTTGCGCGTCGGGGTGTCGATCCCGTAGTAGCAGGGCCACTGGATGGGCGGCGACGAGATCCGCATGTGGACCTCCGACGCCCCCGCGCTCCGGATCATCCGCACGATCTTCCGGCTGGTGGTTCCGCGCACGATGGAATCGTCGATCACCACGACGCGCCGACCTTCCAGCATGTCCCGCATGGGGTTCAACTTGACCTTCACGCCGAAGTGACGGATCCCCTGCTGGGGCTCGATGAACGTCCGCCCGACGTAGTGGTTACGGATCAGTCCCATCTCGTAGTGGATGCCCGACTGTTCGGAGAATCCGAGCGCGGCGCTGGTCCCGGAATCGGGCACGGGAATGACGATGTCGGCCTCGATCGGGTGCTCGCGCGCCAGCTCACGGCCCATCGCCTTGCGCACGGTGTGGACGTTCCGGCCCCACAGGACCGAGTCCGGGCGCGCGAAGTAGACGTACTCGAACACGCACTGCAGCCGCTCGGCCGGCGGGAACGGGCGGAACGAGCGGATTCCCGCGTCGGAGACGACGACGATCTCGCCCGGCTCGATGTCGCGCTCGACGCGGGCCTCGATGAGATCGAGCGCGCAGGTCTCGGAGGCGATCATCCACGCGTCGTCCAGGCGGGCCAGCGTCAGGGGACGGAAGCCGCCCGGGTCGCGAACGGCATACATCGCGTCGGGGGTGAGGATCAGGAGGGAGTAGGCCCCCGTGACCTGCGCGAGCGCGTGCGGCAGCTGCTCCTCCAGCGGTCCGGCGGGCGCCCGCGCCAGCAGGTGCAGGATGACCTCGGTGTCGGAGTTCGACTGGAAAATCGCGCCGTCGCGCTCCATCTCCCGGCGCAACGCCTCGGCGTTCGTCAGGTTGCCGTTGTGCGCGATGGCGATGGGGCCGCGGGCGGTGTTCGCGGTGATGGGCTGGGCGTTGCGCAGCCGGGAGGCGCCGGCCGTCGAGTAGCGAACGTGCCCGATCGCGCGGTGCCCGGGCAGGCGGCGCAGCCGCTCGGGGCTGAACACGTCGGCCACCCACCCCATCGCCTTCTCGGTGTGCAGGCTGACGCCGTCGGTCGCCGCGATGCCGGCCGACTCCTGCCCCCGATGCTGGAGCGCATAGAGCCCCAGATAGGCGAGGTTGGCTGCCTCCTTGTGGTTCCACACCCCGAAGAGACCGCACTCGTCATGGAACTTGTCGTCACGCAACGTGGCGCTCAAATCCCGTCCTCCACGCGTGCTCGAGCGTCTCGAGCGCAGCATCGATCACCATCGCCGTCCCGACGGCGATCCTGAGCCGCTCGCCCCCCGTCGTGCCGATCCACCGCCACGGAATCGCCGACTCCGCCATCAGCGCCTCGAACTCTCGGGCACGCGACGGCTCCACCGCGACCACGACCCGGGAGGGCCCCTCGCCGAAGAGCGTCGCGTCCGTGCGGTCTCCCGCGGGCAGCGAGACCGCGCAGCCCATCGCCTCCCGGCCGCTGATGCACGCTTCCGCCAGCGTCACCGCGAGCCCGCCCTCGGAGCAGTCGTGCACGGCCGCCGCCAGCCCGCTGCCGACCACCGCCTGGACCGCCGTCTGGACCCGCCGCTCCAGCTCGAGATCGAGCGGGGCCAGCGTCCCCGCGACGCGGCGATGCAGGGTCCAGAGATATTCGCTGCCGCCCAGGCTCACCGCATCCCCGCCCAGCAAGGCGATCCGGTGCCCCGGCGCCTTGAACCATTGCGTGGCGAGCCGCCCCGCGTCTTCGAGGAGTCCGACCACCCCGATGATCGGCGTCGGCAGGATCGCCTGCGCCCCGGCCGAGGGCGCCGGCCCGGTCGCGCTCGTGGTTTCATTGTAGAAGGAAACGTTGCCGCCCACTACCGGCAGCTCGAGCGCGCGGCACGCCGAGGCCATGCCCTCGATCGCCTCCGCGAACTGCCACAGGATCTCCGGCCGCTCGGGCGAGCCGAAGTTCATGCAGTCGGTCACCCCGAGAGGGCGCGCTCCCGCGCACGACACGTTGCGGGCCGCCTCGCACACCGCCATGGCCGTCCCGACGCGCGGATCGAGGAAGACGTGGCGCCCGTTGCCGTCGGTCGCCACCGCCAGCGCGCGCCGTGTTCCCTTCACCCGCAGCACGGTGGCGTCGGAGCCGGGGAGCACCAGCGTGTTGATGCCGACCTGCTGGTCATACTGGCGAAAGGCCCACTCCTTGGAGGCGACGGTGGGCGAGGCCAGCAGCGCCGTCAGCGTCTCGGTCAGGTCGGCCGGCTCGGGCAGCGTCAGCGGATCGAACGCGCGGCGCTCGCCGAGCCAGGCGGGGACGGCCGTCGGCTTCTCGTACCGCGGGCCGTCGGCGAGAAAATCCACGGGCACCTGCGCGACCACGTCGCCCTCGAGCCGGGCGGTGAGGCTGCCGTCGGCCGTCACGCGACCGATCTCGACGGCGTCCAGCTCCCACTTCGCGAAGGTGCGCCGGATCTCGTCCTCGCGGCCGCGCGCCGCCACCAGGAGCATCCGCTCCTGCGACTCCGACAGCAGGATCTCGTAGGGAGTCATCGCCGTCTCCCGCTGAGGGACACGGCTCAACTCGACGTCCATGCCCGTGCTGGCCCGGGCCGGCATCTCCGACGTGCAACAGGCCAGCCCGGCCGCGCCCATGTCCTGGATCCCGACGACAGCGCCCGTGGCCATCGCCTCCAGGCACGCCTCCAGCAGGAGCTTCTCCGTGAACGGATCGCCCACCTGCACCGTGGGCCGTCGCTCGTGCGCGTGCTCGTCGAACGCCGCCGAGGCCATGGTCGCGCCATGGATCCCGTCGCGGCCCGTCTTGTTCCCCACGTAGAACACCGGGTTCCCGACGCCCTCGGCGCGGGCCCGGAACAGCCGATCGGCGCGCACGAGACCCACGCACAGCACGTTCACCAGCGGGTTGCCCGCGTATTCGGGCGCGAAGGCGATCTCGCCGCCGACGGTGGGACAGCCGAAGCAGTTGCCGTACCAGCTGATGCCCGAGACCACCCCCTCGATGAGCCGGCGGGTCTTCGGATCCTCGGGATCGCCGAAGCGCAGGGAGTCCAGCAGCGCGATCGGCCGCGCCCCCATGGTGAAGATGTCGCGCAGGATCCCGCCCACGCCGGTGGCCGCGCCCTGGAACGGCTCGATGAACGAGGGATGGTTGTGGCTTTCGATCTTGAACACGACCGCCCAGCCATCGCCGATATCGATCGCGCCCGCGTTCTCGCCCGGGCCCTGCAGGACACGCGGCCCGCTCTGCGGCAAGCGTCGGAGGAAGACGCGCGAGTGCTTGTAGGCGCAATGCTCGGACCACAACGCGGAGAACAGGCCCAGCTCCGTGAAGGTCGGCTCGCGGCCGAGCCGCTGGATGATGCGGTCATACTCCTCAGCAGTGAGGCCGAGCTCGCGAGCGCGGTCGAGGGTCGCTTTCGGCTCCGCCCCCGTCAACCAACTTCCCCGGCGCGCGGGATACGCACGCTCAGCGCTTGAGGAAGGTGCCGTCCTCGACGAGGCTGCCGAGGAGCGAGTGGAACAGCGCGAGCCCATCCGTGCCGCCCATGGCCGGTTCCGCCGCGCGCTCGGGATGCGGCATGAGGCCGAGAATGTTGCCGTCCTCGCTCACGACACCGGCGATGTTGTCGAGCGAGCCGTTCGGGTTGGCGACGTTGGTCACCCGGCCCTCGGCATCGGCGTACCGGAACACGATCTGACGTCGCGCCCGCAACGCGGCCAGGGTCGCCACGTCGGCGTAGTATTTGCCCTCGCCGTGCGAGATCGGCATGGCGAGGATCCGCCCGGCCAGGCCGCGCGTGAAGACGGTGTCGGCGTTGTCGACGACCAGGTGAACCGACTCGCAGCGATACTTCAGACGCTGGTTTCGCATCAGCGCGCCGGGCAACAGCCCGGCCTCGCAGAGGATCTGGAAACCGTTACACGAGCCCAGCACGACGCCGCCCCGCGCGGTGAAGGCGGCAAGTGCGTCGACCACCGGCGACCGTCCGGCGACGGCGCCGGCCCGCAGGTAGTCCCCGTAGGAGAACCCGCCGGGGAGGATCACGCAGTCGAGATCGTCGAGGTTACGGTCGCGATGCCAGACGTAACGAACCGGCTGGTGCAGCACCTCGGAGATGACGTAGTGGAAGTCGCAGTCGCTCCACGTCCCCGGAAACACGACCACGCCGAACCTCATGACGTTCTGTAGCTCCTCTCCACGCCGTGCGAGCCGCAGGATATCGCGGGACTGGAACCCCGCCGTCCGACGCGATCATACGACGAGGACGCGACCGGGATACGACGCCTCATCTTACCGCCCGCATCGACGTGCGGCAAGCCGGGCGCGTCATTCGATGGTGTAGTCCTCGAGCACGGGGTTGGCGAGCAGCTGCCGGCACATCTGCTCCACGCGGGCGCGGGCGTCGGCGACGTTGGGCGCATCGACGTCGACCTCGATCATCTTGCCGACCCGGAGCTCCCCGACCTCGGTGAAGCCAAGACCGCCCAGTGCCCGTTTCACGGCCGCGCCCTGGACGTCGAGGATGCCGGGCTTCAACCGCACGAGCACCCGGACTTTCATGCGTCCCCGACGACTCTTCGGTAGACTTCCTGGTACGCCTCCTCGACGCCGCCGAGATCGCGGCGGAAGCGGTCCTTGTCCAGGCGCTCGCGGCTTCCGGCGTCCCAGAGCCGGCAGGTGTCGGGCGAGATCTCGTCGCCGAGGTAGACCTTGCCGCCGCTCCGGCCGAACTCGAGCTTGAAGTCGACGAGGAGCAGACGCCGGCGCGCCAGGTGCGGGCGGAGGACGCCGTTGATGCGCAGGGCCATCCGCTTCATCCATCCGAGCTCGGCCGGCGTGGCGAGCTTGAGCATGCGCACGTGGTCCTCGTTGATCATGGGATCGCCGAGCGGGTCGGACTTCAAGTACAGCTCCACGATCGGGGACTTGATCGCCGTGCCCTCGTCGAGGCCGGTCCGCTTGGCCAGGCTGCCGGCCACGACGTTGCGCACGATCGTCTCGATCTTGATGATGTCGAGCCGCCGGCACAGCATCTCGCGATCGGACAGCGTTCCGAGGTAATGCGTGGGGATACCGCTCCGGCCCAGACGCTCGAAGAGCGTCGCCGACATCCGGTTGTTGACGACGCCCTTGCCGACGATCGTGCCCCGCTTCAGCGCATTGAACGCGGTCGCGTCGTCCTTGAAGTGCTGGATCACCGTCCCCGGACGGCTCGTCGCATAGACGATCTTGGCCTTGCCCTCGTAGAGTTTCTCGCCCTGGCGCACCGGCGGGGGCGCGGTTCGGCGCCCCATCAGGATAGCCCCGCCCGACGGAAGATGGCGTCGACGTTGCGAAGGAACGGGGCCGGATCGAAGCAGGACTTCAGCTCGTCGGCCGACAGCCGGTCGGTCACCGCGGGATCCGCCATGAGGAGCTCCAGGAAGGGCCGGCGCTCGCGCCACGCCCGCATGGCATGACGCTGGACGATCTCGTAGGCGACCTGACGCGGCAGGCCCGTATCCGTGAGCCGCAACAGGACGCGCTGGGAATAGATGAGACCGTGACTCAGCTCTAGGTTCTCCGCCATGCGTGTCGAGTCCACGTCGAGGCCCTCGAGGATGAACGTCGTGAGGTGCAGCAGGTAGTCGAGGAGGATCGTCCCGTCGGGCAGGATGACCCGCTCGACGGACGAGTGGCTGATGTCGCGCTCGTGCCAGAGGGCGACGTTTTCGAGCGCGGACTGGGCGTTGCCGCGGATCACGCGGGCGAGCCCACAGATCCGCTCGGCCAGCTCGGGGTTACGCTTGTGGGGCATCGCGCTCGAGCCCTTCTGCCCCTCGCCGAACGGCTCCTGCGCCTCGAGGACCTCCGTGCGCTGCAGGCCGCGGACCTCGAGCGCGATCTTCTCGAGGGAGGCGGCGGCGATGGCCAGGGCCGAGCAGAACTCGGCGTGACGGTCTCGCTGGATCACCTGCGTGGAGACCGGCGCCGGCTCGAGCCCCAGCTCCCGGCAGACCTCCTCCTCGATGTCCGGGTCGACGTGGGCGAAATTACCGACCGCCCCGGACAGCTTGCCCACCGCGACCGCCGCCCGCGCCCGCCGCAGACGCTCGAGGTTGCGCCCGGCCTCGACGTACCACACGAGGACCTTGAGGCCGAAGGTGGTCGGCTCGGCGTGCACGCCATGGGTGCGCCCGACGATCAGCGTGTCCTTGTGGCGGAGGGCCAGCGTCGCGAGCGCCCGGCGGAGGCGCTCCTGCCCGGCGATCAGGAGATCGGCGGCATCGCGGAGCTGCAGGCCGAGGGCCGTGTCCCAGACGTCGTTCGAGGTGAGCCCGATGTGGACGAACCGTGAGTCCTCGCCGAGCTGCTCCTCGAGGCTCGTGAGGAGCGCGATCATCTCGTGCTTGACGCGCTCCAGGATGGCGGCGATGCGGGCGATGTCGACGCGGGCGCGGGAGCGAACGCGATCGAGGGCATCGGGGGGGATCCGTCCCCGGCGCGCGTAGGCGTCACAGACCGCCAGCTCCACGCGGAGCCACGCGCCGTACTTCGCCTCGTCGCTCCAGATCCGGCCGATCTCCGGCCGCGTGTAGCGCTCGATCACGCCTCCACCCTAGACCAAAACCCGAAGAAGGAAAAGGGCGAGATTGAGACTAATGCAGCTCGCGGGGGAGATTGCGCCGGTCCAGCGGGCCGTAGGTCGTGACGGCCAGGCGGTCCTCGTCGAGCACCTCGTCCACGAGGGCCTGAACCTCCTCGTGTCGCACCCGGTCGATCGCCTCCAGCATCGCGTCCATCGTCAGGAACACACCCAGGTGCATCTCGTGCTTGGCCAGGCGGTTCATGCGGCTGGAGGTCGACTCCAGCGAGAGCATGAGACTCCCCTTGAGGTGCTCCTTGGTCCGCTCCAGCTCGTCGGTCGAGATCCCGTGCTTCTTCAGCTCGCGGATCTCCTTCAGGGTCGACTTGAGGACCTTCGAGAAGTTGGCCGGGTCCGTCGCGGCATAGACGTAGAGCGTGCCGGTGTCGCGGAAGGCCTGGACTCCCGAATGGATCGAATAGACCAGCCCCTGACGCTCGCGGATCTCCTGGAACAGACGCGACGACATGCTTCCGCCGATGACGTCGTTGAGCAGGAACAGCGCATACCGCTCGGGAGCGGTGTGCGAGACGCCCGGGAAGCCCATGACGAGATGCACCTGCTCGAGCTTCTTGGGCACGATGTTGACCCCGGGGCGCATCCGCGGCGCCTCGTCGGGCCGATCGACGGCCGGATGCCCGAAGCCGTCGAAGCCGGCGCTGAACAGCTCGACGACGCGGTCGTGCGTGACGTTGCCCGCGACGGCGATGATGATCTTGGGCGGCACGTACTGTTCGCCGAAATGCGTCAGGATGAGGTCCCGACCGAAGCCCGTCACCGCCTCGCGTGTGCCGAGGATGGGGCGTCCCAGCGGGTGCCCGGCCCACACCTGGGCCGCGAAGAGATCGTGGATCAGGTCGTCCGGCGTGTCCTCCACCATCTTGATCTCCTGCATGACCACGGACTTCTCGCGCTCGAGCTCGTTGGCGTCGAACAGCGAGTGCAGGAGGATGTCGGTGAGGAGATCGACGGCCAGGGGCAAATGGTTGTCGAGCACCTGCACGTAGAAGCAGGTGTGTTCCTTGGTCGTGAAGGCGTCCATCTGCCCGCCCACCGAGTCCATCGTGCGGGCGATCGCCTCGGCGCTGCGCGTCGCCGTGCCCTTGAAGACGAGGTGCTCGATCAGGTGCGACACCCCGCCGCGCCCCTCGGGCTCGTGGCGAGATCCCGTCTCGACCCACACCCCCACGGCGACCGAGCGCACGTGGGGCATCCGCTCCGTGACGACGCGGATCCCGTTGGGCAGGACGCTCTTGCGATATTCTTCTATCAACGACCTTCAGTCACGTGGCGGATTGGCCGCGTTCGGGTTCCTGAGCTTCTCCCGGTCGGCGAGCGCGGGCTGCTCGCGCAAGGCCATCTTGCGCGACAGGCGCATCTTGCCGTTGTTGTCCACCTCGATCACCTTGACCAGCACCTCGTCGCCCTCGCTGAGGACGTCCTGCACGGCGCGGATCCGGGAGTCGGCGATCTGGGAAATGTGCAAGAGCCCTTCGGTGTTGGGGATGACCTCCACGAAGGCCCCGAACTCCACGATCTTCTTCACCTTGCCCAGGTAGATCCGGTCGACCTCCACCTCGCGGCAGATGTCCTGGATCATGCCGAGGGCCTTCTGCACCGACTCATTGTCCGGCGAGAAGATGGTGACCCTGCCGTCGTCCTCGACGTCGATCTTGGCCCCGGTTTGCTCCTGGATGCCACGGATCACCTTGCCGCCAGGGCCGATGATCTCGCGGATCTTCTCGGTGCGGATCTTGATCGTCACGAACCGGGGCGCATAGGGGGAGAGCTCCGCCCGCGGCTTTTCCAGCGCTTCGCGCATCTTGGCGAGCACGAAGAGCCGAGCGTCTCGCGCCTGCTGCAGCGCCGAGCGCATGATGTCGATGGACACGCCGGAGATCTTGATGTCCATCTGGAGCGCGGTCACGCCCTGCTCCGTTCCCGCGACCTTGAAGTCCATGTCCCCGTAGTGATCTTCGGTCCCCATGATGTCGGTGAGGATGCCGAAGCGCTCGCCTTCCTTGACGAGCCCCATCGCGATCCCCGCCACGTGACGCTTGAGGGGAACGCCGGCATCCATCAGCGCCAGCGACGCCCCGCACACGGTGGCCATCGACGACGAGCCGTTCGACTCCAGGATGTCGGACACGATCCGGATCGTGTACGGAAACTCCTCCTTGGGCGGCAGCAGCGGCTCCACCGCGCGCTCGGCCAGGGCCCCGTGCCCGATGTCCCGCCGTGACGGCGAGCCGAAGCGGCGTACCTCGCCCACGGAGAACGAGGGGAAGTTGTAGTGCAGCAAGAAGTGCCGGTAGGACTCACCCTCGAGGGCCTCGATCTTCTGCTCGTCGGACTTGGTGCCCAGCGTGGCGCTGACCAGCGCCTGGGTCTCGCCGCGCGTGAAGACGGACGAGCCGTGAGCCCGCGGCAGGTAGGCCATGTCGATCGTGATTGGGCGGATCTCGTTGGCCTTCCGTCCGTCGACCCGGAGCCCTCGCTCGACGATCAGCCGCCGGACCTCGGCCTTCTCCACGCTCTCGAAGGCCGCACGGACGGCCGCCCTGAGAGTGTCGTCGGTGCCGCAGACGGCTTGCGCGACCTCCTCGGCGACGCGACCGACGGCTTCGGCGCGGGCGTGTTTGTCGTGCACGCCGACGAAGATGTCGGCGAGCTTGGTGGCCACGAGCGCTCGGACCCGGGCGGTGAGCTCCGCGTGTCGAGCGGTCGCATCGTCGAAGGTCCAGCGCGGCTTGCCGGCTCGCGCGACCAGCTCCTTCTGGATACGGGCCAGCCGCTGGCACTCGCGATGACCAAAGGCGAGCGCCTCGAGCATCGTCTCTTCCGACACCTCGTTGGCACCCGCCTCGACCATGAGGATGGCATCCTCGGTGCCGGCGACGATCAGCTCGAGCGTCGAGGCCGCCTGCTGGGAGGTCGTCGGGTTGGCGACGAACCGTCCATCGATCTGCCCGACCCGGACCGCCCCGATGGGGCCGTCGAACGGAATTCCCGACAGGCACAGCGCGGCCGAGGCCCCGTTGATGGCGAGGATATCGGGATCGTTCTCCTGGTCACCAGATATCACCAGGCAGATGACCTGCACCTCGTTCCGGAACCCGTCCGGGAACAGGGGGCGGATCGGTCGGTCGATGAGGCGCGAGGTCAGGGTCTCTTTCTTGACGGGAGCCCCCTCCCGCTTGAAGTAGCCCCCGGGAATCCGGCCGCCGGCATAGGCCCGCTCCCGGTACTCCACGGTGAGCGGAAAGAAGTCCTGGGCCTCCTTGGCCGACTTCGCGGCGACGCAGGTGGCCAGGACCATGGTTCCGCCATAATCGACTTCCACAATGTGACTCATACGAACGCTTGTCCTTGTTCGTCCACCGCGCTCCGGCGGACGTCCTGTGTGGGCCGCGGCGTGGCCGGACCCGGGTGTTCGAAGGCAGGTTGGAGGAGGGCCGTCACCGGCGGATTCCGAGCTTCTCGATGATGGTCCGGTACCGCTCGACGTTGTTGTTCTTGAGATATTCGAGGAGCCCACGACGTTTGCCGATCAGCATCAAGAGGCCGCGCCGCGAATGATGGTCCTTCGCATGCCTCTTGAAGTGTTCGGTCAGGCTGTTGACCCGCTCGGTGAGGAGCGCGATCTGGACCTCCGGAGATCCGGTATCGCCGTCGTGAACCCGGAATTGCTCGATCAGGGATTTCTTCTGCTCGAGGGTGAGCGGCACGGTGGGCCTCCTTCAATCGCCACGCCCCAGGAGCTCTGCTCAGCCGGGACGGGTTCAAAAAACCTTTTTTTGTCTGCAATTACGCAACAGGGTACCATGTTGCCCCCTACCAAGTAAAGCCGCGGCTACAGGCGACGGCGGGCGGCTTCGACGTCTTGGCCGATCTGCTCGCGGAGCGCATCGACGCTCGGGAACTTCTGTTCGCCGCGCAAGCGCGAGACGAAGTGCAAGCGCAGGCGACGACCGTAGAGATCGCCTGCGAAATCCATCAGATACGCCTCGATCGCGAGTGCCGCTTCGCCGAACGTCGGCCGCACCCCGACATTGACGACGGCCGGGCGAGGTGTGCCGTCGACGTCCGCCTGACAGGCGTAGACACCGGTGGGAACGAGGAGCGGGCGCTCCGGATCGAGGTTGGCCGTGGGAAAGCCAAGTGTCCGCCCGCGGCCCGCACCGCGAGTCACCGTACCGGCGATCGAGTACGGGCGCCCGAGATAGCGGGCCGCCTGGACGACGTCACCCTCCTTGAGCGCGGCCCGGATCTCCGACGAGGACACGGCGACGCCGTCGACGAGCAGGGGTGGGACGACGTGCGTCACGAGGCCGATCGGCTCGCCGATGGCCCGGAGGAGCGCGGCAGTGCCGCGGGCCCCGCGGCCGAATGTGTGATTGAACCCGACGACGACCTCCTGGGCGTGGAGGCGGCCGACGACGACGTCGCGCACGAAGATTTCCGGCTCCATCGCCGCCAGCTCCGGCGTGAAGGCCAGCACGAGGGTCACGTCGACCCCGGTCTCCGCGATCAACTCGAGACGCTCTGCCGGCGTCGTGATCGGCAACGGCGCGCGGTGGGGCTGAAGGATCTCCATGGGGTGGCGGTCGAAGGTGCACGCGACAACCTGGGCGTCACGAGCTTTACCTCGGGCGACGGCTTCGCCGAGGATCGCGCGGTGGCCCAGGTGGATGCCGTCGAAGGCCCCGAGGACCACGACGGAAGGGCCGGCATCAGAGGGATAGGACGTGAGGTCCTGGACGATCCGCATGCAGCACCCGAACCGGCTTCACCGCTCGGCCATCACCGGACACCTCGCCGACGCCCAGCAGCCGCCCGCGTTCGTCGTGGATCCGGACGAGAGCCGCCGGCGCCTCCGTGGGCCCGGGCACAGCGACACGCTGGCCATGGACGAAGGCCTTCGCCCCCGGCGCGTCGAGCCGGACGGCCCGCCAGTGCTCGAGCACGGCTTCCGGTGGCAACACGCGAGCCCACAGAACATCCGGCGCGACCGTGGCGATCTCCGATGCGGTCGTGGCGCTGGCGAGGTCGAACGGGCCGACTCGCGTGCGGGCGAGCCGCTCGATCGCGGCGCCACAGCCGAGAGCCGTACCGAGATCTGCGGCCAGGGTTCGGATGTATGTCCCGCGGCCGCACACGACGCGGAGCCTCGCCGTGGCCTCGCCGACGTCCTCGATGACGATCTCGTGAACGATCACCTCGCGCGCCTCCCGGGGCACCTCGACGCCGGCCCGGGCCAGCTCGTACAGCCGACGACCGTCGTGGTGCACCGCCGAGAACATCGGGGGCACCTGCCGGATGCGTCCCACGAAGGGTCGCGTGGCCGCGGCGAGGCTTTCCGGGGTGAGCACGGGCACCGGCGCGGTCGAGAGCACGCGGCCGGAGAGGTCCTGGCTGTCCGTCGTCACCCCGAAGCGGACGGTCGCCACGTACTCCTTGCTCTCGTCGAGGAGATAGGCGACGAGCTTCGTGGCCTCACCGATGAGCAGCGGCAGGACGCCGACGGCGTCCGGATCGAGCGTGCCGGCATGACCGACACGACGTACGCCGAGGCGGCGGCGGAGCCGCGCGACCATGTCGAAGGAGGTGGCGCCCGCCGGCTTGTCCAGGACGAGGACGCCCGAGCATCCCGCATCCGTCATGCGGGCCGCCCGAGGCCCGGCGTGCCATCGACCGCCTCGCGCACCGCGCCCAGGACCTCCCGGGTCACCGCGGACAGCTCGCCCGCCACGGTGCAGCCCGCGGCGTTCGGGTGTCCGCCGCCGCCAAACCGGGCCGCGATGCGGCTCACGTCGACGTCGCCCTTGCCGCGCAGGCTCACCTTCACGTGGTCGCCGAGCTGCCGGAGCAGGCAGGCGACCCGGACGGTTTCGATGGAGCGTGGATAGTTGACGAGCTCCTCGCCCTCGACGAACCTCTCCGGCACCACCCCGCTCGGCAGCGCGAGCCACGCCACGCGCGCGTCGGCGCTCACCTCGATACGGCGCAGGGCTTCACCCAGCCAGCGCAGGGCGTCGGCCTGCCGGCACTCGTACAGCCGGCTCGAGACGAGCGCGGGATCGGCGCCGGCCGTGACGAGCGCGGCGGCGATCCGGAACGTCTCCGCGGTCGTGTTCGAGTAGCGGAACGATCCGGTGTCCGTGTGGATCGCGGTGAAGAGGTTCATGGCGATCGCGGGGGTGAGCGGGGCGCCGAGCGCCGTCACCAGGCGATAGACCATTTCCCCCGTGGCCGCGGCCGCCGTGTCGATCCAGTCGACGTCCCCGTAGCGCCGGTTGTCGGGATGGTGATCGATGTTGAGGACGGCGGCACCCGTGGCGCGTGCCGCCTGGATCAGGCCCTCGGTGCGGGCGGGATTCGGACAATCGGTGAGCACGACGACGTCGAGCGGGCTCTGCACGGTCGTGAGGATCCGATAGCGCTCGATGCCGGGGAGGAACGACAGCACCCCCGGCGCCGGGTGAGGCCCGCCCTCGATCACGTGCCACCCACGGCTGGCGAGCACCTCGCCGAGCGCCAGCAACGTGCCGAGCACGTCGGCGTCCGGGTGGACGTGTCCGAGCATCAACGCGCACCCCGCAGGCTTCGACAGCGGCGCCAGCACGGCGGCGGGCACGACGGTCGACATGGTCACGCCTCGTGGAGGTTCTTGAGGAGTTCCTGGATGCGCGCGGCGTGGGCCATCGATCGATCGGGCCGGAAGTCGAGCTCCGGGGTGACGCGCAGGTCCAGGTGGCCGCGGAGCCAGTGCCGGATGAAGCCACGCGCGCTCTTCAACGCCGCCAGCGAGGCCACCCACTGGCTTTCGTCTCCGAGCACGGAGACGAAGACCTTGGCCAGCTTCAGATCCCCGGCCGTCTCGACCTCCGTGACGGTGACGAAGCCGAGCCGCGGATCCTTCAGCTCCCGCTGGAGGACCAGGGAAATCTCCTCCTTGAGGAGCTGGTTCACCCGGTCGAGCCGTTTGCCTTGCATCAGAGGATCTCCACCGACTCCTGAATGACGATGCCCTCGACGGTGGCCTCGATGAAGTCGAGAGCCTTCGAAACGACCTCGTTGGCGTGCCGGGAGTCATCCGACACGTAGGCGATCGCGAGGGTGGCCCGTTGCCACATGTCCTGGTGGTCGACCTCGGCCACCGCGACCTCGAACCGGGCGCGGACCTTCTGCTTGAGGCCCTGGAGAACGTGGCGTTTGCCCTTGAGCGAGTCGACGTCCGGCAGGTGTAGCTCCACCGTCCCCAGGGCGACGCGCGCGACGGACATCTCGCGAAGCGCGCCGGCTACAGCGTGCGCGCGACTTCCTCGGTCGTGTACACCTCGAGCACGTCTCCGGGCTGGATCCCCGGCACGGCGTCGACCCCGATGCCGCAGTCCTGCCCCACGAGCACCTCGCGGACGTCGTCCTTGAAGCGCTTGAGCGAGGTGACGAGCCCCTCGCCCACGACGCTGTCCCCCCGGCGCACGCGGACCTTCGCCGCCCGGACGATCTTGCCCTCCTGCACGTACGAACCGCAGATGGGCCCGAGCTTGGAGATGACGAAGATCTGGCGGACCTGGGCCCGGCCCACCGCCGTCTCGCGGATCTCCGGCGCCAGCATCCCGGCCAGGGCGGCGCGAAGATCGTTGATCGCCTCGTAGATGACGTTGTAGTTGCGGACGTCGACCCCGCTCGCCTGGGCCTGGCTCGCGGCCTTCGGCTCGGCCTTGACGTTGAAGCCGAGGACGATCGCGTTCGAGGCCGAGGCCAGCATGACGTCGCTCTCGTTGATGGCGCCCACCGAGCTGTGAATGACCTTGAGCTTGACCTCGTCCGTGGACAGCCGCTCGAGCGATTCGCCCAGCGCCTCCACCGATCCCTGCACGTCGGCCTTGAGGATGAGCCGTAGTTCCTTGATCTCGCCGGTCTCGATCTGCTTGTGCAGCCCCTCGAGCGTGATGCGGGTCGTGATCTTGCCCTTGCCCTTGTCGCGCTCCTGCCGCATGGCGGCGATCTGGCGCGCCTTGCGCTCGTCCGAGACCGCGACGAGCACGTCACCCGCCGACGGCACGCCGGACAGGCCGAGAATCTCGACGGGGTCCGAGGGGCCGGCCGCCTGGGTCTTCTTGCCGGCGGGATCGAGGAGCGCCCGGATGCGCCCCGAGTAGGCGCCGACGACGACGGCGTCGCTCTCCTTGAGCGTCCCGTTCTGGATGAGGGCGGTGGCCACGGGCCCGCGCCCACGGTCCAGACGGCTTTCGATGATCACGCCCTTGGCGGCCCGGTTCGGGTTCGCGCGCAATTCCAAGATCTCGGCCTGGAGCGCCGTCATCTCGAGGAGCTGGTCGATCCCGGTGCCTTTCTTCGCCGAGGTGCCGACGAAGATCGTCTGCCCGCCCCAGTCTTCGGGGACGAGCCCGTGGTTGGACAGCTCGCGCTTCACGCGATCGGGATCGGACTCCGGCTTGTCGATCTTGTTGACGGCCACGATGATCGGCACGTTCGCCGCCCGGGCGTGGTTCAAGGCCTCGACGGTCTGCGGCATGACCCCGTCGTCGGCGGCGACGACGAGGATCACGATGTCGGTCGCCTGGGCGCCGCGCGCCCGCATGGCGGTGAAGGCCTCGTGGCCCGGCGTGTCGAGGAACGTCACCTTGCCGTGGGACGTCATCACCTGGTACGCGCCGATGTGCTGGGTGATGCCGCCGAACTCCTTCTCGGCGACCTTCGTCCGCCGGATGGCGTCGAGCAGCGATGTCTTGCCGTGGTCGACGTGCCCCATCACGGTGACGACGGGCGGGCGCAGGACGAGCTGCGAAGGATCGACGTCTTCCTCGTCGACCACGTCGCCCTCGACCGAGCGGATCTCGAGATCGAAGTTGAACTTGTCGGCGACGAGCTTGGCGGCCGTGGGATCGAGCAGCTCGTTGACGGTCGCCATGACCCCGAGCTCGAGCAAAGCCTTGATCACCTCGCCGGACTTCCGTCGCATCTTCTCGGCCAGCTCCGCGACCGTGACGGACTCCGGCACCCGGATCAGCTCGCGCTTGACCTCCACCGGCGCGACGGCCGCGACCTCGACGGCCGGCTCGGCGACGGCGGCCGGACGGACCACCGCCGGCTCGACGACAGGCGGACGCGGCGGCTCGACCGCGGGTGGGGCCACCGCGGCGGGGCGCTGCGGCACAGGGCGTGGAGGTGCGGGTGGCGCGGCGGGCCGCGGTGGCCCCACCGTGATCCGCGGCGGCGCGAACGGGCCGGCCGGATGGCGCGATGGACGCGGCGGCTGCGTCGGTCGCTCGAGCGGCCGGAATGGAACGATCTTCGGCTCGGGCTTCTTCGTCTGGGGAAGCGACGGTGATCCCGGGGTGACGACGGGCTTCGGTCCGGCGCCGAGGGCCTCCTCCTCGAGGGGCGCCGGCGCGGCCGGCTTCGGCTCCATGACGACCTCCGCCACGGGCCGCAACTCCTCCGGCGACTCGGGCAGGATTTCCGGCGTCGCGGGAACGGGCTTCGGCTTGACAATCGTCGCCGCGGGTCTCAGCTCGACTGCGGCCGCACCTTCTTCCGCGCCATCGGTCTTCTTGCGAGAGCGCGGCATCGCCTTCTTCACGGAAGCGTCGCCCTCGGCCGAGGCGACCTTGGCGCGCGGCACCCGCTTGGGCTTGGGCTCTTCCGGCAGCTCGCGACCCTTTCCGAGCTTCACCCGCAGATTGTTCGCGAGCATGGCATCGAGAGGGGTCATGGCGCGCACGCCCTTTTGCCCGAGCTCCTCGGCGGCGAGAATGAGATCCTTGCTCGTCACGCCCAGTTCCTTCGCGAGTTCGATCACCTTGATCTTTGCAGCTGCCACGTCCCCCTCACCTCCCCGACATCAGGTCGATGCCATCCATCACACACGGTTTCCTGAACGCGTGGCTCAATCGTCCCGCCCTGGCGAGCGCCGCCGCGCACTCCGGCCCATCGCACAGATACGCGCCGCGGCCGGGCATCCTCGCCGCTCGATCGACGACGACGTGTCCGTCGGGACGGCGGACCAGCCGGACGAGCTCCCGCTTACCGCGCACGCGCCGACAGACGAGGCAGGTCCGCTGCGGGCCACCGGTCACGGCCCCTCCGTGCCGGACGACGTCGGCGCGGCGCTCTCGCTGGCGGACGCCGTGGGCGCCTGGCGGCTCGCCACCGACGCCTCGGCCGCCGCGAACACCTCGTCGGCTTGACCGGGCGCAGCGAGCAGGCTGCTCACGCGCTCGCGGCCCGCCGCCACGATGGCCTCCGGCGACTCGAGCCCGGCCGCGCGCAGGGTCTCGAGCGCGTCTGCGGTCATCCCCCGCAGGTCGGCCAGCCCGGTCCCGGCCGGCGCCGGATGCTCTTGTGTCTCGAGCTCGGTTTCACTCTTGATGTCGATCCGCATCCCCGTGAGCTTCGCGGCCAGACGCGCGTTCTGCCCCTTCTTGCCGATGGCCAGCGAGAGCTGGTTGTCGGGGACGACGACGAAGACCGACGGCTGTCCCTCGGCGTCGGCCTCGTCGGCCAGCGTCACGGAGGACACCTTTGCGGGAGACAGGGCGCGGGCCACGAACGTCGCGGGATCGTGGGACCACTCGATGATGTCGATCTTCTCTCCGCGCAGCTCCCGGCTGATCACCTGGATCCGCGTCCCGCGGAGGCCGACACAGGCCCCGATCGGATCCACGTCGCGCTTCGTCGAGGCCACGGCGACCTTGGCGCGCTCACCCGGCTCACGGGCCGCCGCCTTGACCAGCACGATCCCTTCCTGGATCTCGGGGATCTCGGTCTCGAACAGCCGGACGAGATAGCCCGGATGCGTGCGCGAGAGCGTGATCTGCGGGCCCTTCGTGCTGCGACGGACCTCGAGCACGAACGCCCGGATACGATCGCCGGGGTTGTAGCGTTCGCCCGGGATCTGCTCGCGCTCGGGCAGGATCGCCTCCGCCTTGCCGATCTCCAGGATCACGTTGCGCTTTTCGATCCGGTGCACGATCCCGCGCAGGATCTGGCTCTCCTTGCCGGCGAACTCGGAATAGATCCGCTCCCGCTCGGCGTCGCGCACGCGTTGCAGGATCACCTGCTTGGCCGTCTGCGCGGCGATGCGACCGAATTCCTGGGGAGGAAGCTCCTGCTCGAGCTCATCGTCCAGCTCGGCCGCCGGGTTGAGCGCCTTGGCGTCGGCGAGGCTGATCTCGAGCTTGGCGTCCGTCACCTCGGCCACGACCTTCTTGCGGCCGTACACGCGCAGGACACCGGTCTGCCGGTCGAGATGCATGCGGACGTTGTCGGCGGCGCCGAGCGTCTTCTTCGACGCCGACAGCAGGGCAGACTCCAGCGCCTCGAAGAGGATCTCTTTGTCGATCCCCTTCTCCCGTCCGATCTGCTCGATGACCGCAATCAGCTCCCGATTCACGTCCTCTATACCCTCACACCCTACATCGAACCTCTCCGGGCCCAGGGCACCTCGGCGTCGAGACGCGCCTTGGTGATCGTGGCGCGAGGCACCTCGATGCGCTGACCGTCGTTGTCGAGCGTCAGCCGCTCGTCGGCGACCTCGGTCAGTCTCCCCTGGAGCTCCTCGCCCCCCGCCAGCCAGCAGCGCACGCGCTTGCCGATCGCCCAGCGATATTCGCGTTCCTTCCGGAGCTGCCGATCCAGCCCCGGCGAGGATACCTCCAGATCGTAGGCCTGGCCGATGGGCCCCGAAACGTCGAGGAGGTCCCCGATCTCGCGGCTCACGCGCTCACAGTCAACGATCCCGACGCCTCCGTGCTTGTCCACGAAGACGCGCAGCACTGCGCGCGGTCGCTGGGGACGCCAGTCTAGGTCGACAAGATCCAACCCATGATCGCGGAGCACGGGCAAAATGATCTCCTCGATCCGGGCGTCACGCTCGTCGTCCAGCATCCCACACCGCGAAAGTAAAAAAGTGGGCAAAGCCCACTTTTTCAAGACTTTAGCACGTGCGGGCGCCGGAGGCAAGGGGGCGCCGAGATGGTCCTACGACCCGAGAAGGTCTTTGATCGCGGTGACGACCTCGGCGTGGGGGACTTTACGTTCCTCGCGGGAACGGCGGGCGCGTAGCTCGAACAGTCCGCTCTTGGCCCAGGCGTTACCGATCGTCACGCGGACCGGCATGCCGAGCAGATCGGCGTCCTTGAACTTCACACCGGGACGCTCGGCGCGGTCGTCGAGGAGGGCATCGAGGCCATGCTCACGGCATTGGGCGTAGAGCGCCTCGCCCGCGGCCGCTTGCGCCTCGTCCCGAACGTTCAGGACCACAATGAGGACCGCGAAGGGGGCGATGCTCGCGGGCCAGACGATGCCGTCCGCATCGGCGAGCTGCTCGATGGCCGCCGCCGCGATACGCGCGGGACCGATCCCGTAGCTCCCCATGACGACGGGGCGCTCCTGCCCGGTCTCGTCGAGATACCTGGCCCCGAGCGCTTCGGAGTACTTCGTGCCAAGCTTGAAGATGTTGCCGATCTCGATCACGCGCTCGATCGCCAGCGGCGCCCCGCACACCGCGCACGCCTCGCCGGCGACGACGGTGTGAAGATCGGCGAAGCGACACTCGAAGTCGCGACCCGGCTTGACGCCACGGACATGGAAGCCGTCCCGGTTCGCGCCGACCACGTACGTCCCCTCCCGGAGCGTCTCATCGGCGAGCACGGGAACGCGGACGCCCAGCGGGCCGACCGAGCCGACGGGCACTCCGAGGTGTTCGCGAACCTCGTCCGGATGCGCCGCACGGCACTCCTCCCCCACCGCGCGCATGAGCTTGCGCTCGTGGAGGTTGTGGTCGCCCCGCAGGAGCACCAGGACGGGCCCGGCCTTGGGGGCGACATAGAGCAGCGACTTGATCGTGAGCCGGGGGTCGAGGTCGAGGAACGCGGCGACCTCGGCGATCGTGCGCGCATTCGGGGTCGCGATCTCCTCGCGCTCGCCCGCCGGGAAGCGCGGCGCCACCGCCACGCCCCGCGCCAGTTCCACGTTGGCGGCGTATCCGCACTGCCCGCACCTGGCGATCTCGTCCTCGCCGGCCGCGCTCGGGGCCATGAACTCGTGGGAGCCGAGCCCGCCCATCATGCCCGTGTCCGACTGCACGACGTGGAAGGTCAGCCCGCACCGCTCGAAGATCCGCCGGTAGGCGCCCTCGTGCGCCGCGTAGGAGCGATCGAGGGCCGCGGTATCGGGATCGAGAGTGTACGAGTCTTTCATCAGGAACTCGCGGGTCCGCAGCACGCCCGAGCGGGGCCGCGCCTCGTCGCGCTCCTTGGTCTGGATCTGGTACCAGATCTGCGGCAGGTCACGATACGAGCGGATCTCGCGCGCGGCCAGCCAGGCGACGACCTCCTCGTGCGTCATCCCGAGGCACAGGTCGCGGCCGTGACGATCCTCGAGCTTGAACATCTCGGGGATCCCTTCCCACCGCCCCGACTGCTTCCAGATCTCGGCGGGATGCAGGACCGGCATCGTGATCTCCTGCCCGCCGATGGCGTTCATCTCCTCGCGGATGATCGCGTTGATCTTGTCGAGCACGCGCTGGCCGAGCGGCAGGTACACGAAGATGCCCGCGGCGAGTTGCCGGACGAGGCCGGCGCGCAGCATGAGCTTGTGGCTCAGCGCCTCTGTCTCGGCCGGTTCCTCCCGGAGTGTCGGAACGAGCGACTTGCTGAGCCGCATCTCTCGCTACTCTCGACGGCTCGTGGCGAGGACGCCCGGCTCAGTGCGCGTCGGGCGTTTTGTTCGGCCCCTTGACGCCCGGGTCGTAGACGAGACGCTCGACGGGCTTGCCGCCGACGATGTGCGACTCGAAGATCTCCTTGAGATCTGACTGCTGCACACCCGCGTACCACACGTCGTCGGGATAGACGACGATCATCGGACCGTGGCCGCACTGGGAGAAGCACCCGGCCTTGTTGATCCGGACGTCCGTCTTGAGGCCGGCCCGCAACGCCTCGGCGCGCAGAAACTTCACGTGCTGCTCCACGTCGCCCCGGCTCGGGCAGTCGTCACCGCTGGTGCAGACGAAGACGTGCGTACGGTACTGACCCATCAGGCGCCCCCCCCGACCGCCGCGTGGGCGGCCTTTCGTTCGGCAATGAACCGATCGACTTCCTCACGCATGGCCTGCACGATGTCCTTCTCCGGGACCTTGCGGATGACCTCGCCGTTCTTGAAGATGAGCCCGATCCCACGCCCGCCGGCGACGCCGATGTCGGCCGCGCGCGCCTCGCCGGGTCCGTTGACCTCGCAGCCCATCACCGCGATGTGGATCTCCTCGTTGAGCCCGCGAAACTCGTCCTCCACGCCCTTCGCGAGCTTCACGAGATCGACGTCGGCCCGACCGCACGACGGGCACGAGACGAACGTGAGGCCGCCCTTGCGGAGCCCGAGCGCCTTGAGGATGTCGATCCCCACCCGCACTTCCTCGGTGGGGTCGGCCGAGAGCGAAACCCGGATCGTATCCCCGATGCCCTCCGACAGCAGCGCCCCCAGCCCGACGGCTGATTTGATGGTCCCGACCCCCGGCGTGCCGGCCTCGGTCACGCCGAGATGGAACGGATAGTCGACCTGGTCGGCCAGCCGCCGGTACGCCTCGATCATCATCAGGGGATCCGACGCCTTGAGCGAGATCTTCATCTCGAGATAGTTGCAGTCCTCGAGGATCCGGATGTGCCGCAGCCCGGACTCGACCATGCCCTCGGCGGTGGGTCCGCCGTACTTCGCGAGGAGATCCTTCTCGAGCGAGCCCGCGTTGACGCCGATCCGGATGGGGATTCGCTTGTCCTTGGCGACGTTGACGATTTCCTGGACGAAGCGCTTGCCCCCGATGTTGCCCGGGTTCAGACGCAGGCCGTCCACGCCCTGCTCGAGGGCGATCAGCGCGAGCTTGTAGTTGAAGTGGATGTCGGCGACGAGCGGGATGCGGATCTGGCGCCTGATCTCTCCGAGCTTCTCGGCCGCCTCGCGCACGGGCACCGCGCAGCGCACGACCTCACAGCCGGCCGCTTCCAGCGACCAGATCTCGAGGAGGGTCGCCTGCACGTCGCGCGTGTCGGTCTTGGTCATGGACTGCACGGTGATCGGCGCATCCCCCCCGACCTTCACGCCGCCCATCTCGATTTGCCGCGTCTTGCGTCGCGTAATCATTCGGTCCGTCCTATCGGAAGAATCGGAACGCATCGATCCGCACCAGATCATTGTAGAGCGCGTAGACCATCAGGAGCATCAGGAGCACGAAGCCGAGCTGCTGCGCCGCCTCCCGCTTCCGGAGGGACAGCGGGCGGCCCATGATCGCCTCGATGACGAAGAAGAACAGGTGCCCACCGTCCAGCATGGGCACGGGCAGCAAGTTCAGGAGGGCCAGGTTCACGCTGATGATCGCCGTGAACAGCGCCAGCGATGCCGCGCCCTCCTTGGCCTGACGGCCGGCCTCGGAGGCGATCTGGATCGGACCGCCGATGTTCGAGGAGTCGATCTGCCGCGAGACGATCTTCCAGAGGCCCTTCGCGGTCAGCACCGTCATGTCCCACGTCTTGACGGTGCCGTACCAGACGGCGGCCGGCGGCGAGTACGGCTCGTAGTTCACCGTCTTGGTCACGATGCCGACGCCGATGCGCCCGACCTCGACGTCCTGACCGGCCGGGTTCTTCTCCTTCACCGTCGTCGCCGTGACGGGAATCGCGAGCCGGCGACCTTCTCGCTCGACCGTCACGTCGAACGTCTGGCCGGCGCGCTTCTGGATGGACTGCATCAGCTCTTCGGGCGTGAAGACAGGTTGCCCGGCCACGGCCACGACGACGTCGCCCGCCCGGAAGCCGGCCTTGTCGGCAGCGGAGCCGGCGCTGACGGAACCGATCTGCGGCGTCAGCTGGGGGCCGGCGCCGAGCTCCCATGCCTCGCGAGTTTCCTTGAAGATCGGGTCGCGGACTTCCGTGAGCCGGGGCGTGATCGTCACCTGATCCGTGGCGCCGCCGCGCGCGATGCTCAGCTGGAGCGGGCGCCCGCCGGACGTGGCCACCGCACGCTCGAGATCTTCCCAGTGCCGGACACGCCGCCCGTCGACGCTGACGACCACGTCGCCGGTGCGCACCCCGGCGGTGGCCGCCGGGGTGTTGGGGGCCACCCGTCCGATCACCGGCGGCCACACGGGGCGCCCGGCGGTGGCGAGCACAATCGTGAAGATGACGGCGGCCAGCACGAAGTTCATGCCGGGACCGGCGAAGACGATCAGGAAGCGGATCCACAGCGGCTTCAAGGCAAAGGCCTTCCGGGGATCGTAGGGAAGGGTCTCTCCGCCCTCGAGCGGATTCTCCTCGCCCAGCATCTTGACGTAGCCGCCCATGGGAACGACGGACAGGCAGTACTCCGTCTCCTTACCCCGCCAGCGGAACAGGACCGGACCGAAGCCGATGGAGAAGCGCTCGACGCCGACGCCGGCCCAGCGCGCGACGATGAAATGGCCGAGCTCGTGGATGAGGATCAGCACGCCGATGACGACGATGAAGGAGACGACGGTCGTCATCGCCCGGCCCCCACGGCGCCGCCGATCAGGGCCTCCACCAGCTCACGGGCCTGGCCGTCCGCGGCCACGCAGTCGTCGATGGTCTTCGGCTCGGTGTGGGGCACGGCCTGCAACGCGCGCTCGATCAGCTCGGCGATCTTCGTGAACCCGATCCGGCGCTCGAGAAACGCCGCCACCGCGATCTCGTTGGCGGCGTTCAGCACGACCGGCGCCGAGCCGCCCCGCTCGAGGGCGGCGCGCGCCAGCCGCAAGCACGGAAACTTGTCGACGTCGGGCTCGAAGAACGTGAGGGCGCCGACGCGGGTGAGATCCAGACGCGCCGCCGGCGTGGGTCGCCGTTCCGGATATGCGAGGGCATATAGGATCGGGACTCCCATGTCGGCGACGCCCAGCTGGGCGATGACGCAGCCGTCGATGTACTCGACCATCGAGTGGACGATGGACTGCGGGTGCACGACGACCTGCACGCGGTCGGCGGGGATGTCGAACAGCCAGCGCGCCTCGATGATCTCGAGGCCCTTGTTCATCAGCGTCGCGGAATCGATGGTGATCTTCGCTCCCATCTTCCATGTCGGATGTTGTAGCGCGTCCTCCACGGTGACGTGCGCGAGGGTCTCTCGGGACACCTCGCGGAACGGTCCGCCGGAGGCCGTGAGCAGGATACGGTGGACGTCGGCACGATTGTGACCGGCCAGACACTGAAAGATCGCGCTGTGCTCGGAATCCACCGGGAGCAGGGTGACGCCGTGGCGCCGGGCGGCCGCGGTCATCAAGCTGCCTGCCATGACGAGCGTTTCCTTGTTGGCGAGCGCGACGGTCCGCCCGGCTTGGATGGCCGCCATGGTCGGCAGCAGGCCGGCGCCCCCGACGAGGGCCGAGAGCACCATGTCGGCGTCGACGTCACGCGCGAGCGCGATGAGACCGGCCGGGCCGCCGAGCAGCTCCGGCCGCGGATGCGGGAGCAGCGCGGCCAGCCGGTCGATGGCGGCAGGCTCGAGCAACGCGACCGCGTGGGGCGAGTATTTCCGGCAGAGGTCGGCCACGCGCTCGACGTTGGAGCCCCTTGCCGCCAGGCCGGCCACGGTGAACTCCTCGGGGAAGCTCGATACCACCTCGAGCGCCCACAGCCCGATGGAGCCGGTGCACCCCAGCAGCGTCAGGCGCTTCATCCCCGCCCCCCGATCCAGCTCGCGCAGTAGAAGAGCGCCGGGGCGTTGAAGAGGAGACCGTCGAGCCGATCGAGCACACCGCCGTGGCCGGGGACGAGCCCACCCGTGTCCTTGGTGCCGAGGCTGCGCTTGATCACCGACTCTGCGAGGTCGCCGATCTGTCCGGTCACACCGAGCACCGCCCCCACGAGCATGGCCAGGCCCGCCGACCACTGGGGCACGAGCCAGGCGCCGAGCACACCGGCGGCGGCGACCGACACGACGAGCTGCCCGACCGCGCCCTCCACGGTCTTCCGGGGACTGATCACGGGCGCCAGCGGATGACGACCGACGGCCGAGCCGATGACCAGCGCCGCCGATTCGCCCGCCCACGTCGTGCCGACGAGGAACACGATGAGGTGGGCGCTGTCCGGCAGCATTCCTAGGAGGAGCCCATGCCCGAGCAGCCAGCCCACGTACACGATCGGCAGCAAGGTGACGACCACC
>WNGA01012526.1_pt1 | contig 36274 bp, 31 predicted proteins | sample 5400061 | NCBI WGS metagenome assembly WNGA01 (sample SAMN13153366, study PRJNA577476) | soil metagenome | isolation source: 100 cm soil or saprolite under grassland replicate 2 | place: USA:California | collected 2016-06-15
AATCCGTGGAGATTTTCTTCGATGAAGTTACCAGTGCTCTGGTCCAATAGACGAAGTTTGCCGAAGGTGAAGTAATAGAGATAACTTCCACCCTCGACGAAATGTTTTCCGAGAATCGGCCCTGACAGCGGGCTGGTAATTTCCGCGGACTTGGGTTGGCGCTTTTGACCGCCACGGTTCAGTACGCCGTGCTGGCTTTCGATAACCTGCACTGAGAAGTCTTTGAAATCCAGTTTCTCGCCGCCGCTAATGGTCGTCAACAGCGCTTTGTCGACGCCTGCGCTCAAGGAGAGATTTACCGTGGTTCTGGAGCCGATGACCTTGGCCCCGAAGCGCTTGGCGATGAATGGGATATCACCGATATGGTCGGCGTGGCTGTGGCCCGCGAAGATGGAGTCGGCGCCGCTGATAACATTCAGGACAGCCTCTTCGTCGGTTTTCCATTCTTCCGCTGCGACCGACTGCTTGCGCGTGAGGAAAGGGTCGATCAGGATCTTGGTCTGAGCGAACTGAATCTCCCACCCGGCGTTTCCGAGCCACTTCAGGGTAACACGCTGTGCTTGCGGCAAAGCAGAGCCGGTTTCTGATTCCGCGGCTTGCCCAGATCGCACAGCGATGCAAGCCACTATGAGAATGACCGTTAAGGCAATCCGCATGATGGTCCTCCGGCGTCTGAATTTCAGGGTCTCTTTATACTTCAAACGCCGTCGAATGCCGAGTGGTATTTAACTTTGGCGGAGTGTCCAGCCAAGGACCGTACCATTGCGTCCTGGAGATGCGCGTCCTAGCAAAATGAACCGCTATCTAACTCGGTTACTTCTTGACGCGATGGTTTGAAGAATTTTCGAGCGGGCAACGCCCCGCTGTGGAATCTTGTATAGGATCGATGCTTTTCAGCGCCAGCCGGGGATCGTCGAAAAAGTTTTGCGTCGCCGCAAGCTGCGCTTCTAGCCAATTCGCTTTTACTTCTGCGAGCTGTGAACCCGCCATTTCAAACGGTAACGTCTTTAGGCGATTTTAGAGAGTTTCGCGAGCTTTTGGCTTTTCGATCAGGAGGAGTTCTAGCCACCGCGGCACTCGCGCATGCGAGAGCGCACTCGAGAAATCGATTCAAGGCGGCGGACACCACCGCGTCCCTTCGGCGAATGAACATTGTCGGCACCATCGCTTCGTCCTGCGGCAGCGCATGGATTCCCAATTTGCCGTTTTGCGACGCGCGCTCCGACACCAAACGCGGCATCATGGTAATCCCGAGCCCTTCTCTGGCGCAGCCAAAGATGCCGTCGATGGTGCCGAATTCGAGTTGGCCAAAGGAGCCGACCCCGCTCTCCTTCAAGAGTCGTTCGAGACGGGCGCGATAGGAACAGCCCTCGCGCAGGACGAGGATGTTGGCACCCCGCGGCGATCGCACAGCTTCCTTGAGCGAGCGAAATTTCGGCGACATGACGAGAACCATTTCTTCGGTGAAGACTTGGGTCTCGACGATTTCAGCGCGCTCGACCGGCCCTGCCACGAACGCTCCCTCCAGTCGGCGGGCGAGCACTTCTTCGATCAGATGCCCCGTCGTGCCCATGGTCAGGACGAGATTTACTTCCGGAAACTTCCGCCGGTAGGCGGATAGAATCGGCGGCAAGCGGATGCCGGCCGTAGATTCGAGAGAGCCGATTTGCAGACGGCCGCGTGGCGTCGTTTTGTCGCCCACGAGGTTGGCCGCGTCCTTCAATAGTTGCGCGATCTTGATGGCGTAAGGCAGGAGGCGCTCGCCCGCGGAGGTAAGAACGACACCGCGGCTGTGGCGGCGAAAGAGGGTGACGCCGAGCTCGTCTTCGAGCGCGTGGATTCGCGCGGTGACATTCGATTGAACGGTGTGCAGCTCCTCCGATGCTGCGGTGATGCTGCCCAAGCGGGCGACCGCTTCAAACACTCTGAGATCGCTGCTTTCCATTTCACTTCCCGCGCGCAACTATAACACGGTGAAACCTCGCGCTCGAAATCACTTCTTCAGATATCAGTCATCACAACAAACCATTTTACTCGCCGTCGGAACCGGTTTACGCTGGTAAACGAGAATTAAGGACGTGAAGTCGAGGAAATAAATGATCCCATAGGAGGTAGCCTATGTCGATCCAGACGGTTTTGACGAAACGCTTGGCGATGACCCATCCGATTATCCAGGCGCCGCTCGCCGGTGGTGGGGATACGCCGGCGCTCGTGGCCGCCGTTTGCAATGCAGGAGGGCTCGCGTTCATCGGCGCGGCCTACCTGACGCCAGAGCAGATCGGCAACGCTTCGCGCGAAGTGCGGGCGCGGACCTCGAAACCTTTCGGAATTAACCTATTCGCGGCGCTGCGCACGCCCGATCTACCGAGCGATCCGAAGCCGGCTCTGGAGCGCGTTGCGCCTTTCTTCGCCGAGTTGAGTCTGCCGCCACCCATTGTTTCCGCGCGGTCGCGCGATTCGTTCAACGAACAATTGGCCGCAGCTCTCGAAAGCGGCGCTTCGGTGTTCAGTTTCACCCTCGGCATTCTGCCAAAAAATGCTATTGAAGCGATCAAGGCACGCGGCATGTTTGTGATCGGCACGGCCACGACCGTCGAAGAGGCGATCGCGCTCGAGCAGGCCAAAGTCGATGCCATCGTTACCCAGGGAAGCGAAGCGGGGGGACACCGGGCCACTTTTGCCGCGGATTTCGACTCGGGCATGATCGGAACGATCTCGCTCGTGCCCCAAGTGGTCGACGCTGTGACGGTGCCGGTGATCGCGTCGGGCGGCATCATGGACGGCCGCGGTATCGCCGCCGCGCTGGCGCTTGGCGCAAGCGCCGTTCAGCTGGGTACGGCTTTCCTGACTTGCGATGAGGCCGGCGTCCCGGAGGTTTATAAGAAAGCGATTCTCAAGGCGCGTGAGCATGAGACGCGCCTGACGCGGGCTTTCTCCGGTCGCCCGGCACGGGGCATCGTCAATCGCTTTTTGACGGCATTCAAAGAGAGCGACGCTGCCGGCGCCATTCTTCCGTTTCCGCTCCAGAACGATCTGACACGGCCACTCCGCGCCGCTGCTGCCAAGCAGGGACGCGCGGAATTTCTGGCACTCTGGGCCGGACAAGGCGTCCGTCTGGCGCAGCGCCGAATGGCCGCGCAACTGGTCGAATGTGTCGCGATCGAGACCGAAACGATAATCCGCAAATTGGCGGCGGCCGGGTAGGAAGCATCGCGATCCTTTGGCGCTGTTCCCGCGCCATCAACGAGCACGGTCCCGCCAATCTTGAACTGTGCTTATCTCGAGTCAGCTCAACTGAATCTGTACTTTGCTCGGAGATTGTAAGTATCCTGTCGCCGCACAAACAATGAGATCATCAGGCTACCTATCCACGCAGAAGCCTCTGGAGACAGTAGCTTTATCGACCGGCTGTATAGTACTTATCCGCAAAGTGATCGTAGCTTGAGAAACTCATTGCAACCGAACTGGCATAGCCAAGAAAGGAAAAAAACGCGGAAAATCGCGTTGGCAATCAATTGGCTACAAAATAAGTCAATACGAATGCCTGAAACCAAATTGACACCAAATTACTCCGCGCGTGCCCGACTCGTAAAGAGCGATGCTCTTTGTTCGTGGCGTTAGCTAGCTTTGATCACCATGACGACAGAGCCAGAACAGATCGTGATCGACTTATCCACGCCGCTCTCGATGCGTTCCTCCTTTCGCTTTCCACTCCAGTCCGACACCTCACGGCGCGAGTTGCTTTGGGGAGCCGTTCTCCTGGTGGTTCTCCCAGGTATCGGCTGGTTCCTCAACATGGGCCATCGGGTCGTCGTCGTCCACCGGATGCAGCACGACCAGCCGCCCTGGCCGGCTTGGGACAATTACGGAGAGCTTTTTCGACACAGCGTAATCGCCGCCGGCGGCATGGCCTACTACTATCTGCCCGGTTTCATCGCGGCCTACGCTGCGTGGTCTCTCGCTTCCGTTCCTCTCGGCTTCGTTGCTGGCGCGTTGCTATTGGCTGCAACAGTCGCGATCCCGGGCTACATGTCTCACTATTGTCACGAGTTTGATGCCGCGGAAATCTATAACCCGTTTCGGGCACTACGCCGGTGCATACAAGGTGGCATCGCGTACTGGCATGCATGGTTGATAGCGCTCAGCGCATTGGCGATATCTTTCGCCGGCCTCCTCGCCTTGGGCGTCGGGTTTCTGGTAACCAGCGTGTGGTTTTGGCAGGTAGCAGGTTTCTCCTTTGCGAGCGTATTTACGCAGCGGTTCGGACTTGGAGCCGCAAAGCCACCGAACAAAGCGTCGGAGCCGACCGTGCGCAGGCGTCGCAGCCTGGTGCGAGCACCCTACGCGCGGGCAACTCAACGCTTGTTCGTTAGCCGCACGATTGAGTTGAATTCTCCTTTTCAATTCAATCTCGAAAACACTTTCGGCGAATCTGTGAGTCAAGCACGCCGGCGTTAATCGTTAAAAACCTGAGACCTCCCGCAGGTCAATTGTACTGACGGGACAATTGGCTGGATTACGCATATTTGACAATATCCTGAAAGATCGAATAAATTCCCGTAAACCACAGTTAGGTCTCGTGCATGGCAACAGCCCAATAGTTTTCTTCATAGCTGGAGCAGCTATTGGATATAGTCGCCGGTCCTCTGATTCACGTTACCGCGCAGGCGAATGATGGAAGTTGGAGTAAATCCCACCAGTAGAGCGCAGGAAATCTTGCGTGGTGCCGAAACCTCTCCGGAGGAGGTTCACTAGTTAACCGGAAGGCTCAAACAAGAATCAAAATTCGCCCTGGCAAGGCGCATTATCTCTGTCGCGCGAACCTACGTGGACTAACTCGCCAATCCTATCGCCCTTGGCGGACGAATTTAAGTCGCTAATCACGGAGCTAAACATTATGAAGACATTTGCTAAAACTAGACTCTATCGATATCGTTCTATTCTCTATGTAGCCACTGTTGTATGGATTAACGTGGTGTCCCTTAACTCCGTTTTCCCGGCCATTATTTATTCTGGACCTCAAAATCTTTCCTTGGAAGGCATACTCAACACGTCCCAGGCACTATTTATTGATTTGGCTGGTGATACTGCCGGCACCTGGGATAATCTGAAACTTTCTATCGCCTCTGGTTCATTCGGGAGCGTTGGATCGAACGATGTCATTCCCAGTGCTGAAGTAGCTTTGGCATCGACATTTGTTAGCTTTCCTTTGGTTCAGAAGCTTGATTTTGGAGATCCATCTCCATCCAATCCGATATTTGGGAGTGGTTCGAAAATCCTATGGCAGTTCAACCCCGGAGCCAGCCTCGATATAGGAGAGTTTAAAGATGTGACTGGTTATGCTGCTGTGCAGCTTGGGACCTTTGGAGGTCCACAGTATTTAGGATGGATTCAGTTGAGCGTGGAGAATTACAGTTCTTTGGGAGATCCGCTTCCTAAACTGACTGTTATCGATTGGGCTTATTCTGACGTAATTGGTGAAGGGATTTCTATTGGACAAATCCCAGAACCATCGACTTTTTCACTCTTCGTTTTAGGCCTCCTTATATTTGTCATCTACAATCTATCTATGCGTCTAAAACCTAATTATCGTATGGCTCGAATTCGCTTTCACGTTCTGCTTCGGCGCATCGACCATGCTTCATATTAGGTGCCAGAGGCGAGGATACCCCCAAGAGTCCCTAGACGACAGGACGGTTCAAGCTCGGCTTTTGATCTCTGAAGTGGTGCATCGAAGTCTGGTGATGTTGCAAACTTGGGCCCGGTGGCGCTGAAGGGCCAACCGAATTCCTTGATGAAGGAGTGCGCAATGTTCAGCGCCTGATGCTAAGCAGCAACGCGCGTCGGCGAGATCAAACTGGAGGAGATCGTCGACCGCAGCATCGTGCGCAAAACTCGATGACAGCGGCTTTATCAATCGCACCTTTGCCGCCGCCGGGGCTAAATGATGTTTGATGGCTGACAACATTGTTGGGAACAAAGTCTCACCCCCTGTAAATTCTTAAATCGTAGAAGTGTGAAACCCGAGCCGCTGCCGCGATCCACTGCCTAAAAAGGCAATTGCGGCAAGCCCTTCAACATAAGAAAAATGACGCTGAAGGTGCCAACCGCAAACACGAAGACAATGACGATCTGCTGTGCGGTTAGCGCGGATTCCGCCGGAGGAGAGTCTTTCGACGATTCAGCTTTGACGCCCGCAGGCGGAGCAGGGTCAACGCTCGCACCGATCGGGGGTTCGGGTACAGGCGAGGCGGTTTGAGTCATCCGGTCACGCGCGCTCCGCGCTTGCCGCCGTTTGATCATTACAAAGCTGCCGACGAACCAGATGACAAGAAACAAATATGCGGCGCCGAAATAGAGCCGCAGGAAGCTGCGTTCAGCCTCGTTCTCCACGTTGATGAAGAACCATACGATGAAGACGGAACCTAATATCAGCCCGATGATGAGGACGTAATTGTAGACTTGAAGAACGATGGACTCAACTGAATCCAGCGTGGACTGCATCCTCAATGTCTCCGGCCGAGGCTGAGGCCGGGCCGTAAAATATTCCTGCAGGTCTTCAGCGAAGGTCGTTTTGCTGCCGGTGATCTTTTTCAGGATGAAGTAAATCGGCAGCACGCCCGCGAGCATCAACAGTGCAACGATGCCGAACCCGATTGCCTCTCCGACGACTTCCCCGCTGCCCACCATGATTGTGCTTAGGATGTGATCCATATATCCGCAAAATTCATTCTGGCTTACAACCCAGTCCTTTGTCGCCCAGCGTCAGCATGTTACCTTTTGCGTCGTGTGGCAAGCTTGCTCCTATATTAGGTGTCGCGAAGTGTCACGCCGCCGCTCCAGGCGGCCTTGCGAATGGTGATTATAGACACCGCCACGACGCCAGGCTGACGATGTTACGGCAATGTGTCATTGCAAGACCTGATCTTACGCCCAACTCTGCTCGCCGCCTGCTGAAAACCAGACAGCAGCGAGGCAGAAAATCGAATCGTAGCAGTTCGAACCCAAGCCGCTCCGACGCGCTATCGAATTCGTCTGTCGCAAATCCGGTCGACTCGAACACAGAAACTCGATTGCTATGTCTCACGAAGGAGCGAAGGAGAATCGGACACCGCACACGTGTTTCCGTAGCCACTCAAACAGCTCTTAAAACTATCCGGCGTTTCCGAAAACGAGCTGTGATAGCTCGTGTTAGCAAGCCCAATATTGTGACGGATGAAGCTTGCGAAGTCTGATGCGCGAGATCCAGTGCTTATACCTCTCGACGATCACGTCTCACGGACACGATCACGACGACTCGATACCCGGCACGACCCTTGTGCCTTCCCCCTGCACGCGTAAAGTCCAAATTAAGAGCGCTGGCGGTACTGTTCGAGAGTTGACAGGATAGCGCGTTAGCGCATACGCTGTCGCCAAAACAATTTAACAAGTGAGGAGATGTAACCATGCTGACGCTTTATTTTAGTCCCGGCGCATGTTCTTTGGCCTCTCACATCGGCCTCGAGGAAACCGGCGCGCCTTATGAGGCAAAGCCGATCCTGCTCGCAAAAGGGCAGCAGAGAACCGAGGCCTATCAGAAGATCAACCCGCGCGGTAAAGTACCCGCGCTCAGCATCGACGGCAAGATCCTTGTCGAGAACACGGCGATACTCACGTATCTTGCGCGGCGGTTTCCGGAAAAGAAGCTGATGCCGGCCGATCCAGCCGAGGAGGCGCGCGGCATCGCGACAATGTGCTGGTTCTCGAGTATCGTGCATCCCTCTTACCAGCGCGTGAACCGGCCCGAGCGTTTTGCTGAAGGCGAAGCGGCGCACGCAGGGGTAAAAGAAAACGGACGGAAATCGTTCTGGGCCAATTGCCAGGAGATCGACTCCATGTTCCAAGGAAAAGAGTGGATCATGGGCAGTGATTACACACTCGTCGATCCTTACGCGCTCGTTTTCTACGGCTGGGGCGTGCGCGGCGGATTTCCGATGAAGGAGCTCACCGCCTACACGGCATGGCACGAGCGCATGCTGAAGCGGCCGACGGTGAAGAAAACCGTAGACGCCGAGCAGAACATTTCGACATCATAGTTTCACTCACGTGAGACTTGGCTCGTCACTAATCCGTTTGATTCCTAAACGGATTTGAACGAAGCGAAGCGATTTGAACGTTTGAAACGACTGGAAGCATTTGAGCTTGTCGGGCGCTACCATCGTGATTGGGTAAAAACCGATGGGGTCTACACTTGACGACCCTGAGAAGCAGTTTGAGAATAGCAGGAGGGAAAGCTTATGCCCGCCGATGAGTTTCAACCCATCAGCTAGCATCCATCACACTCTGAGTGACGGGCACTATGAAAATGGATTTTTTGAAGTTCCGCAGTTTAGCATTCTTAGCGATGATATGGCTGGTAGCTGAAACTTTTGCTGCGGAGCTGAGTCCAAACCTGTCAAAGCCGAAACAACAGGCTGACGCAAAAGGCTACACCTTCATCACGAACCACGATGAAATAGTTGCCAAGGCGAAGAAAGAGGGCAAAGTCCGCGTCACTGCAGCCATGGATCTCGCCAATATCAAGATCTATGGCGCTGCCTTCCAAAAGAAATTCCCGTTCATCGACATCGATGGCAGGGAGAGCAATGGGCCGGATGTTGCCCAGAGAATTCTGCGCGAGATTCAGAGTGGAGCGGCCAAGGATTGGGATGTTATCCTGGTCTATGCTGAATTCCGGAGCGAATATACCCCTCATCTTTGGAACGTCGATCTTCTTGGCATGGCCGAGCAGGGAGTGCTCCAGATACCGCCTGCAATGATCGACCTAAAATATCGAAATGTCATTTCACCCCATACCCATTTCCAAGTCACGGCTTACAATCCAAAACTGGTTCCCGCCAACTTGCTACCAAAGACTTGGGAAGACCTCCTTAGGCCGGAACTGATGGGAAAAAAGTTTGCTGTCGATACTCGACCGAAGGATATCGCTGCTCTGGTTCCGGCCTGGGGCTTGGAGAAGACTTTAGACTTTGCCCGCAAGATCGCCGCCCAGCAGCCTATCTGGGTGCTTAATCCAAGTAGAACCTTTGCCTCCATCATGGCGGGGGAGATCCCAATGATGATTGGCGCCAATTTCAAAGCTGTCAAAGGAGCTCAGCGCAAGGATCGCATTGGCGCGCTGCAGTATGTCGTCCCTGAGCCCGTGCCCGTGCGGTTTGGTAATTTGCAGGCGGTTGCGGCGACCTCACAGCGTCCCCATGCTGCGCTACTCTGGCTCGAATGGCTGGCAAGCCCGGAGGCGCAAAAATTAATCGACGAATATGAGCCATTCAACTCTTCTGTATACGTTAAGGGTGGGGCGGTAGCAGAAGAATTAAAGGGTAGAAAGCTATCCCTGACGACCTGGGAGAACCACCATTATATGGAGCAGTGGGAAGCAAAAATAGTCGAGGCCTACGGTTTTCCGAAGGCTAAATGATCAGGAAAGTCCAACTTTTACCAGCACGAAAGACTTGGCAGCCTCCTAGTCGAGATCAGCTTACTTGCGTCTGAATAACGAGTTCCTCAGCTTGCGTTGTTGTCTTGTTTCATCGGTCTAGAAAGGGCGATGCTTTGCGTGCAGCAAACTAAGCGAAACTCGAAGCGGCTGTAGATCGCTTGGGAGGGGTTCGATGAAAGCGGTGGCTAACAGTTTGGCAGAACTAGTGTCAGACATCCGATTCAGTAAGTTGCCGGAGGAGGTTGTGAAAGAAATAAAGCGGCGGATCCTGGATGCCTTGGGCTGCGCCTTCGGGGGCTCTTATGGAGAGCCGAGCGTCATCATGCGAAACGTGGCAGCAGACTTAGGAGGGAAGCCCGAGTCCACCGTCCTTGGCGCTACCTACCGAACGTCGTGCGAGAAGGCTGCGCTGGTGAATTCGACGATGCTGCGCTACCTGGATTACATGGACTCTCACGCGGGTCCTGATGCCTGCCACCCCTGTTTTAATATTCCGCCTTGTCTAGCTGTCGCCGAGCGCGTAAGCGCCAGCGGCAAAGATCTGATAGCCGCTATTGTCGCCGGGTATGAGATTCAGATTCGTTTCCAAGATGCGTGCAAGATCGGTTCTCGCGGCTGGTTCAGCGGCACGTACTTGGAATTTTCCGTACCCCTCGCCGTTGGTAAGCTTCTGGGTCTCGACATTGATCGATTAACGAACGCGCTTGCCATCGCTGCGACTCACGCCAACGCTTTGAGCGTCAACAGTCGCACTATTCCTGCCAGCAAAAGCATTGCAGATGCAATGGTGGCGTCGACGGGAATTCTAGGGGCGCTGATGGCCCAGGCAGGGCTAACCGGGCCGACGGATATTCTCGACAGCGGTGGTGAATTTGAAAAAGCTGTGGCGGGACGAATCGATATGGAGCGTCTGCTGGCGCCTCTGATTGAGTGTAAGGTGATGGAGGTCAATACCAAGTGGTTCAACACTGTTCGCACCGCGCAGACTGCTGTAACCAGTATGTTTAGTTTGCTCGAGAAGCACCGCCTTGGCTGGCGCGACGTCGAGGCCATTACTCTGTTTCTGCCGACAAAGGAACACATTGGACACGACGGAATATGGAACAGCACCTCCAGGTTGAGACCGCAGAATCGAGACACCGCCAATCACAGCCTGGTTTACAGCCTAGCTGTGGCCATGGTGGATGGGGAACTTGGACCCGAGCAGTATGCCGATGCGAAGCTGCGCGATCCTAATGTTCTCTCTGTTATTGATCGGACCACGCTTCAGTCGGATGCTTCTCTTGACCAGCATTGGCCGGAAGCTGCCGTAAGCCGTGTGGTTCTGAGAACAAAGAACGGGCAGAGCTGTGAGGCGACGACCCTCTATCCGCCCGGGCACCACAAAAACCGCGTCACCGATGAGCTGATCCAGCAAAAGTTTACCAAGCTCACAAGCCAAGTGCTCGGCAAAGAGAGCGCTAAGGGTCCTGGGGTCGCATCTTTTTATCTGTAACAGTCAGGTGACTGTCTGCGCCTAAAGCGTTCGATAGGAAATTGTTCGCGGTGTCGACATTGACAGAGAAAAACCCAAGTCGGTATTCACTTGGCCGTAGGAAATCCATACGCCTCGACGATTTTCGCCTCGTATTCGTCCAGCTTGGTGATGTGGTGCCAGTCGACCTCTGAAAGCTTCTTTCCCCTTGTTTCCTTTTCGGTCGCTGACCCAGTTGTCAAGACGGAAGCCTGAAAAGGTCCGTGATCCTCCAACACTTTTTGGCCCTCGGGAGACGCATGGAATTCTAACCACAGGAGGGCGGCATACGGATGCTCAGCCATCCGCAAAACGCCATCGATTCTCGACACCACCCGGATCGGAACGGGTTCGACGATCTTGTAGGCCACAACGTTCGTGGGGTCCTTTGCTTGAACCCTCTTTATGCTGCTTGACTGCACAGCGAGACAGAGCGGGAACTCTCCCGCCTGAAGCGCGGTGATGGCTCTGGTACCGCCTCTTATCCATGCCGGGTCCTGCGCGGCAAGCTTGCGGGCGAAGTCCAGCGTGGCTTCCAATCCCCACGCCGGCACCAGTGCAGCTACCGAGCTCGGCCTGATCTCCGCCATAAATTTTCTTCCTTTGAATTCCGGCTTGAGAAAGTCCTCCCATTTGGCTGGCAGCTTTTCTTCCGCAATGAGTTTCCGATTGTAGATAGCCACGTTGGCGATGGAGTTGGCGGCGACGGTGTTGCGGTTGACCGGATCCACCATTCTTGGATGGATGTTCAAGATCCCCGCGGAGATCATCCCAAGAATGTCGAACTTCATCTGATAGGGAAGAAACGCCTTGTAGTTGTCATAAGGCATGTAAGTAGAATCCCATCCTTTTGCCATCCCCGCTTTCAGCTCCAGAAGAAAACGTTGATAAGCGTCGGTGCCTTCTATTTCCTCGACGTAGGTGTCGATGAAAGGATATTTTTTCTTGAAAGCCGCGATCATCGGTTTTATCGCGGGCGTGCTCAGGCCGCTCAGAGCGCGCAACCGTCCCTCCTTCTTAGCCTTGGCAACTATCTCGTCGCGACTGATGACGAAGATGTAGCCATTAGACTCAGCTTCCTGCTTAGCTTTTAACAAGGCATCATTAGGCGCCGCGCCGAGCGCAACCGAGGTGAGAACGGAAGACCAGATGAGAAACAGGAGGACCGGAATCTTTGTGATCGAGCATTCTGTCGTCATACACGCTCCGATAATTTGTGTGATTTTACGCGACGACAGATATTCCGATCCACAGATCGTGTCAACGACAGGCATTGACAGTTTTTCACGGGCGGTGGTATGCCTGACTCACCTAAGGCTCGGCTTCAAGGGAAGGAGAACAATCATGGTCTATGACCTGTTGGTAAAAAATGGTCGGATCGTCGATGGATCCGGCATGCCCTCGTTTCGTGGTGATGTCGCGGTGAGCGACGGCAAGGTCGTAGAGTTGGGCCGTTTAAGCGGACCGGCCAAGCGGGTCATCGATGCGGACGGCAACGTCGTCGCCCCTGGCTTCATCGATAATCATTGTCACTATGACGCTCAGGTAACTTGGGATCCGCTGTGCACGTACTCCTGCTATCACGGTGCCACCACGGTCATCATCGGCAACTGCTCGTTGGCGCTAGCGCCGGTGAAGCCTAGCGACCACGAAACATTGGCCGGCCTGCTTTCCGAAGTGGAAGCTATTCCCATGGACATCTTGCGCGCAGCTGTGCCGTGGGACTGGGAGACATTTCCAGAGTACATGGAGTCCATCGGCCGTCGTCTGAGCATCAACGTGGGCACGTTGGTCGGGCACTCGGCAGTGCGGCTTTATGCGATGGGGGAAGCTAGTCAAGAGCGCGCGGCTAGAGAGGGTGAGCTAGAGATCATGCGACGAGTTCTGCGCGAAGCTCTGGAGGCGGGCGCTCTCGGATTATCCGTTTCGCGCAACATGAGTCACTTCGACGTGCGGGGCAAGTTGATCCCGGCCGTGTTTGCGCCGGAGGCGGAGATGTTTGCGCTGGCCGAAGTCCTTCAAGAGCTGGGAACGGGAGTCATGCAGAGCGGTGGCGGCGCCGGCCCTGAGCTGAAGCAAGGCTTAATGAGCCGGCTTTCCGAGGCCTCGGGCCGTCCGGTGATGTACAACAGCATTACCCACAGCCTGTATGCTCCGAACCGGTGGAAACAACACCTGGCACTCGTAGAGGAGCGCTATAAACAAGGGACCCGAGCGGTGCCGCTTTGCACTCCAAACAGCGCCGTGGTTCTTTTCAATATGAAAAATTCGCAGTTCTTCCGCCAAATGCCCAACTGGTTGAGCATCATGCAGGTCTCGGACGAGGAGAAGCTCCGGATGTACAATGATCCGGCGATCCGCGCGAAGCTGCGCGCGGATCTCGAAGTCCCTGAGAACGGCTTTAACAAGCGTTGGGATATACTCATGGTAGACGAGCCGGCGCTACCTCATAACCAGGAACTGAAAGGAAAGAGCGTTGCGGAGATTGCCGCGGCGCAGGGTAAGGAGCCCTTGGAGGCATTTCTTGATTTATCGGTCCAGGAAGAGCTCAATACCGTCTTTGGATTTTGCCATAGAAATACCGATCGTACTTCTGTCGGCGAAATCCTGAACAGTCCGTATACCGTGGTAGGTTTGTCGGACGGCGGCGCGCACGTGCAGTATCATTCCGAAGTGGGCTACAGCACGAGACTCCTGGGTTACTGGGTGCGGGAACAAGGAATCATGTCGCTCGAGCAAGCCGTCCGGCGCCTCACCTTCGATTCCGCTTCGGCCTATGGAATCTACGACCGGGGTTTGTTGCGGCCCGGTTTGGCGGCCGATCTAGTCGTCTTCGATCCGAACACCGTCAGGCCGAGAAGACAAGAAGTTGTCCATGACTTTCCGAACAACGGCTGGAGAATGCGCGTGCTCGCCGATGGCATTCATTACACGGCCGTCAACGGCGAAGTTGTTTTCGATCACGAACAGCCTACCGGTGCCACGCCAGGGAAGGTATTACGCAACGCGCGGTATCTTCACAACCGGCGCGCGTGATGGCAAATCACTTAGCGAAACTGATTGTGCCGAGGGAAGCTTTTCTCGAAGACAGGAACAACTCTCTTACTCGATAAACTCCCTGATCACTTTGTGGACGGTGACCGGGTCACTGACAAAGTAGTGATGTCTTTGGCCGGGCAGAACGACGAACTTCGCATGCGAGATTTCGCGCCTGAGAATTTCCGCGCTGGCGCGGTGCGAGAGATCGCTGGTCGCGGCATGCTCGTCGTCTCCGATCAGCACTAGGGTGGGAACCCTGATGTCCTTCAAACGCGAGCTCGTGTCATGCTCCTGCCTGGCTATGACATGGCGGAGGTAACATGGCAACGGGGCAATTCCCGCCATCCGGACTTCGAGAAATTTGTCGACGACGTCGCGATGCGACGCAACATACTCGGGTATCCAGCCGGTTTCGATCGTGTGCTCACGAACGTATCTTTCAAATCCCTTTTCAATCATACCCTGACAGAGCTTCAACGGAATGCCTTTGGTCTCCGAGAACGACGATCCACTAGAAGCTAGGATGAGCTTGCTCACTTTCCGCGGGTAGTCCAAGGCTAAAGTCTGGACGACTCTTCCGCCATTGGAATGACCGCAGACGATCGCCTGCTCTGCGGCCAATTCATCGAGAATGGCTGCCGCGTCGGCAGCGAACATCGCGGTTGTGTACTTCATCACCGTCTTGCTCGACCTGCCCGTGCCGCGATAATCGAAGATGATGACCTTGTGGTCGCGGGAAAATTCGGGAACCTGGTAGGCTTTCCAGCACTGCCCATCAACGCCAGTGGCGCTACAAAAGACAAAGGGCCGGCCTTCACCATAAACTTCGTAGTAAATTTCTGCGTCTTTCAATCTTAGATAAGCCATGTCTCCCTCGCATTCCTTTTTGGCTTTTATCTATTTCATGTCGAACGTGCAAACACTCGCCTGGCACTGTAGGGGAGATGTTTCTTGTCGGAGATTCACTGCATATTCAAGGGTGAAATTCGAAAGAAAATCGAGAAAGCTCATCGCGTTTCGTTTAGATGCAAAGTCTCGGGCCGTCACCGATCAAGTTGATTATTAAGACACGGTTGTCAAACGGTTTGAACTACTTGAACGTCTTGAACGATTTGAACACTCACTAATGCTAAACGATTGGAACGTTTTGAACGTTTGAAACGACTGGAACCATTTGGGCTCATAGCCGTTCAGCGCCTGATGCTGAGCAGCAACCCGCGCGTCGGCGAGATGAAACTGGAGGATATCGTCGACCGCAGCATCATGCGGAAGCTTGATGACAGTGGCTTTATCGACCGGCTGTATAGTGCTTATCCCGCTAGACGATCGTGGCGCGGAGTCGGAAGGCCGACGAAGTCAGCCCGCCCGATGAACAGATTGCTGATATAGATATGCCCGACGGAAATCTTGCGAGCCTTGAGCCGATCGCATATACGGATGGTCGATAGGAAGTCACAAATCTTTAATAGCACCTTCCATTAGCAAGATAACGGTTAGCCAAAACTTGAGAGGAGATATTCGTTGAAATCAAACGCAAAGTATTTTGATTGTCATTTTCATATCATCGACAAGAATTTTCCCGTCGTGCCCAATCAAGGATTCATGCCCGACGCGTTTACCAGTAAGGATTATTTAGAGCGCTTGAAGGCGGTCGATCTTTTCGGCGGCGCGGTGGTGTCCGGTTCTTTCCAGGCTTTCGATCAGTCTTATCTATTCCATGCTTTGAAAGTCCTTGGGCCTTCGTTTGTCGGAGTCACTCAGGTGCCGCAGACCGTCTCGGATCAGGAATTGAAAGAACTCAACAGCGCGGGAGTTCGAGCCGTCCGGTTTAACGTCAAGCGCGGCGGTTCGGAAGAAATTCATCATCTGGAACGCATGGCGCGGCGGGTTCACCAACTCGTCAGTTGGCACACCGAGTTGTATGTTGATTCCACCGAGCTTGCTGATCTTTATGAGACGCTGGTGTCGTTGCCGGCGATCAGCATTGACCATCTCGGTCTCTCCACAGCGGGTTTCCCAACCCTGCTCAAACTCGCGGAAAAAGGTGTGCGGGTGAAGGCCACCGGCTTCGGACGAGTGGACTTTGACGTCCGCCCGGCTCTGACTGATCTTTATGCGGCTAACCCGCGCGCGCTCATGTTCGGCACCGACCTGCCGTCCACCCGCGCGCCGAGGCCCTATCAAGATGACGATTACACGTTGGTTCTGGAAACATTGGGAGAAGAAAAGGCGGCTAAAGTTTTCTACAAGAACGCGATCGAGTTTTATCGGCCGAAGAAGATCGGTTAGGAAAGACGGATGGCCGATTGTCAAAGGTATAGACCTGCCCCCATTTCTCGCACTTGCTCTTCCATCCAAAAGGAAACCATTCATCATGAGAAAACGATTGTTATTAGTTTTTGTGCTCGCGTGGGTCGCCGCCGTGCCTGCTACTTCGTGGGCGCAGAAGGGCAAGATCAAGATCGCCGTGCAGGGGCCGCTCTCCGGCGATCAGTCGGCGTTTGGCGAACATATCAAGCTCGGCGCGCAGCTCGCGGTGGAAGAGTCGGTCAAAGCTTTCAAGGCGATGGGCTACGATTTGGTATTGGTGCCTCATGACGACCAGGCGAAGCCGGAGGTCGGCGTCGCCAACGCGCGCTATATAGTCGCCGATCCAGATGTCCTGGGTTGTGGTCGGCCATTATAATTCCGGTGTCGCACTGCCGGCATCGGAAGTCTACAAAGAAAGCATGCTGGCGATGATCTCGCCGGCCAACACCGCGACCGAAATCACCGACCGCCGCTATCCTAATATCAACCGCTGTGCGGCCGTGACGACGTCCAAGCTCCAGTGGGTGCCCGCTTCGCGGCCCAGGACCTGAACCTCAAGTCGGTCTACATCATTCACGATAAGACTCTTGCCGGCCAAGGCCGCAATCTTTCGCAACGAAGCTAAAAAGCTCGGCCTCAACGTGTTGGACTATGAAGGCACCGAAGAGCGCGTTAATTTTTCACCTATGATCAGACCGCTCAAAGCCAAGAACCCCGGATTGGTTTACTTCGCCGGCGCCTATCACCAGGGCGGTTTGCTGTTGAGACAGTTGCGAGAAAAAGGGGCCAACGCCAAATTCATGGGACCGGACAGTTTGGACTCGGCGGAGATGGTCAAGATCGCCGGCCGCTCGGTGGTGGGCAGCTATTACACCAGCGTCGCCGGTCCGCCGGATGCTTATCCGGAAACCGCCGCCTTCGCGAAAAAGTTTAAGCAGCGCTTCGGTAAAGATATCGAATCCTTCGGCATGTACGGCTACGACGCCACAATGGTCGGCATCAAAGCGATGGAAGGATGGCTGAAGGCGAACCCAGGAAAGAAACCGACGCGCACGGACGTATCCACCGCCGTGCGCAAGTTGAAAGGCTTCAAAGGAGTCACCGGCTCGATCGAATTCGACAACAAAGGCGATCCGGTTAAAGCGAAATATTTCGTCTTGCAGTTCGACAAACAATCCTATCCCGGCAAAGTCGTCAAGGTCATCGACCAGCAAGAGCCGGCCCCGGCAAAGAAGTCATAATTCAAAGGGCCAAGATCGTAAGATGCCCGCGCGAAGTCGTACCGACGAACACGCCTCACGAACACGATTACGGTTGCTTGACGACAATGAGCAATGGCTGCGAGTGTTTCTATTAGAACTCGCACGGCAGTAAGGTAAAAAATCGAATCGTAGAAGTTTGAACGCAAGCCGCTTTCATGATCCCACTGGGTTCGGCTGTTGCAAAGGACTGTGGTGTGAGGATCAGGTCTTGCGATGCAACAATGCCGCTGGCGCTCAAGCAAGCGCGATCGGCACCTGACCGTGTTCTTTACGAATCTGCGGAACTTGGTGTGCGCTCCTTTGAAAATTCTGTCGACCATCGAGATTGAACCATTTTACAACGCGCTCAACATCCATCATGCCACCGATCATAAACACTATTACCTCGACTGGAAGCGTGAGGAGCGCCCACACGCCTGACAAGCTTCCTTGAGCTCCGTTAACGTCGTTAATGACGTTTATCATGTCGAGGAACTTAACAACGACGAAGGGCCCAATAGAAAAAAATAGAAAAACAACGCCAAATATAAGGCCATAAGGCCTGAACCGACTACTCGAGCCAGCGGCAGCAGATGGTTTGCCGTTGGTTCGTTCTCGAATATATGTGCAACGCTTTCGGATCTCTTCTTCGAGCGAGCTGCCTCGGGTTTCAATCCAATAACGTGCCCTAAATAACTGTAGAAGCGTATAGATCGAGTAATCTGCCTCGATAGTCATTAAATTCGTTTCGCGTGATTGGTTACGAATCTTCAACGTGTTTCCCCGCAGAGAAAATGTCGAATGAGCAAGGAACATCTAATCTATTTTTGCGGACGCTCCGCCGTTACTACAGGCTTTGCGTAAAGTTTGAACCCGCCGAATCCATACTCGCCCACGGGTTTGTTGGTGTCGGCATCGAAGAGGTCGATCAGCATGAACTTTTCCGGGTGCCCCGCAAGATAGTTCGAAAACGTATCTACGAAATGCTCTTGGTTTTGAAAGTCGGCGTGATAGAAACCTTCGCCGAGATACAACCGATGGGGTCGCTGTCGCGCGTCGAGGCGCGTCCAGTATTGGGAACCTTGAGGTCCCAGGGTATCGAGCCATTTCTTGTATTGCGTGATTTTTGCTTCTCGTTCCTTGAATTCGTTGCCGCGCAAGGACACAGGCTCAAAAACGCCGGCTAAGAAAAGCAGGAGAAAAGCGATGACAAATTCTTTCATGATGCCCTCCGATCAGATATTCGCGTCGTACCTAACGCAAGGCTTTTGCCATTCGTGGAGAAGGTTCTCGGTAGTACGATCGCTCCGCCAAAACGTACGCAATCTAGCTCTTTTGTGACAACATGGAGACTGGAGTCCAGTCATTAGCCGCCGTACCGAGCTCGGTAAATGGCGTCGATTGGACGATGCGGCAATCTCTTAACGCACAATATTGCCCGCGACGGACGAAACTCGTTCTCGAGCGGTCTTGGGGTTGTGGGGCTGTTTTGCGGAATGCGGCAGAGTCAGACTTCTACGACTTGCCGATCTTTGTTGACTTGTCGAACTCTGACTCAACTGAATTTCACGGCGGGAATGCAAAAAGGATCGCGGTTCTACTTTGCTAAACGATACGAAATGACAAATATCACGCCTGACCCCAGAGATATGATGACCCCAGAGATATGATTGCTCTCCTGATTGCTCTGATTGCTGTACTTCCGACCGTTGCATCGCCCGAACCGGCCGAAGCAAAACCGCAATTTTCACCAAACACTCGTGCGCTTGACGACTCGCCGGTTCGGCGTTATGGCTCCCGTCAGAGAAAAAAAAGTGTTTAAATTTCCTTATCGGTTTCAAGGAGGGTCTTTGAAAACCAAATCATTCGCAAAGTCATTCGTTCAGACCGCGCTTGCAACGGCGTTGATGTTGGCGGGTGCCTCTGCCACGTCTGGCTGGGCGCAAAACGTAAAGATCACACCGCTGGGTTCGCACGCCGGCGAACTGTGCGACCGCGATCGCGCTACGATCTTCGAGGATCCGACCGGCGTGCGTCTCCTTTACGATGCCGGCCAGTCCATGATGGGGGCCGACGATCCTCGGCTCGGCAACATACACGCCGTGCTGCTGTCGCACGCTCATGGCGATCACATCGGGGACCAGAAGATGAAGGCGCTCGGAGCTGGCTCGTGCGAGAAGCCCGAGATCGTCCCGGCCGGCGCGCATTCCGTAACGGCCGAGATCGCAGCAGCTAAGAACGCAGCCGTCGTCATGGTGGTGGATTTGTCCGTGTTCATCGGAAAAAAAATCGAGGGACTCACCGGCAAGCCGACACCGGTATGCTCGCAGGCGGACGGCGGAACCACGGTACCCGTCGCGGCGGCGTGCCGATCGAACATACACCTGGGCGGTATGCACGTGCTCAAGGCGACCGGCGCGGCTCAGGGCGTGGAGATCACCATTGTGTACGCTGCTCATGCTAACAGCCTGCCGCTTAGCCTGCTTGGCGAGGCCGAACGAAAAAGTCTCGCTGCGAACGGCGTGAGCGTCGAGCCGGGGCCCCCTACCGGCTTTGTCATCAAGTTTACCAATGGGCTCACGGCTTACCTGTCGGGGGATACTGGCATCCACACCGAGATGAAAACGATCGTGAACGATTTCCACAAGGCGAATCTCGCGGTGCTCAATCTGGGCCCGAACGCGATGACCGCGCTTTCGGGGGCGCACGCGGTGAACGAACTCATCAGGCCGGCGGCCGTCATCGCAACGCATGTGAACGAGGGCGCAACCTCAGACGGAAAGCTGAAACCGAACTCGCGCACCGCCGCGTTCATCAAGCTGAGCAAGCGCCCCGTGCACCTTGCCATAAGCGATAGGACGATGGAGTTCGACGGCAATGCGAAGTGCGTAGCGGGGTGTAATTAGTCACACCAAACGGGGCAAGTCTGGAGTTGAGTAAATTTGCCGGGTCGCCACAGGGGACAAGATCAACTGTGTACACAAAAGTAACGCTAACTATCTAACTCCAGATTTGACTCCATGGCCCACTAGCATTTTCGTATATCTCTGATCGTGTGTTCTTTTCTCGGTATATCCTAGTTTTGTATCAGGTGCTTAGTTGAGCCAGAATCAGGCAACTAAGGCAATTCTGACACGCATTCACACATTCGCACGAGTCTCGCTCGCCGTGACGTCGCCGGGCGACAAAACGGAGTAATGGTCAATAAGTTCGACACGATCGTATGCGGTCTCGGCGCGATGGGAAGCGCCGCCGTTTACCAATTGGCGAAACGGGGCAACAACGTGCTTGGCATCGATCAGTTTTCCCCGCCGCATGATAACGGCTCATCGCACGGCGAGAGTCGGATCATCCGACAAGCGATCGGAGAAGGCGAGGAGTATGTACCCTTAGTGTTGCGCTCCTATGAATTGTGGCGCGAGATCGAAAAAGCAGCCGGTAGGGAGCTTCTGACGATCACGGGCGGCCTCACCTTGGAGAGTCAAAACAGCGAGGGCGTTATGCACGGCCGGCGTGATTTTTTAGACCAGGCGATCCGCTGTGCCGAGAAGTTCGATATCCATCATGAAATCCTCGAAACCGCAGACATAAGAAAACGCTATCCGCAGTTCGCCGTAACTAACGAACGCGCTTACTTCGAATATGAAACGGGATTTCTAAGGCCGGAACTTTGTATCGAGGCGCAGTTGCATCTTGCGCGCAAGCACGGCGCAGTTGTTCAAACTAATGAGACCATTGTCTCAGTCGAAACACGCGGGGATTCCGGAGTGATGGTTAACACCAGCCGCGGCGCCTATTGCGCCGAGAAGGTCATCATCACCGTCGGACCCTGGATCGGCCGTTTTTTGCCGCCGGCATACGCGCGTTTGTTCAAGGTGTACCGCCAAGTCATGTACTGGTTCGACATCAGGGAAGATTGCCGCTCGACGTTTGCGCCACCCGGGTTTCCGATTTTCATTTGGATCTTTGCGAAGGGCGGCGAGTTTGGTTTCTATGGGTTTCCGACGCTCGACGGCAAAACGATCAAAATCGCGACCGAGCAATTTACGGCGATCAACCGCAGCGAGCTGCCTGTATACGACGACGCCCGATTCGAACTTCGTTATCGACGTTCACCCGGATAACGATCGCATCATGATCGCGTCGCCCTGTTCAGGCCATGGATTCAAACACTCGGCGGCGATCGGCGAGGCGCTGGCGGAGCAAGTCATCGACGGCAAAAGCACGATCGATATCAGCAGTTTCAGCATGAGGCGATTCAAAAATCTGATTCAATAAAGCCCGATTCCTCTCTCGATATCGTAAAAAATCACCGGCTCGATCGAATTCGGGGGAAAGATCGATTGACCGATTGACGAATAGCTAAGGCGAAGGCAGTGTAGTTTAAGAGGAAAGGAACAAAACATGACTCAACGGGACCCCGGCCGCTTGATGCAGATCGGAATGGCTTTCTGGCCGGCGAAAACCTTGCTGTCAGCCGTCGAGCTGGGCGTGTTCACCGCCTTGAGTGACAGGGCGTTAACGGCGCGCGAGCTTCAGCACGAGCTCGGCCTTCATCCGCGCGGCGTCACCGACTTGCTCGACACGCTCGTCGCTCTGGATGTGCTGGCGCGAGATGGCGAGGGCGAGGCGGCGCGATACCGCAATACCGACGAGACCGCTCACTTTCTCGACCGTAACAGCAGCTCGTACATCGGCGGTTTCCTCGAGATGGCGAATTCGCGACTTTACCGTTACTGGGGAGACCTCACCGAAGCGCTTAAGACCGGCCAACCGCAGAACGAGATGAAACACGGCGGCGAAGGAATGTTCGAAGAGCTTTACCGTGATCCGGAGCGACTCGAGCAGTTCATGCGCGCGATGGCCGGCATCTCGCTTGTGAACTTCGAGACGTTCGCGGAGAAGTTCGACTTCGCGCCGTACAAGACCATGTGCGATGTGGGCGGCGCAACCGGCCAGCTATCGATTTTCGTGGCCCGCCGCCACCCGCACATGACGTGTACGACGTGCGATCTTCCGGCGGTGGTGCCCATCGCGCGCAAGACGATCCAGGCGCACGGACTCAGCGAGCGAATCACCGCATCGTCAGTGGATATCTTCAGTGAACCCCTGCCCAAGGCGGACGTGATCACCATGGGCATGATTCTGCACGACTGGAATCTGGAGAAGAAGATGCAACTCATTCAGGCCGCGTACGACGCCCTACCAAGTGGCGGTGCCTTTGCGGCTATCGAGAACCTGATCGATGACGAGCGACGGAGCAACGCCTTTGGCCTCATGATGTCGCTCAATATGCTTATCGAGTTTGGCGAAGCGTTTGACTTCACGGGTCGAGACTTCGACGGATGGTGTCGGAAGATAGGTTTTCGCCGGACCGAGGTGATCCCGCTACGCGGCCCCGCGAGTGCAGCCGTAGCGTACAAGTGAGCCAGAGACTTTGTAGGGTTCGCCTGGCCATTCGGAAGGCCGTCGCAGCGGCCCACTCCGTGTCGGATCGGTAACCCAATATGAGAGCTACAATAAAGCCCGATTCCCGTCTCGATGCCGCTGAGTTGAATAATGAGGTACTCTCCCGCCGCGATCGAATAAGTCAACAACTCATCCCTGACCCCATGGCTCACCTTGAATTCTTTCACCGAATTTTTTCGCCGCGCCGAAATAAATACTCCGCCCGCCCATGCATTTCTGGAGCGTGTCACTATTTAGTTACAAACCGTATGAAAAACGCCCCTAAAGTCTGCCCGCTGGAATCGATTCAATTTGATCTATCATGCGATCCGTACGCGCGATCTCAAGTGTTTTGAGATAACTTCGACGGAGTTTCTCGAGCGAGCATATTACTGAAGCAAGGATGCATCAGGTGTGCCACAAAGCTTTTGTCCAAAACACTAGAAGCAGGCGTCGACGCGCTCATAGCGTTGTAACTGGATTATCTCAATACTGTTGTCGCAGTTTTCTATACGGAGCTGTGCCGCTGCAGTTAAAACTCTTTGAAAATGAAGGTCGACGCATGGGTATCGTTCTTGCGACACACCTATTCTAGAACTTCAGGGCGCTGAAACCCGCAACTCTCACCGAAGTGAAAGGAGACAATCATGGCGACCATGGCGATAAAAAAAAATAGCGTTGGCGAAGTTCAACAGGCCGTCAAGCAAGGCGCAATAACGCGTCAATACAAAGCCGATGTGGAGCGTATTATCCAAGCGCTGAACAGTCTACGCTCCACCGAAATCATGAGCTACTTGCAATATATGCAGCACCAGTACATGGCGGTCTCGCTGCTATCGCCGGGCATGAAGACCGAATTCGAAGCGCACGCCACCCAGGAGCTCGATCATGCCAACCGGCTGGCGGATCGAGTGCAGCAATTGGGCGGCGTCCCCATCTACGATCCGAAAGAAATTTCTTCCAAGGCAGCCAACGCCGGCGTCGTTCCCGAGCAGGGCACCAGTTTGGCGGAAATGGTAATGGAAGATTTAATGCTGGAGAGGCAGCAAATAGAAGTTTACACCGCCCTCATTCGCGAAATCGGCGACCAGGATCTGGTAACGCGCCAGGTCTTATTGAGCATTCTCGTGGAAACGGAAAAACACGCCAGCGAATTGGCCGATTATCTCAAGAGATCGCCGAACCAATAGGATTCACGATCCCCCATCCACTTTATTTAATGGTGGCCGGAGTCCGCCCGCCCGCCGCGGGACTTGTGTGTCGATGCGGGCGCGCGGGCGGACCCGGACAGCGACTGACCCAGGCAGGCTGATGCTGCCTTTGGCGGAAACTCTAGACTCGGCGGCGTCAAACCTCGTTGACCTCGCGCGGATCGCGGCATAAGATCGCGCATAATCTTTCACCGCGAGGTTTTCCATGTACATCGACGGCGACACCCATTACTGGCCTGTGCGCTTCCTCGAGCGCGTGAAGCATTCCGGCCGCGGCTATCTGGAGTTTCAAAAAGGCGCCGGCGCGATGGTGCGCTACGGCGAGACTTTTCCCGGCGACGCGGCGACCTATTATCGCGACGGCAAGAAGATCCACTCGTTCAGCGAGACCCGCTGGAACCTCGATATGCACCACGAAATCATGGAGCGGGAAGGTTTCGATTACCAGGTCGTCATCGCCGATAACCGGCCGTTGATCTATGAAGTCGATCACGATCTCGGCATCGAAATGGCGCGCGCTTACAACGACACGGTGGCGGAAGACATCGCCGGCAGAGAGCGCTTCATCGGCATCGCCTGGGTTTATCTTCCCGACGTCCACGAAGCGATCTGCGAGCTTCGGCGCGCGGTCAAAGATCTCGGTTTCAAGGGCGTCAAGCTCATGGGCGGTCACGAGAACTGCGACCTCGACGCCGAAGTGCTGTGGCCTTTCTACGAGGAAGTCTGCAAGCTAGACGTGCCGATCCTGGTGCATCCGGGCACGCGCGTGTTCGAGGCGCAGGATTGCCATCCGTGGCTCGTCGGCAGCGAGCGCTACGACGGCTTCCAGATACTCGCTACGGCGCTGGGTTTTCCGCTGACCTATATGGTGAGCGCGGCGCGGCTTATCATGAGCGGGGTCTTCGATCGCTTCCCGACCCTGCGCATCGCCGTGTTCGAAGGCGGCGTCGGCTGGGTGCCGTGGCTGATGCGCACGCTCAATCATCACACCCTCGGCGAATCGCCGGGAACGACTTCGGTCAACGATTTTTTCCGTAAGCGCGATCGGCTGAAGAAGGAGCCGAGCGCTTACTTCGATCAAATTTATGTTGCGGCCATCGCCTGGGAAGATTATCTACCGCACATCGTCGAGATGTGGCCCAATCACAACATCATCATCGGCAGCGACTTGGACCACGGCGACGCGATCTCGACCTGGCCGAATACGGTTGCGCCGATCAAGGTGATGAAGGGGATTTCAGAAGCCGACAAAGAAAAAATTCTCGGCGGCAACGCGGCCCGCCTGTTCGAGATGAAAATTTAAAAGCGCGCTATCGCATCATGCGAACCATGAGGAGGAATCATGTATCGGAGACCTGAAACCAAAGCGGCGGAAGAAAAAGTTTATAAACAAAAACAGATCGGCGAGTTCATGACCACCTGGAAGGATTTTCCGAGGCCCGGTTTGGCGGCTTGGGCGGAGCGCCAGAAGGCCGGTTTGATGGGCACGGCGAAAAGCACCCGTTACACGCCGCGCTTTCGTCCCTTCGACATGCTCAGCATTCCAAACCAGTCGCTGGTGATCCTCGATAACGAATATCACCGCATCGGGGTCGAGAGCGTGGTCGGCGTGCAGGACAGTTTCCACCGCTACATCGATTCGGACATGGTCTATTTCCAATTTTGCGGCAACAGCACCGTGGAAACCGAGTTCGGCGTCTACGAGATGGAGCCCGGCGAAGTGATGCTGGTTCCCGGCGGCATCGCCCATCGCTCCATCGGACGCAACGACAGCCTGCGCTACTTCTGCCAAAGCCACGAGGCGGTGGACTACGTGATGAACGAGGACCAGTACACGAGCCAAACCAGTTTCGAGGTCAAGCGTATCGGCGGTCCCAACTGGACCGCGCCGCAGGGGGCGAATGCGCCGGCGAAGGGGCAGGTCGTGGAAAAGATGCATTTTTGGGACGATGGCCCGGACGACCAGACGGTGGTGGAGCGCAATTACGAATCGCTCGTCGGTATTGCCGGACTGCGGCGCGGAGAACCAGGAAGTCTCGTGCGCAAGCTGCGCGCCTTCGACCACTTCACGGCGATCGTCGGCAAGGGCCGCGAAGACGCCGGCACCCAGCCGCTGATGGAATCGGCCAATATGCGGATCCGCACCTACAACATGCAAGACGAGCAATTCGCCTTTCATCGCGCGCTGCGCAGCGAGGAAGTGCGGATTCAGTTTCGGGGCGACGCGCTCGATCTCTCCGAGTTCGAAAACGTCGAAGTTTCCCCCGGCGAGGTCACCATCATCCCGCTCGGCATTTCCCACAGCGTGATCAGCATCCCGCCGGAAGATGAGAATTTCCTGCGACTCAACTTCTACAGCAAAGTCCGCTGGCGCGTCCCCATCGACCCGACGAAGCACTATTTCGACAGCAAGTTCGAGATTAAAACGACCGTGCACAAGCAGGCCGAGTGGAGGGAGAAACTTGCGGCGGCGCGGTGAGTTCAGAAAGTCGTGAAGTAAGAGTCTGCCCCGGTCATGACCCTGACCTATGTTGCCGCAGCCGACGCTGGCTTACTTGCTCGATGGGGTCCCATCTTTTTTGATCCCGCATCGGAAATCGAAGGAAGCGGATCGATGGCAACACGGCTTCTCATGAAATCGGTAAAATATTGGGCGACGTCTATTCTCGCTCTTGTATGGCTGGCAGCGTTGGGGGCGACGGGCGTGCAGGCTCAGGGCAAGAGTTCAGGCGCCAAGATCAAGCTCGCCACGCCGTCGGCATCGCTGAGCTATTTGCCCATCCATGTGGCGCTGCAAAAAGGTTTCTTCGCGAGACGGGGTCTTGATATCGAAGTCATTCAGATGGCCGCGGGTTTGGTGGCGCCGGCGCTGCTCAACCGGGCAGTCGACTACACCACGATCCCGAGCGGGCCGGCCACGGCGGGCGCGCGCGGCGCGCCGCTCAAAGTTATTTGCTTTACCTCAGTGAAACTCCAGCATGTGCTGGTGAGCCGGCCGGAAATCCCGGCGGTGAGCGACCTCGCCGGCAAAAGGATCGGCGCCGGGAGCTTTGGGACGCTTCCGGCCTACGAGGTTCGGGTGCTCATCGAGAAATATCATTTAGGCGCGAACACGATCATCGTCCCGTTGAATTCGACCAACGATCGGATCATTGCGACCCAACGGGGCACCATCGATGCCACCGTGGTGCCGGTGCCATCCGACTTGAAGGCCGAAGAGATGGGATTGAAACGGCTGCTGCAGATGGGGTCGATACTGCCGATTCCACAAGCCGGTTTCGCCACCAGCGAAGAAAAAATCAAGACGGCACGCCAGGAAATTGTCGACCTCCTCAAGGCGACGATCGAAGGCATCGACTACACGTCGACTCAACGCGAGGGGACCATCGAGATCATCGCCAAGTGGATGAAGCTCAATCCGGTACAAGCGGCCAAGGCGTATGACTCCGTGCGCGACACGTTCTCCAAAATCGGCGTGCCCACCGAGGAGCAGACGAAAGCTTACATCGCGATGCTCAGCTCGACGGCGAGTTTGAAAGGAGATGTTGCGGCCGGATCGATCTTCGATTTCTCACTGGCCGCGGAGGCGGCCAAGGAATTGGCGCAGAAGAAATAGCGCAGAAATAGCGCGAAGACGAAATGGGCTTAGCATTCGTACTGACCTACGCTTCCCGCCAATTGAGTTGCCCCTTGAAAACTAAACGTCTTTGAATCTTCCCATCGGTTTCGCCGACTTCTGCATGACCGCGGCGTCTCCTTTTTGAAGTGGCGGAGTACGGCGGTGTAATGAGCGTCGTAAGCAAATGAACAAAGCCTGAAACTCTGGCTGATGCTGACACTCAGGCTGATGTACGGGATCGTGGACGGGTTGCTGGAGGAGATCGATATCCTTGGGGACACGAAACACTGAGCCATACAGTCAGTGCACGAATGACACAAGGGCGAGGAGGAAACCATGCAAAGTAGGCACCTGCAACAGATCGCGCTGTCGTTGGCGGTGACGGCCTGCCGTGGCGGAGTGGCGCAAGCGCAGCCGGCGCGCGCGGCGAGGAAATTTGCAATCGTGGAAGCCACCATTGCGGGTATTCACAAAGCGATAAGATCAAAACAGCTCACGGCCACCCAACTGGTCAACATGTATCTGGCCCGGATCAAGGCCTACAACGGAACTTGTGTGAATGAACCGCAAGGAATTCTCGGGCCGGTCTCGCCCATTCCGCATGCCGGAGTCCTCAACGCCCTGATGACGCTGAATCTGCGACCCGCCGCGCGCAAGAAGTGGGGTTTCGACGATCGCAAAGCCCGCAGCATGACGGACTTGGTCGACAACGACCCGAACATGCCCGATGCGCTTGAAGTGGCGGCCGCGCTCGACGAACGATTCGCCAGGACCGGGCAGCTGGCGGGACCGCTGCACGGCATTGTGCTAAGTATCAAGGACCTCATGGACACGTACGACATGCGCACCACGAGCGGTGCTGATGCCGATTATGCCAACGATCGTCCCCCGCGTGACGCGACACTTGTGAAACGCCTTCGGGATGCTGGCGCGATCATCCTGGCGAAGGCGAATCTCGGGGAATATGCCTCCGGCAGTCGCAGCGCTTTCGGCGGCACTATGTGTAACCCCTACGCCACGGACCGTGACGTCGGCGGCTCCAGCGGCGGCTCCGCTTCCTCGGTGGCAGCGAACCTGGTGACCTGCGCGATCTCGGAAGAAGGCGGCCCTTCGATCCGCATGCCGTCCCGGCTCAACAACGGCGTGGGTCTGTCGCAGTCGCAAGGGTTGGTCAGCCGGGATGGAATGATCGGCGGTGGCCCGCTCAATGACCGCAACGGCGCAGCGTGCCGCACCGTCGAAGACGTCGCCAAGGTGCTCGATGTCATCGCCGGTTACGATCCGGCGGACGACTTGACTGTGCATAGCGTCGGTCGCGTTCCAAAAGAGGGATATGCAAGCTTTGCCAGAGCGACCAGCCTCAAAGGGATCAGGATCGGCGTCCTTCGAGAATACATGGACAAGCGCCTGTTCACGCAGGCGGATCATGAGACGATCGATATCGTCGACCGAGCCATTGGCGATCTCCGCAAACTCGGCGCCACGATCGTGGATCCGGGAGCCGAGGGTGCGCTGTTCCAAAAATGCATCGATCAGCACATTCCGCGCAACCTGAATGCGCTCTTCATCAGAGAATTTCCTTCGCTGTTTCCAGCCGGGGCCGATCACATCGCAGTGCTGAGAGACATGTACTTCGACCCGGCCCTCGTGCCAGCCAAGCCGACGATCCGCGACTTCGGGACCAAGGCGGAGAACGTCGGCGAAGCGAAGTATTACTTCAACCGCTACCTCAAGAAGCGCGGCGACGCGAACATCAAGGACCTCACGGATCTGATCGACAAGTCGCGCTACTACGTAGACACGTTCGGCCGCGACACCCGGTTCCGAGACGTGAAATCAGTCTTGCAGAACGCCAACAAGCCCTCGACGTTGGACGTGCGGGATCGGGACGCCAACAGGTCTGCCATTCAGCAGACCGTTATGCAGTGCATGGCAACACTCAATCTCGACGCCGTGACGTACCCAACAGGCAACGTGCCTGCGGCCCTCATCAAAGCGCCGGTCGAGCCGGACGTGAATGGCCGGTCGCATCAGGCTTGGACATTGCTCGGAACCATGGGCTTCCCAGCGATCACCGTCCCAGCCGGGTTCACGACGCAGGTCTTCGATCGCGTTCGCGATGCGAATGCTCCCGGCGGTACGCGCCTGGTCGGCGCGGTACCGGCAAAGCTTCCCGTGGGGATCGATTTCCTTACCATGCCGTTTGGCGAACCGATGCTGCTCCGGATCGCATCGGCGTACGAAAGAGCGACCCATCATCGGATTTCGCCCCCCGAATTTGGCCCGTTGGAAGAGAAGAAATGAGGGGCTAAATCAGCTAGCTCTCTGCGCGCTGCAGATAGAGCGGGAACAGAGTCTCTGGGGTAACTCAATCTGACCCCTAGGCTCTCGATGCGCGCAGGATATAACCCGCAACCGGAAATGACTCCCGGCCCTTTCTTTACCCGCAAACATTCGTCAACTATAGCCTGATGATCGGAAGCGAAAACGCCGGCGATTTCCACGACTGGCCGGAAACCTGGCAACCGAGCAGCGACATTTTGTGAAGATATGAATGTCTCACCCCGCGGCGTGACCCATCACCAACTCCGACGCTTCACCAACTCCCAGTGAATCGCCCGGAAAAGTAGCCTAGCTCTTTTGTTTCTTCCTTCATCTGCTGCCGCGGCGTTGGCTTGTCTTAGTCCGACGCCTGTAATAGAAATTTTCAACCTAGCCGGTGTTCCTCGGAGGTTCGATGCAGAACGTAGATAGCGATATCCTCGTCATCGGCGCTGGCGGATGCGGTCTGATGGCGGCGCTGGTGGCGGCTAAGAAGGGCGCGCGGGTGCTGTTGCTTGAGAAAACGGATAAGCCTGGCGGCGGGACGGCTTTTTCTTCCAAGGGCATTCGCGCCGCGGCAAGCCGGCGACAGCGCGAGTTGAAAATCGACGATGACGCCGCTCTCTATGCGCAGGATATTTTGCGGTGGAACAACGGCGAGAGCGACGCTGTCCTAACCCAGCGGCTGGCGGAAACCTCGGCGCGAGTGGCTGATTTTCTCACCGATGATGCCGGCATCGAATTTCAAATCGGCGAGTTTGCCTTCGGCCATAGCGCGCAGCGATCACACTCGTGGAAGGAGGATAAGACCGTCACCGATTTTCTGTTCGCGGTGGTGGAGCGCGAAAAGAAAATTCAAGTGCGCTTCTCCACGCCGGTGCTCGCGCTCGAGCAGGACGACGCCGGCGCGGTGGTGGGAGTAAAAACAAAGGACGGCATGCTCACGGCGCGAAAGATTATTTTGGCGTCAGGCGGATTCGGAGCGAGCGCTGGGTACAACAGAAGGGTAACAGAAGGGGTCGGGAACAGAAGGGGTCGAACAGAAGGGGTCAAGTCCGCTGTTGGTCGGGTCGAACAGAAGGGGTCAAGTCCGCTGTTGGTCGAACAGAAGAGGTCAAGTCCGCTGTTAGCTGACAACACAACGACAGAAGCAAAAAGCGGACTTGACCCCTTTGCCGACGTAGTAGCTCGCGACGTTTACGACGAACATCAAAGTAAAGACCCTGAGAGTGACTCATCTCGAACGCGGGATAAAAAGGCCACCGATCACCGATTCTTCGGCATGACAATCAAGGACAGCGACAAACTACCTCGGAGAATTCAATCTTAGGCGGCGGCACGAGTTCGGCGAGCGTGAAGCGCGCTTATCAGTACACACAAACTATTGCAAAAAGATTTTTTGGAACTCCTTTTTCTTCATCTCCAACTCTTCTTTGGTGAACCGGTGCATCTGAACAAATTTAATTTTATCCGCGTCTTGGAGCGGCGGATAAATACCGCGCCGGTTGACGAACTCGCCGATTTCCGCCTGAATTTTCATGCTCTCGTCATCGAGAAAGAAATCGATGAACGCTTTCGCTGCACTCGGCCGCGGCGCCTTGGCGCCCAAGTTAATGTAATGACCGTCGCCGAGCATGTTGTAGTCGCGCACGTAGTCTAGGTTTGCCCCCTGGTTATTATAGGTCAAGACAAAGCGCGGGAAACTGATGGCAACGGCAGATTCGGCTGAGCTGACGCGCTCCGCGGCGGGTATGGTATTGTCCACGAAAACTGGTTTAGCCGCGGCGAGATCGTAAATGAATTTCTCCGCGCGTGCTTTGGGCATGATCTTATCCAGGCTCGCGAGCCACTGGGTGGTGGTCAAATGGTTGACCGGATGCGGCATGGTGAGTTTGCCGCGAAATTCCGGTTTGACGATGTCTTCGAGCGTCTTGGGCGCTGAGCCTTTGACCTCATTTTTGTTGTAAATCACCCCAAACAAAATGTTTCTGTAGCGCGCGCCAAGGAGCGGATCGATGGCGTCTTTGGCAAAGCCTTTGAAGGATGGCGAGTCGTACTTCGCCAGGGCGCCGTCGTTGGCCATGAGCTGCATGTAATCGCCGGGGATTCCAATGACATCCATGATCGGTTTCCCCGCGCGATATTCGCTCAGCGCGCGAGCCAGAACATCGGTGATCCCGGCGCGCCAATATTCGACTTGGATCCCGGTTTTCTTTTCAAACGCGGCTTTGACCGCGTCCAACGTAAAGGTCTCCATGGTGGTGTAGAAGACGACTTTGCCGCCTTCCTTTTTCGCGGCTTCGATCGACTTGGCGTCTTGAGCGAAGGCAGGATGCTGCGCCGAGAAGAATAGACAAGCGAACAACAGAGGCGAGAACTTACGCATAGCAGAAAATTCCTTCCTGGCTAAACGTTGGAGAGTTCGTGTGCTTTGGGCAATGGACCGTATAACCCGGCGAGCTTTCGGCCGTCAAGCCGCGCAATCAAGCGCGCTAAAGCGGCAATCCGTAAAGTCGCGCCGGATTGCTCTCGAGAATCTTCAGCTTCGCAGAATCGCTGATGTCTTTTCGCTCTTTCACTTTGCGCACAACGAAGGGCTCGCGGTCGCCGTGCGGCATGTCCGAGCCGAAAACCATGTTGTCCTCGCCGACGAGATCGATGACGTGCGGCAACAGGACATCATCGGCCTCGGTGCTGAAAAAGAGATTGCCTTTCCGTACGTAGTCCATCGGCGGCAAATCGTGCCGGGGAGCGGTCTGCGAATGGAACGTGGACAGCTGATTGCGCGTGCGCCGGAAGCGATGGTCCATCCGCTCAAGCACGAAATGGACCCATTGACAGCCCGCTTCGAGAAACGCTACTCGCAGATCAGGAAAGCGATCCAACACGCCGCCGCTGATCAGAGCGACCAGCCCCATCATGACCGGGATCAGAAAAGCGATGACTCCGGACGGATAAATGTGACTGTAAATATTATTCAAAGCCGGACAACTCCAACCGACGTGAACGGCCAACGGCAGGTTCGTCTGTGCGAGAGACTCGAAAAACGGCAACAACGTCGGGTGATCAAACGTCAGATCTCCCGCGGTGCCAAGCACCATCACCGCAGACGCTCCGAGTGATTTGGCTTCACGAACCTGCTGCACTGCGGCGCCGACATCGTCGAGATTGGCGATGGCGGCCCATTTAATGCGCTCGTTGCCGCTGAGGCGATCGCCCAGCCAGCGATTGTAAGAAGAGTAGAGAGCGGTCGCGAGCGCGGTATTCGAAGTCAACGGGTAAGCTAGAAACAGACTAGGGTAGACAACTTGTATGGCGATTTCTTCTTCATCCATGGAGCGTAGCCGCGCGCCGATGTCGGTTAACTCCATGCTTTCGATACTGTCGGGCTTCAAAGCCGTGTGGCGAGTCGGCTTGCCGTCATAGCTCGCGGGCGTACCTAAATTGTTGCAGCCTTTGCCGACCCGTCGAGGAAACATTTGTTCGTCGATCACCCAGTACGCCAACCCATCGCGGCCAATGACCGTCGGACGCAGTGGCCTAAATGCCGGGTCGAGATATTTATCGCTGAAAGTCGGCAAGCATTCTTCGACGTGGCCGTCGGCGTCAATGTACTTCATTGATTTCCTTTCGCGTCAACCCTCGGCCGATTAGGCTAAGCTTAAATCTTTGCCGGCCGGGACTGCAGATCAAAAGCGCAAAGCTGAAAACGGAAAGCGGAAATGTGAAACGTAGTCCTCTTGCCGTCAAATCTAAAACACTTTCGTTTTTGCATGCAGAGCGCAACCTGCGATAGGTTCCTGCAGGCGCTCGTTCGACTGATTCTTTATTCCGCTTCTTCCTGATGATGAAATCACCGGCAGCCGCATTCGTGATTGCCATATCAGCTTGGGCAAATGCAGACAAGCGCGGAATTCCTCCCAAAGGCGGTGAGAGACCATTATGCGGCTGAGTTTTCCCGTCCTATTTGTGCCGGCCGCGCGCCTTGTGGTGCTCGTTGGGGACGCTGTTTCCAAGGACAAACTTGCCTAAGCGCCGCTAAAAAATCGGCATCGCCGTGACTCTCACTCGGCCTCAGGCGCGGTGGTGTTCTCGCAGTTCTTCTGGCCGGCCGCGCTGCAGCAGCTCACCGGGCTGCTCGCGGACGGTACCTCGGTGCCAATGGCAACGGTGCACTTTGCCGCAATGACTGCGGCACTACTCGCCGGCTGTATGGCGGTGCGGGCTAAGGGCTAGTGCTTTTAAATAGAGTTAACGCGACCGATCTCTCGTTACTCGTCAGACCTTCTGCGGCCTCGGTGGGTAATCCCGAATAATTCGTCCGAACTGAAACAGCAGGACCGCGCTCTCACGTTGACCACGTGGTGAGACCGACAAAAATCCAAAATGTCAAAATACAAGACGCGACCCCGACAGGTTTGAGACGCGACCCCGACAGGTTTGCGGCGCAAAAGTGGGAGACTGTCTCGATGGATTTCAAAGGTGCAAGCACTGCACGATGCGCAGCAAAAAACGAGAGAAAACCCTAGTTAATTCGAACGGTATGCGGAGATTGCACGAACCGCAAATCCAACGCCTTTATATCTCTGCTCTCACTGAACGAGGCGCCCTCACTGGTCACCAGGTCTTTTGAAGAAAGTTTGGGCGGTAGCTTGAAGGCGTTGCCGAACTATTTCCGCAGCAAGAAAAGGAAATCGTCGGCGTAAGAAATCTACGAAGCCTGCGCAAGTATTACTACTTCGCCTTAAAGCTTCTGTTCAAGTGGCTCAACCGGCGCAGTCAAAAAATCTAGTGATACATCTCCACTAGCATAAACAACCCTTTCGCCGGGCTCGGTGGGTAATCTCGAATAATTCGTCCAGACTGAAACAACAGGACCGTGCTCTCACGTTGAAAACGTGGTGAGACCGACGAAAATCCCAAATGTCAAAATACAGGCCTTCACCCCGACGCCCACGAAAAATTGGGCGCCCAATTGCGCAGGCCGCACGGAAATATAGCCGGACCGCGAGAAAGTAAACTCGAGTCGTGATGGTAGACCCCCGATAAGTCAATACGCAATCACGACCCCGATGATTTCCCCGACCCCGATGATTTCCGACGCGCTTCTTGATGGCTCCAACCCCAAGACCCTGGACAACTGGAACCGAGTCGGCGATGCCAACTGGCGGGTCGAGGACGGCGCCGTCGTGGCCGACAAGGGTAAGGGCGGCTATCTCGTGTCGAAGAATCCCTACAAGGATTTTCAGATCAGGGCGGAGTTCTGGGCCGAACCCACGACGAACAGCGGCGTATTCATCCGCGTGAGCGATCCCAACAAGGTCGGCAGGAGCACCGGCTACGAGGTGAACATCAACGACCAGCGCGCCGCGCTGGAGTACGGTACCGGAGCGATCGTTAACGTGGCCAAAGTCTCGCCCTTGCCCACGGCCGGCGGGAAGTGGAACACGTTCGAGATCACGGCCAGAGGCGCGGAGCTCACCGTCGTGATGAACGGGGTCCAGACCGCCCACGGCGAGGATAACAAGTTCGCGCAGGGGCTGGTCGCGCTCCAGTTCGGCAACGGTCCCAACGGAGCGCCCGGCGGCGCCATCAAGTGGCGCAAGGTGCAGATCAAGCCGCTGTAGCCTGTGGCAATTCGAGTCATCGCGGGGAACGAAACTGCCGATAGGGGACGATCTGAGGGAAATGCGCCGTGATCGTGTCAATGAAACCTGGCCGTGGAATCCGCACGAACACGTCACACGAACCGATTCGTGACGGTACTGAGCAGAACCTTCGTTTGACGGAAGATTCTATAAGGGCACGAAGCTGGAAACGGCGGACACAGCCAAGAGTCGACCTAACGAACGCTGAGCCTGTTCTCCACTCTACCCGACGCGACCGACGCCTGACCGTTGAAAGGGTCCTAGAGTTAGGGTCAGAGAAAACGGTTACAGTCTAGAGTCCAGACTGATTCTGCTGAAAAACCCCATTTTGAATTTTCGGTGGGCGTTAAAAATGCTGCCGATAAGAGCGTCAAGTCAGCGATTGAGGAATTTTCATCGCCTGACGATGTGAGGACGAAGAAAATAATCCGCTTTAAGCCCTTAA
>WNGA01001974.1_pt1 | contig 36272 bp, 35 predicted proteins | sample 5400061 | NCBI WGS metagenome assembly WNGA01 (sample SAMN13153366, study PRJNA577476) | soil metagenome | isolation source: 100 cm soil or saprolite under grassland replicate 2 | place: USA:California | collected 2016-06-15
GTATTTGCGCGCAGGCCTCCCGATGACCGCGACGGAGCGCCGAGCACCTGCGCGGCTCGGCCAACGGGCCTGATCGCGCCGAGCCGGAGCTCGGCGCTCCGGCTCATGGGCGGCCTCGACATCCAACTTTGGTTGCACATCGGGGCCATGAACCGTCCCACTGGGAGCGCCGGCATCCTGCCGGCGAGTTTCTCGACTCCCGCTCAGGCCTCTGGCCGTCAAGATGCCGGCGCTCCCAGGGCGGGCAGGCGTGACGCCTGCCCCAGGTTGAGGTTCCTGGGACGGCAGTCGAGTCTGGAAAGATTCCGCGGCCATGCGGGCCGAATGTAGTCAATGGCGTGGCGGTTCAGCGAACTGTTCGCGGAAGAACCTTAGCGTCTGGGCGCGGATGCAGGGAATAAAAAGAAGCGCCGAATAATGGCCGGCGGGCACGATCATCGTCTCCGGCTTGCCCATCAGGCGGCGCAATTCCCAGCCTTTGCGGATCGGCACCGACGTGTCGCACGTCGCCAGGACGAGGAACACCTTCCTGGGATCGACGCTGGAGGCGACTGTCGCCGGGTCGAGAGTGATCGCCGCGCGAAGCCGTTCCTCCAGTTCGTGCCGGCTGATGTTCTCCTTTTGCATCAATGCCCGGCGGCGCTTGGCGATGCCGGGTTCCTCGGTGTTTGCAAGAATCCACGGGAGGTCGCCTCCCACCAGCCCGAGCGTGGCCGCGCGGATGCGCGGTTCGGCCGGCAGCAGGAGCGCGCCGCGAATCGCCCCCATGCTCACTCCAAACAGCCCGATGCGCGACGGGTCGTACTCCGGCTGCGTCTCGATCCAGTCGAGGGCCTGCCGTGCGTCGATGGTGCACTGTCGGAGCACGTCATCGATTTGGTCGAACCGCTCCCCTTTCACGAATTTGTCGCGCCGCACCAGCACCGCGGCCAGACCGTGACGCGCAAAGTAGCGGGCAAAGTGCTGCTCCAGCGGGTAATTGCCGCCGATGATGGGCAGGATGAGGATGACCGGAGCGGGTTTCACTTGGTTCGGCGTGTAACAGTCGAGGGCCACTGTCCGGTCGTTGCCGGCAGGCCGCGTGGCGGATTGAATCTCGACCCGGCGGACGTTGAACGGGCTGTTGGTCTGAGGCGGGGTCGACCGGACCACGAGGTTATCGGGCTTCGAGTAGGCAATTGACCGGAGAAACGAGGCGGGAACCGGCGCCGCGGCACGCGGCCGGGAAGCCCCGGGGAGGTGGAGGCAACCCGGCAGCAAGGCCAGCCCGAGCAGGAGGGCGAATCGAATCACGACTTGGTTCACACGCGACACTATTTGCTATCGTCACTTTCCGACAGGTCGTGACTCGGTGCAAATAGGGTGAACAGCCATCCTTCCCTTTGAAGGCCGCGATAGACGCTCGACAAACTTTGTTATTCAAAACCGGGCCGAGTCCCCGGAAGTGCTTGTGGCGCTCCTTGCCTGCGTTCGCGGGGGCATTTTGAAGCTTCCATTGAAGGCCGCGTCGAATTCCCCAGCTATGAAAAAAGCACTTATACTCGGCGTAACCGCCATCACTCTCGCACTCACCTCCAGCACGGCCCGCGCGGGCGACGTGAGGTTCAGCTTCCACATCGGACTGCCCTTGCCTCGCCTCTGCGTGCCGGCTCCGCCACCGCCGCCACTGGTTTGCGTGGCGCCGCCGGTGGTTTATGTCCAGGGCGACTACTGCCACCCTGTGTTTATCCATCGCGGCCCCTGGGTTTATCCCAGGCCCGTGCACGGGCACACGAAGTATTATGTCGTCGCGCAGCCGGGGTCCTACTGCAATCGCGGATACTGAAGTGCCGTGACGCCGCGTTGAGTAGGGCAGGCGTCTCGCCTGCCCTGGCCGCGAAGCGGCCAAACGGTGACGCGCCTTCGGCGCTGGGCAGGCGAGACGCCTGCCCTACTTGGCGGCCGTCACCCGTCACCGCGCCGCGGTGGCGCTGTTCGACAGGAGAAACGCCATCAAGTCCGCGAACTCCGCCGTCGTCATCATGTCGCCGAAGTTTTCGGGCATGAGCGACGTCTCGGACTCGCGGCGCTCGGCGATGTCTTTGCTGGCAACGGTGATTTCCTTGCCGGTGCTCTCGGCCAGCACGACCAGTTCGCCCTCCTCCCGCCGGAAAAGCCCGCTGGTCACTTCGCCGTCCTTCAACACAAGCAGCGTGGAACGAAACGCGCGGTCCACGTTGCGGTTCGGATCAAGAATGTCCTCGCACAGCCGGTCGAGTCCGCGCTGGCCGATGCCGTCGAGTTGCGGGCCGATGAGCGCGCCTTCGCTCCCGATGCGATGGCAGGCCGCGCAATGTTTGGCGAACATGAGCTTGCCTGCGGCTGCTTTGCCGGGCTCTGCAGCGTAAGCGTTGCGGCGTTCGGCGATGAGCTTGTCGCGCGCCTCGTCGGCGGGAGGAAGTTTGGCGGTGAGCGCTTTGACGCGGGCTTCCCAGTCCCTGGGTTTGGAGGATTTAAGGCGGTTGTTCACGCCGACGCGTTGCAAGACGCGCGGCGAGATGGCGCCGCTCTCAATGCCGGCCAGAAGCGTCTCGGCGCTGAATGTCGCGCTGGCCATCGTGTACGCGAGTTTTTCCTGCGACTTGAGCGGAAGGGACTTCAGCGCTGTCACGACACCGGTCTGGGCGTCGGCAGTGTTTTGGCTGGCAAGCACGTCGGCGACGGCTTCGCGGTAGGCGACGGGGCCGTAATTGGTATTCAGCGCGCTGGCGAGGACGGGCACGGCCTGGTTGGGTTCCAGAGCGACCCACGCCCGGGCGAAGCCGCCCAACGTCTCGGTGTCGGAATCGTCCAGCCGCAGGTTGCGCTGCGGTGAACAGAAATGGGCAAAGACGGGCGCGGACTCCTTCATGTTCAGGCGGACGGCCGCGTCGGTGGCGGCGGCGAACCAGTCGCGCATCTTGCGCGGGGAGAACTCCGACGGGCGCAATTGCGACAGCTCCGGCTCGAAACCGCCAAAGGCCAGCCAGGCATAGGCGCTGCCGGCGTCGCCATCGACGGCCTCGACGTAGACACGCTCGCCCTGGTGGTTCGGGAATTCCCAGGTGATGCGCCGGGCGATGTCGTTTCGCGGCGCGGGCGCGCTGGCGAGAACTTGGCCGGGGAGCGCGGCGTTCACGCCGCTTCCGCGTCCGCCAGCACCAATGGCATCGGCGCTTCCAGCGCTCGCTGAAACGCCGGACGCTGAAGCGGCCTGAAGGCCGCGCTCCGCCACGCGCAGGCGAATGAAGTTCTGCCCGCCAGCGGGTTTGTCGGGGAACCCATCGTGGCCGCAGAGCCAGAAGCTGAGTCTGGCCGGCAATGGAAAATCGGGCGAACGCAATACGCCGGTCAGTTGCTCCCCATGCGGGAGACTGGAGGTGAGCTGGCGCTTCCGGCCATCGGTGGAATTGCGCGTCTCGAGGTCCCACGGGACGGCGGTCGGATTCGGCTCGTAGGACGTGGCAGTCCACGTGTGATTGCCGTCGAGCGCGGTGAAGAATCTCCAGACGAGGTTGGTGCCCCAAGCGCGAATGTCCGCTGGCCGCGTGCGCCCCCGCTGTTGCAGGCCTTCGTCCACCGACTTGAGCATGGCGAACTGGCGCTCCAGTTCCTGGTATTGCTCCAGCCCGTAGGCGTCCGGAATGCGGGCGTTGGCGAATTCGGCGAGGCGAGGCAACTCGCTCTCGGGGGCGTAGCGGGCAACGGTTTTGAGCACTTCTGCAATGGGCGGGGAAGGGTTCTTCGCCTGGCTCAATCTTGGCAACAGGCGCAGAAGAAACGTGGCGGCCGCCGGTGACTTGACGCCGATCGCAACATCGGCGAGGGCGAGCGTGTCGGACTCGCTCCATTGCTGTCGGTTCACCTCGTCGAAAACGCTTTCGCTCTGAAGCTGGTCGCGGAGCGATTTGCGGACGACGTAGAGGAGATGCGTGTCGGCGGCCGGGACGCGCGCGCGAAGGTCCAGCAGTGGGCGAAGTTGTGCCGCGCGCGGGGAGCTTCCGAGCGCTTCCGCGGCGCAACGTTGCACAAGGGGGTCGCGGTCTGCGATTCCTTTCTGCGCGATTTGCAAGGCCGCTGGGTTCGAGTCCGCTGGAGTAGTACCCGCCGTAGAGCGGAGAATGTCCGTCGCGATCCGTTGGACGTGAACGCGGACCAGGCGGTCTTCGTGCTTCGCCAGGATCGAAAGGGCGGATTGTTCCAGTGCGCCCAGGCGGTGGAGCATCCACAGACTCTGGACGCTGAAAGCAGGACGCGGCGTCGTCGTTGCCAGCCTTCGCTTAATCAAAGGCACTGCGTCCTTGCCGATGCGATCCGTGAGTTGATCGGTGGCGAGCATGCGGCGAGGGAGATTTGGGTTCCCCAGCGCGGCGATGAGTTCGTTTGCCGAGGCCTTCGTGAAGTCAGCCGCTGGATGGAGTTTCAGCTTCCCATCGCTGCCGCGATAGACTACCCGCCAGATGCGCCCGCTGTTCCGGTCGCGGCCGGGGTGGGCGAGCGGCACTTCATAGTGGCCGATGATGCGGTTGTAGAAGTCGGCGATGTAAAGCGCGCCGTCGGGGCCGAGCGTTGTGTCCACGGGGCGGAACCACGGGTCGTCCGTGGACACGAAGTCGGGGGCGGCCTTCGAGGCGAGCGTGGCGCCGGCCTCGACGGTGCGGTCGCGCATCACGCGGCTGGCCATCACGTCGCCGAAGAAGAGGTTGCCGTGGAATTCCTCGGGCCAGAGATCATCGGCATAGATCGAGACTCCGTCGATGGCGGTTGAGCCGCGGATTCGCTCCATCATGTTCGGGGCGTAGCCCAGCCCGTCGTGCGGCTTGCCAAAGCTGGGATAGCAACCACCGGCCAGGAGTTGGTAGAGCGGTTCGCTGTGTCGAAGGCCAGCCCGAAAGGGTTCACCTGGCCGTGCGTGTGCTGTTCGATGCGCGAGCCGTCGAAGCGCAGGCGGTACGTGTTGCCGGAGTAGAGGTGGACTTCGTTGCCGTCACGGCCTTTGACGTGCGAGTCGTTATTGTAGCCGTGGGTGCAATAAAGCCATCCGTCGAAGCCGCGACGAAAACTGGCCTGGTTGCCGTGCGTGTCGCGCGTGTGGTCAAAAGGACCGTAGAGGACATCGCGCTTGTCGGCTTTGCCGTCACCATCGGTGTCTTCCATCAGCCAGATGTGGGGAATAGACCAGACGACGCATTTCCACGTGTTCGTTGAAGCGTTGAAGGGTTGAAGCGTTGAAGCGGGTTTTGCGTTCGCGGGCCCAGCCTCCCGCTTCAACGCTTCAACGCTTGAACGCTTCAACGAGTCACTCGATGGAGAAAAGAAAGGGTAGATGCCGATCGGGATATTCAGCCCGCCTGCGAACTCGGTGACCTTTCGCGCACGGCCGTCGGGGCCGAAGTCCTCGAAGATCATCACGCGGTCGCGGCCGGGCTTATTGGTCGGCGCGGCGTAGGGATATTCGATCGAGGTGGTGACCCAGAGCCGGCCGGCGGCGTCAAAGGCCAGGTTCATCGGCTTATTGATGTCCGGTTCGGCGGCAACGAGCTGGATTTCGAACCCGGGCGGCAGGTGGAATGACTTCTGTTGCTCCTCCGGCTTGAGCCAGGGCGTGGTGCGGACGTTTTCGGCGAAAGGGTCTTGCGGGGCGGCCTTGGACTTCCCAGATGGAGGCGCACCCGCGGCCATCGCCACCGAAACGGATGGCAAGGAAGCCAGGTAGAACCCGAGGAGCGTCAGAAATCGGATCGGCAATTTCATGGTCTGGGTCAGTCTAGGCCGGGGCACAATGGAGTCTCAACAGAAAGCTGAATCTGCCGATGGATCTCCCAGCGTGTCCAGCGCTGTCTTTGGGTGCACGGTATCTGGACACGCGGGCGAAGATCGCTGTGACGACATGCTCGCGCCGCATCCGGGTCAGCCTGAGAGAGCGCGGCACGAAACTGGCTCAATGAAACCTGCGCAAACAGCAGCGCGACAATAGGCAACGCCATGACCAACTGGTGGACGCGTCAACAACTCAATTCCCGCAACCCGGAAGCGCGCCGGAAGGCGGTCGAGAAGCTCGCTTTCAAGGAGTCCGCCGAGTCGCTGATTCAGCTCGCGGCCGTGGCCGACGATCCTGATCCCGAAGTGCGGCTGGCAGTTGTCAAGGCGCTGGGCCAGATCCAGGGAGACGTCGCCGGCCTCCTGATGAACGCGTTGCGCGACTCGGAACCGAGGATCCGCGAACAGGCGGCGATCGCGCTGGAACACCACGGCGACCCGATTTGCGTCGAGGCACTGGTGCCGTTGATCAGCGACCGCAGTCTGGCGGTATGTCGGCGCGCGGGCCGGGCACTGGTCCGATTCAAATGGCGGCCTGAGAATCAAACGCAATCCGCGAAGTGGGCCGTGGCGCTCGGAGAATACTCTCGCGCGGCATTGATCGGCCCGGCGGCCATCGAGGCGATGGTGGCGGTGATCAACAACAAGGAATGGCCCGAACGCCGGTTGGCCGTCGAGGCGCTCAGCACCATCGAAGACACGCGAGTCCTGGCGCCGCTCATTGCCGTGTTGAAGGACCGAGACCCTCACGTGCGCGTGGCCGCCATCGAGGCCCTCGAACGTGTGAGGTCGCCCAAGGCGATCGACCCGTTGGCCGGGCTGCTCAAGGACAGGGATCCGATTGTGCGCGCCGCCGCAATCAACACGCTGGCCCGGCTGCCCGTCGGCGCCGCCATCGAGCGGATTGCCGCCGCGCTCAAAGACCCGCATTGGAGCGTGCGCAAAAGCGCGGTCGAAGCACTGGCCCGCGCCAAAGACCCCAGGGCCGTGCCGGCCCTCGCGGCGTTGCTCGACGATGAAGACACGGACGTGCGCGTATCCGCGATCGAGTCGCTGGCTAAAATCCAGGACAAGTCCGTCGTCGAAAAACTGGTGCTGAAGTTGACGGACCCGCAGCACGTGGTACGGCAGGCGGCCAACTCCGCCCTGGACCGGATTGACCCCAACTGGCTGTTTTCCGATGCAGCCCCGCGCGCCCTGCCTGTACTGAACGGGTTGCAGGGCGACAGGGATTACTGGGTGCGACACACTGCGACCGATTTGGTCCGGCGCATCAACACGGCCATGATGTCGGAATCCCATTCGCGCTGGGCTGAACCGCCGCCGTCGCGCTGGCCGAACGCGAGCGTGGAAGACCTCCTCGCCGCCTCGCAAGACGCGGACCGGGAGGTGCGCCAGGCCGCGGTCGAGGCGCTGGTTGCCGAACAGGACCCCCGCGCGGTCGAGGCGCTTCAGCGCGCCCTGGACGACACGGATCTGTGGGTGCGCCGGGCGGCGGCCCGAGGTTTGCAGAACGTCGAAGGTCCAGTGGACGGCGCGGAGAATCCGATGGCTTCGTAACCCTCCTTTCCCCCAGGCAGCACGTTCAAAAACTGTCGCGGTGCTCTATAAGCCGCCGAACCAAGCGCAGGTTTTGGCTCAAACCTGGGGCGGATTCACCCTGTGATTACCTGATTCCCTCGACCGCGTAGCCGACCCACCTCATCCACGTCGCTGGATAGACGCCGAGAAAGAGCATTCCGACGATGCACACGCCGAGTGAGAACTTCATCGGCAGCGGCAGGGCGATGGGCGTCCGGTCCGCCGCTTCGCCGTCCCAGTAGATGGCGCGAATGACGCCGAAGTAATAGTAAATCGAAATCACCACACCCACAATCGCCACGCCAACCAGCCAGTAGTACGCCGGCCCGGCTTCGACGGCGGCTTTGAGGAGGAGAAACTTCCCGAAGAACCCGGCCAGCGGCGGAATGCCGGCCAGCGAAACGACCGCGAGCGTCATCGTGGCGGCGAGGAGCGGCGAACGCCGGCCCAGGCCGGCCAGGGCGCTGAAGTCTTCCGCTTCGCTGGCGCGGAAGGCAACGCACAACACCGTGAACGCCGCGAGCACGGTGAACAGGTAACCGGAAAGATAATACAGAATGGCGGTGGAACCGGCCTTGTTGAGAGCGGCGATGCCGAGCAGCAAATAGCCTGCGCTGGCGATGCTTGAGTAGCCGAGCAGGCGCTTGAGGTTGCGCTGCGGGATCGCGCAAAGGCTGCCGTAGAGAATTGTGATCGCGGACATCACCATGAGCAGCTTGCTCCATTGGCCGGTCAATTCGCGCGGCAACACGAGGAGCAAAAGCCGCACGAGCAGGACGAAGCCCGCCGCCTTGGACCCGATGGCCAGGAACGCCGTCGCGGGCGCCGGCGAGCCTTGATACACGTCCGGCGCCCAGACTTGCAGGGGGAACGCGGCGATCTTGAACGCGAGCCCTGCGACGACGAACAGCAGGCCCAGCAGGAAAATCCGCTGGCCCGCCAGCCCGGCGGCGCGCTGCGACAGCTCGATGAAATTCATCGTCCGGGCCGTGCCGTAAACGAGCGCGATGCCATACACCATGAACGCCGAAGCCATCGCGCCGACGATGAGATACTTCACTCCGGCTTCCAGCGAGTCCTGGCGGTCGCGCTGGAAACTCGTCAGCACGTAAAACGAGACGGTGATGAGTTCGATGGAGACGAACAGCATCGCGAAGTCGTTGGCGCTGGCGGCAAACATCATCCCGGCCAGCGCGAAGAGCAGCAGGCTCAGGAATTCCGAGACGCCGGACGGAAATCGCGACGAGAACTCGACGGACATCACCATCACAATGGCGCCCGACAGCAGGAACAGCCGCTTGAAGAACAGCCCGAGATCGTCGCTGATGTAGCTGTTGTAGAAGGCCAGTTCGTTGGAGTGCCACCACTCCTTGCCGGCTACTATCTTGATCGTGTAGGGCGGCCAGAGAAACGTGGCGACAAGCATCAGGGCTAGCGCGGCGGCGACGATGTAACCGAGCTTGCGGCGGTTCTCGGGTGGTATCCACAGGTCGAGCAGCAGCACGCCGAAGCCGAGCATCAACACACTCAGTTCGTATTTGAGGAGGTAGAGTTGGTTCATTCCTGGTCAGGGCCGGGTTGCGCTGGCGGTCTTGAGCTTTGGCGCGCTCGGTTTCTCCGGTGCCATCGGCACGGTCGCCAACTTCACGATGCGTTCGGCGCTCGGCTTGATTTTGTCCGCCAGCAAGCCGGGGAAGCACCCGAACAGCAGCAGCGCGCCGAGCAGCAGGACGAAGGGCGCCTTGCGCCACGCGCCCGCATCGGGGATCTCGGCGAACTTCGGTGCGAGTTCACCATGCAATACGCTGCGCACCGCCCGCAGCATATACACCGCCCCGATGATGAGCGCGCCCCACGCCGCGGCAGCGACGAATTGCCACGATGAATGAAGCCCGCTCTTCCACGCGCCGAACAGCACCGTGACTTCACCGGCGAAATTCGCGAAACCGGGCAGCCCGCAGCCGGCGAGCGCCGCCATCACCAACGCGGCGCCGATGAAGGGCAGCTTGCGAAGCAGGCCGCCCAATTCGTCCATGTTCAGCGTCCCGGCGTGGGCGCGCAGGTAGCCGCTCAGGCCGAACGTGAGCGCCGCGAGCAGGCCGTGCGCAATCATTACAAGCACCGTGCCGGTCACGCCAATCAGCGTGAGGCTGGCGATGCCGAGGAATGCGAAGCCCATGTGCGCGACCGACGAGTTGCCGATGAGTTGGTTCAGATCGCGCTGGCGCATGGCGACCCAGCCGCAGTAAAGGATGTTCCCGAGGCAAAGCAGCGCGAGTGCGTTCATCCAGTGTTGCGCGCCCGCGGGCAGGAGCGGCAGCGCGACACGAATGAGACCGTAGAGCCCGAATTTTTTCAGCACGCCGGCGTGGAGCATCGCGGTGGCCGTCGGCGCGGCGCCGTAGCCCAGCGGCGCCCAGGTGTGAAACGGCCAGAGCGACACGAGGATGCCGAACCCGAAGAGCAGCAGCGGGAAGATGAAGTGCTGCGCGCCCGCGGACATGGGATTGGCCTGGAAGTATTGCGTCAGCTCGAGGATATCGAACGTGCGCCTGGGCGCCGGCACTTGCAGGTAAAGCGCGAGCAGGCCAAACAGCGCGAGCAGCGCGCCCAGGCTCAGATATATCGTGAGGTTGAACGCCGCGTAGTTCTTGTTCTCGCCGCGGCCCCACACGCCAACCATGAGGAACGTGGGAACGAGCGCGAACTCGTGGAAGGCATAGAAAAAAAACAGATCGAGCGACGCAAAGGCGCCGAGGATGCCGCCGGTCATGACCATCAACAGCAGGTAGAACTCCTTCTCGCGCTCCTTGATCTCCCACGAGCAGCACGCCGCCGCAAATGCGACGAGCGCGCCCATGAGAATGAGGCCGACGTTGATGCCGTCCACGCCGACGTAGTAATTGATGCCGAGCGATTCCACCCATGGGACGTAGTGGACGAACTTGTATCCGCCCGCGCCTGAGGGTGCGGCGTTGAAGCCGACGAACATCTTCACGGCGAGCAGCATCGTCACCAAAGTCGCCGCGAGCGCAATGACGCGGATGACGAAACGGTAGTTGCGCGGGATGCAGAGAATCCCGAGGGCGGCCAGGAGAGGAATGAGGATGATCGAACTGAGCATCGAGGAAATCAGATGACGGACGGACGGTTCAAACTGCACACATGGCAACTTCCAGCGGCACAGAACAATTCTGCCAGTCGTTCTCGACCCGCTTGTTTGTACTCGATGGCGTACTTCAGTTCCGCGGGGCGCAGCAGTTTTATTGTGATCAGCAGGGCATCTCCTTTCGGGAGTGCGAACGTCTTTGGCAAGCCCGGCGTGTAACTCCCGAGCAAGATCCCAAGCCGTTGGTGTTCGTTCGTCCACCCCTCCCAGCTCTGCTCCCACGGTAACTCCATTGTCATCAAACCAAGTCGTTCAAAGCGCGAACGAAGATCGCCGACGTCCGCGGCGTTCAAGCAAATCTCGTCCAGAATCTCCGAGGCCCAGCTTGCGGCATCGACTGGCACGGGATCAGATGATTCGATTATGAACTCCAGACCAAAGCCTTGGTCGTCGGCGTCCCCCTCGTCGAAGGGGTCAGAGAGGCCGTCGCTGGCGAGCATCGTGTGATTGCCTCTCTTTATTACTAGGAAGAATTCCCGGCCAGAAGGCCACGAAGGTCCGCCGGAAAGTCTGGAACTAATGAACTTGCCGATGCCATCAGATTGGACTTCGCCCAAGGACGAGAAAAAGCGGTGGCGAGCAGCGAAGGTTTCTTGCAGCAACCGTTCGTGTCGGCGCTTCCTGGAGTTGAAGAAACTCGGCATGGAATTCCTGGTTAACTGGCTTTGAACCACCAGATGAGAACCACTAGTCCAGCAACAATCAGAAACGCATACGTCTGCACGTTGCCGCTCTGCGCGAGGCGCAAGGCGCGTCCGATGAATTCCGTGGTGCCGGAGACGCCGCGCACACCGAAGCCGGCGACGATCCAGCGGTCGAACCAATCGGCGAACTTCGAGAGGCCCTCGTGCGTGATGCGGATGAGGCCCGAGTAGATTTCGTCGAAGTAGAAGCGGTTTCGCATCGCGCGGGCGAGCAAGCCGAGCTTCGCAGGGAGCGGGTCGTGGTCGGCTTTCGAATAGAGTGCCCAGGCGAAGGAGAAGCCGAAGAGGACCGCGCCGAGGCTGGCGAGCGCAGCCAAAGGCGCGTGGCCGAACGGCGCAAAAAGCGTGTCGAGAAAATTGCCAGCGAGCGCAGAGGCAGCCGGGTGGAACTGCCGGTCGATGAAGGTGTCGATGCCCCAGAAGCCGGCGAGCACGGAGGGCACAGCGAGAATGCGCAGCGGCCAGGTCATCACGCCCGGGCTTTCTTGGGCGTGGCCGGCGTGCTCGGACCGCGCTCCGCCGTGAAACGCGACGAGGTACAGCCGCGACATGTAGAACGTGGTCAACGCTGCGACGAGCACGCCGAGGATGAACAGCAGCGTGCTGTGGTCGGAGGCTCGCGCCAGGATGGCGTCCTTGCTGTAGAAACCGCTGAAGCCCGGCACGCCGCATAGCGCCAATGTGCCGATCAGAAAGGTCCGGGAGGTCCACGGCATTTTTTGTTTCAGCCCGCCCATCTTCCAGATGTTTTGCTCGTGGTGGCAGGCGATGATGACCGAGCCGGCGCCCAGGAACAGCAGCGCCTTGAAGAAGGCGTGCGTGGCGAGGTGGAACATTGCCGGAGTGGGACCGCCGAGACCGACGGCCATGATCATGTAGCCCAGTTGCGAGAGAGTCGAGTAGGCGAGGATGCGTTTGATGTCATCCTGCTGCACGGCAATCAGCGCGGCGAGCAATGCGGTGAACCCGCCAATCCAGGCGATGAGGTCGAGAGCGGAAATGCCGTTGAGGAAAGAAAGAGCGTCCGGCCAGACAGATTGCGCCCCCAGGAGAAAGTAGAGCCGGCAGAGCATGTAAACGCCCGCGGCAACCATCGTCGCGGCGTGAATGAGCGCGGAGACGGGCGTGGGACCTTCCATCGCGTCGGGGAGCCAGACGTGCAGCGGGAATTGCGCGCTTTTGCCCATCGCGCCGCAGAAGATCAGCAGGCCCGCGAGCGCGGCGAACCCGCCCAGGGCTTCGGGTTTTGAGGCCAGCACCATCTCGAGCTTCTGGAAATCCACGCTGCCGAGCGTCGCCCACACGAGCAGGATGCCCAGGAGGAAGCCGAAATCGCCCAGGCGGTTCGTGATGAACGCCTTCTTCGCCGCATCGGCCGCGCTGGGTTTCTCATACCAGAAACCGATGAGCAGGTAGCTGGAAAGGCCGACGAGTTCCCAAAAGATGAAAAGCATGACGAGGTTGCTGGCCAGGACGATGCCGAGCATCGAAAACATGAAGAGGCTCAGGCCGGCAAAGTAACGGCCCATTGAGCGGTCCTCGCGCATGTAGCCGAACGAGTAGATGTGAATGAGTCCGCCCACGCCGGTGACCACCAGGAGCATCATCAGGCTCAGCGGGTCGAGCTTGAGGCCGAGGTCGATCTTGAGGTCGCCGACGTGCAGCCAACTTATCGCGTCAGTGTCGGCGCCGCGGCCATCCTTGAGCAGGAGGAACAGGCCGAGGCTCAAAACGAACGTCAAGACGACCGAGGTGATCGAGATTTTCGCGCTGCGAACGCCATCGCGCAGAGTGAACAGCGTGATGCCCGCCGCCGAGAGCAGCGGCAGGAGCAGGAGCAGCCAGGCGGCGTTTTCGGCTCGGAAATCGTCGAACATGCGCGGGGCTTAGAAACGAAAAACCACGAATGGACACGAATGGACACGAATGGAATGCCGCGGCCGGAAATGTCTTGGATTCGTGTTCATTGGTGTGAATTCGTGGTTAAACACTCAGTATTTCATCGTGGTCAGGTCCTCGACGTGGGCGGTCTGGCGTTTGCGGTAGAGGGCGACGATGAGCGCCAGACCGACGGCCACCTCAGCGGCCGCCACGGTGATGATGAAAAAGACCATGACCTGCCCGCTGAGATCGTTGTTGAACCGGCTGAAGGCAACGAGGGCGAGGGTGGCGGCGTTGAGCATCAGCTCGAGTGACATGTACATCACGATGAGGTTGCGCCGCATTATGACCCCCAGCACACCCAGGCAAAACAGGAGCGCGCTGACGACAAGGTAGTGTTCGAGGCCGACGGGCATTGTTATTCGTTGAAACGTTGAAGCGTTGAAGCGTTGAAGCGTTGAAGCGGGCTGCCCGCGATGCCGGATGGAGCCGCTTCGACGGTTAAACGCTTCAACGCTTCAACGAGTCTCATTTCAAATCCTTCTTGCTCAATAGAATCACACCCACCATCGCCACGAGCAGGAGCACGGAGACGATTTCGAAGGGGAGCAGATATTGGGTGAACAGCATCGTGCCCAGCGGTTTGGTCGCGCCTTCGACTTGCGGCGCCCGGCCCTGGCCGACGCCGGACGTCAGGAGCGTGTGGAGGGTCAACGCTCCGAGCGCGCCGACGGAGAGGAGGCCGGTGGCGACGCCGAACTTGCTGAATTTGCGGCGCGCTTCCTCCTTCAAGTCGAGCAGCATAATAACGAACAGGAACAGCACCATGACGGCGCCGGCGTAGACGAGCACCTGCACGGCCGCCAGGAAGAACGCATGCAACAGCACGAACAGGCCAGCCATCGAGACGATGGTGAGCACGAGAAACATCGCGCTGGTGACGGGGTTTCGGCTGAAGGGATTGGCCACGACGAGGAAGCCGCAGAGCAGTGTGAGCGCGGCGAAGAGGTAGAAGAAGAGGTCTTGCATTTCAAAGGTCTTCAGTCTTGAGACCGGTTCGCCTCGCAATGCGGGCGAGCATGTGCGGACCAACTTCCTCGCCGTCGTGGAAGGCGAAGACGACATCCGGCCATCCCGGTCGCGCGAGGACTCGATGTGAGCCCGACCGACGCTTCACTGTCCAGCCGATGCGCAGAAGCGCAGCGAGGACGAGTCGAGCTTTCGTTGATCCCCATCGGCTCACGCGGGGACTATGAAAGCTTCAGCCAGCGCGGGAATTTCCTCGCCGTGTTCAAGTCGGTCGGCAATGACCCGCAACGCAAGGGTCTTGACCTTGGCCACGGCTTCCGCGCGAGTCGGACCATACTGCATGACACCCGGCAGTTCCGGCACTTCGGCGATCCAACGACCGTCTTCCTCTTGTTCAATTTCGATTTTCAAGTTCATACGGTTTTGACGGGAAACAACCCCTGCTCGTTCGCCTCCTCCAGCTTGTGCTTCCACTTCTGGACGCCGGCGTGCGTGCCGCCGAGGGCGAGCAGTTTCTCCTTGTTGTAAATCATCTCCGCGCGGCTCGTGCCGGTGAGCGAGTAATCCTTTTGCAGGAAGATGGCTTCCTCCGGGCAGACTTCCTGGCAGAAGCCGCAGAAGATGCAGCGAAGCATGTCGATCTCGAATTCCTTCGGCATCTTCTCTGCATTAGGCCGGTCGGCGGGAGGTCCGTCGGGGCCAGGCGGGATGATCCTGATGGCTTTGGGCGGGCAGATGAATTCGCAAAGCTGGCAGCTCACGCACTTGGTGTTCCCGTCCTGGTCGCTCACCAGGTAGGGCGCGCCGCGATAGCCCTCCTGCACGGTCCATGGCGTTTCAGGATAGAAGCCGCCGGCAGTGAGTTTGGCAGCCGTCTGGCGGCGGAACAGTGTGCGGACAAAATGCCGGAGCGTGACCTTGAACCCGCCGAGAATCGCCGGCAGGTAAAGCCGTTCCCACAACGTCAGTTGGTTGCGTTTGACGATCATGCTTGTCTCATCCACAGCCACACTGCCGTGATCAAAATGTTCGCCAGCGCCAGCGGCAGGAAACGCCGCCAGCCCAGGTCCATCAACTGGTCGTAACGAAAACGTGGCAACATCCAGCGCACCCAGATCATGAACAGCAGCACGGCCCCGAGCTTGGCCAGGAAGATGCCGATGTGCAGTAGCCCTCCGGCGAGCGTCGTGGCAGCCTGGTCCAGCTCAAACCACGGCAGCGTCCAGCCGCCGAGGAAGAGTGTCGCCACCAGCGCGGATGACATCACCATGTTGGCGTATTCGCCCATGACGAACATGCCGAACTTCATCGAGCTGTATTCGACGTTGTAGCCGCCCGCCAGTTCCTGCTCGGCTTCGGGGAAGTCGAAGGGCATCCGGTTTGTTTCCGCCAGCGCGGCCACGATGAAGATGGCGAAAGCCAGCGGCTGCTTGAAGACCAGCCACACGCCGGCCGCCTGATATTCGATGACTTTGCCCAGGTTCAGGTCGCCCACGAGCAAGAAGACCGGGACGACGCTCAGGCCCATGGCGATCTCGTAGGAAATCATCTGCGCGCTCGAACGGATGCCGCCGAGGAATGGGTACTTCGAATTGGCCGCATAACCCGCGAGCACGATGCCGTATACGCCCAGCGAAACGATGCCGAAGGTGTACAACACGCCGACGTTGAGGTCGGCGATGACCATCCGCTGGTCGCCCAGGCTCGATCCGAACGGGATGATCGCCACCGTCAGCAGCGCGGGAATCATCGTGATGGCCGGCGCGAGCCAGAAGTACGCCTTTCGCACGTGTGCCGGCGTGAAGTCCTCCTTGAGCAGGAGCTTCAAGCCGTCGGCCAGCGGATGAAACAGGCCCAGCCGGACCAGGAACGGCCCGACCACCGGAATCGCCGCGATGAACGGCGGCGCCGCGCGGTTCGGCCCGACGCGGTCCTGGATGGCGGCGCAGACCTTGCGCTCCACGAGCACGGCGTAGGCGACCATCGTCAGCAGCACGCCGAACACCACGGCAATCTTGATGGCGCTGAAGAGAAGGAAATCAGTCATGGTCAGATCAGAGAGGCACCGTCACGCCCGTATCTCCGAGCGCGGCCCAGGTGAGGCCGTTGAACGCGCACACTTCCTTTGCCATCTGGTTGAACAAGCCCTCGATGGTGACAAACCCGTTCTGCCCCGTTACGTTATAGACCAGTTCGTGCAGGAATTCCCACTCAGGACGCGTATCGCCGGGCGGCTCGACGGCCTTGAAGAAACGTTGCACGCGGCCCTTGACGTTCGTGAACGAGCCGCGCTTCTCGGCGTGAGCGCAACCCGGCAAAAGGTAGTGCGCCGCAGCGGTTGTCTGGCTTGGAAGAATATCGCTGACGATGAGCGTCTCCAACTTTCCAAGCAAAGTGGCGGCTATGCCGTGCTTCGTCACGTCCTCGCCGAAGACGATGAGCGTTTTGATGGCGCCGGACTTGATGCCTTCGGCGGTCTTCGGGAGGTTTGACCCCGTCGGGTTTGCGGCGATACCCGTCAGCCGCGCACCATTGCTGTTCGGGCTCTTATCCGCGTTGACGAGCAGCCTGTCACTCTCGCCGATGCGCGGGACGGAATCGGTAATCGCCCCGAGCTTCGTCGCGAGCTTCTTCAGGAGGAAGAGTTCTTCGTTGGTCTGGCGCGCGGAAGCGATGATGGCAACGGAGCCGGCGGGCGCCTTGCGCAGCAGCTCCGAGATCTCACTCAGCGCCGCCGGCCAACTTTGAACTTTGAACTTTGAACTTTGAACTTCGACCAGTCGATCCTTGCGCCCGACCCACTTGTAGTTCAAGCGCCCCGCGTCGCACATCCAAGTCGCGTTCACGGCGTCGTTCTCGCGCGGCTCGTAACGGTAGATTTTTTCCTGGCGCGAACCGATGACGATGTTGCAGCCGGTGCCGCAGCTCGTGCAGAGGCTTTTGGTCTCTTTGAGGAACCAGACGCGCATCTGGAACCGGAAATCCTTCGAGGTGAGCGCGCCCACGGGGCAGATGTCCACGGTGTTCAGCGTGTAATTATTGTCGAACTGCGTGCCGGGATAGGCGGCGATGGTGCTGTAGGAGCCGCGATTGATGATGCCCAGCTTGTCGTCGCCCACGATGTCCTTCGTGAAACGAATGCAGCGGGTGCAGAGGATACAACGCTCGGCGTCCAGGACGATGCGCGGTCCGAGATCGACCGCCTTGGGCTTGTGGACCTTCGGCTCGACGGAGCGGCTCTCGGCCTGTCCGTATTGGACGGAGTATTCCTGGAGCTTGCACTCCCCGGCCTGATCGCAGATGGGGCAATCGAGCGGATGATTGATGAGCAGCTCTTCGAGCACGCCTTCGCGCATCTGCTTCGTGGCGGGCGAACCGGGATAAATCTCCATGCCCGGCGAAATGGGCGTGGCGCAGGCAATCGCGCCGCGCGGCTGGGTCGGGTCGTAGGGCAGCGCCTGCCGGGCGATCTTCGGCGTGCCGTCTTCGTTGAGTGCCGGCTTGCGGTCCGGTCCCATTGCCGGCAGGCCGAACTCGACGAGGCACATGCGGCAGTTGCCGGCCACGGGAAGCCTGGGATGATAGCAGTAATGCGGCACGTCGATGCCCGCAAGCTGGCAGGCCTGGAGCATTGTAGTCGGCACGAGCTTGCCCTGCCAATCGGGCATGAGCCTGGGCACCTCGACGTCGCGGCCGTCGATCTTGATTTTGATCTTCTCGACGGGCGGCGGAGTGGCGGGAGCCGCGGGCTTGGGTTCGGTCGCTGCGTGTACCGGCATTTTTATTCCTTCGGGGGCCAATCCCTCATTACGCCGTAGGCCTTGCGCTGATCCGCTTTCGATAACACGCCATCGCGGACCAGAGTGATGAATCCAAGATGGCGCTTGTCGGGGAACTCAAACTGTAACTCGATCCTTCCTTTCTTGAACTCGTAAAACAGGATGGTCTCGCCATCATCGGTGCTTTTCCAAAACGGCTCCCCGAACAGCGGCAGGATTTCGTCGATGGTAGTCTTGGGAGATAGCGAAATCTCGTCGCCTGATTTCAGGAGCGTTCCTTTGAAGTTTGTGACCGTGATGAACGCGTAATCCAAAACCCCGTTTTCTGTACCCAATTCCACCCCTGATTTCTCAAAGTTGGCGACCCCATTGAGATCGAAGTGCTTCGCGTAAGCTTCATCAGGCTTCGGGCGTTCGCCCAGCACCGTCCGGCCACACGTAAACGTGGCGAGGTCGACCTGCAACGACAGTTCAGCCGAGAGCGCCGTCGGCTTGCTGCCGAAAAGGAGGCTCATTATTCCCATAGCGAAGAAGGGTTGCATCATGCGTGTGAATCTGCAGCGACATGGCGCGTCAGCTTCGTCCGACGCGCCTCTGGCTTCAAATTCGTCCCTGAACTTGCTGACGAAGCTCAGCACAGGCCAGGCGCAGGCTTCGCCGAAGGCGCAAATCGTCCGGCCCTGGATGTTCGTGTGTTTGGCCTGATTCACTGAAATGTACTTCGGCAGCTTCACTTCGACGGGGCCACCGACAACGCAATGTTTTCCACGATGAGTTTCGGCAACTGCCCCGCGCCGAGCACCTGCTTGGCGTCCAGAATCTCGATGCCGACGAGCTTCTCGCCTTCGCCCATGTTCAACGCGACTTCCTCGCTCAGGCGGACAGTGCGGCATTGCTGAGGGCCTTCCACCAGGCGGATGTAGAGCGCGTCCACTTCGGAATCGTAGCTGATTCTCATAATTTCAATTCGTTAAAAGTAAAACGTGTAAACGGTAATGACCACAATTTCATTCGCTTCTTCCTTAATCACCGGCGCGACCTGCTTGATGGCGTAGCGGCGTCCGTTCCAGTCCGCGTTGAATTGGAAGTTATGGCGGCAAAGCTCGCGTCCGAGCTTGGCCGCCTCGCGACTGCCGTTGCGGATAGCTTCAATAACTTCAAGTTGAGTCGCCCCACGCTCACCACATTGCTCCTGAGCGTGACGCGTGAGGCGAATTGGTTTCATGCGTTGGGACTCGCCGCAATCTTCACTCCGCCCGAAGCCACCGCCCCGTCGGCGCGTTTTGCCTCGTCCGCCGCGCCTCTGGCTTCAAACTCGTCCCTGAATTTGCTGACGAAGCTCAACACCGGCCAGGCGCACGCTTCGCCGAAGGCGCAAATCGTCCGGCCCTGGATGTTCGTGGCAATCTTCAGGAGGTAATCCGCGTCCTGCCTGCGGCCCTGGCCATGGGTGAGGCGGTGCAGCGCCTGGGCCATCCAGAGCGAGCCTTCGCGGCAGGGAGTGCACTGGCCGCAGCTCTCGTGCGCGTAGAACTCCGCCACGTTCGCCAGGCACTCGACGATGTCACGACTGTCGTCCATCACGATGATGGCGCTGGAGCCGGACATCGTGCCGGCCTGCTGGAGCGAATCGAAGTCGTAGGGCAGGTCGAGCAACGGCACGTCCACCTTCGTCATCTGCCCGTCGGGACCTTTGCGGTTCAATTTAAAGACCTCGCCGGCTTTGAGGACTTTCGCGGAGGAGCCGCCGGGGATGATGGCCTTGAGCTTGCGTGGTGGACTGCCCTGCTCGGGCGCGCGCAGTCCCTGCCCAAAGTTCTCGTGATGGATGAGTTCACCGAGGGTGACCTTGCCGACTTCGATTTCGTAGCAGCCGGGGCGCTTGACGTCCCCACTCAGGCTGACGATGCGCGTGCCGGTGTTGTTCGGCGTGCCGAGCCGGGCGTATTCGGCGGCGCCCATCGCCACGATGTGCTTGACGTGGCAGAGCGTCTCCACGTTGTTCACGATGGTCGGGCACATGTAAAGGCCGAGCACGGCGGGGAAATAGGGCGGCTTGATGCGCGGGTAGGGGCGCTTGCCTTCCAGCGACTCGATGAGGCCGGTCTCCTCGCCGCAGATGTAGGCGCCGGCGCCGCGATGAACGTGAATCTCCAGTTCGTAGCCGCTGTCGAGAATGTTTTTGCCAAGGAAAGCTTTAGCCTCCTTGAGGGCGCGGTTGAGGATGCGCGCGCCTTCGGGCATTTCGCCGCGAATATAGATGTAGGCGAGTTTTACATCGTTGGCCCAGCAGGAAAGGATCATCCCTTCGAGAAGCTGGTGCGGATCCTTGTGAATGATCTGGCGGTCCTTGAACGTGCCCGGCTCGGACTCGTCGGCGTTGCAGATGAGGTAAATGGGCTTGCCGCTCTTGCGATCGACCAGCGACCACTTGATGCCACAGGAAAAGCCCGCGCCGCCGCGTCCGCGCAAGCCGGAGGCTTTCACCTCTTCGCGCACCTGTTCCTGGGGTGAGAGTATTCGGCCGTCAGGCAGGTCTCTGGGCGGAAGGGCCAGCGCCTTTTTCAAGACCTCGTAGCCGCCGTGGCGCAGGTAGCACTCGAGGTCGTTCGAGTAACCGGGCGCATCAGCGTGCTTGAGGATGAGGCGGTGCTCTTGAGGCATTTTCGATTTACGATTTACGATTTACGATTTCGCGCGTCCTTTGACGGCTTGACTGAGGGGTGGAAAGGCATACTCTGCTGGACGCACCGGCCTGCCCGATGGTGTAACGGTAGCACAGCAGACTCTGGATCTGTTTGTCATGGTTCAAATCCATGTCGGGCAGCCAATTCTTCATTTGCACTCCGCCAGAATCTCATCGGCCTTCGCGTTTGAGACGCCTTCGTAAGAATCCTCGTTGCACATCATCACGGGCGCGGTGCCGCAACTGGCCAGGCACTCGACGAATTCGACGGAGAACCGGCCGTCCTTCGAGGTCTGGAGGCCAGTCTTGTGCGCGTCGAGGCCGAGCCTCGCGCAGAAGTGTTCGTGCAACCGCCTGGACCCGCCCAACGCGCAGCTTAAGGTGCGGCAGACCTTCAGCACGTATTTGCCAGCCGGCTGCTGCCGGAACATCGGGTAGAAGGTCACCAACTCGTAAACGTTGATGGGCTGGAGATCCAGCTTGCGGGCGGTCCACTCGATGGCCTCCTTCGACAGCCAGCCGAAGCGTTGCTGCAACGCGTGCAGCACCATGAGCGACGCGCTCCGCTTCTGCGGATAGCGCGTGATCAGCTCGTCGATCTCGGCTTCGAGTGGCGCTGGGATGGCGAAGGTCATGCGTCGAAATTCAAAATGAAAAATGCGAACCACGGCGTTCTGCGCCTTTTGAATTTTGAATTTTTCATTTTGAATTGATTCATCGGTCGCACTCCCCCATCACGAAATCAATCGAACCGAGGATGCTAACCACGTCGCTGATCATGTGGCCGGGCAGCAAGCGCGGAAGGATGCTCAGGTTGCAAAACGACGGGGCGCGAATCTTCAGCCGGTGCGGGGTGCCGCCGCCCTTGCTGTGGATGTAGAATCCCAGCTCGCCCTTCGGATTCTCCGCGCCGAAATAAATCTCACCCGGCGGCGCGTCGACGCCTTGCGTCACCAGGATGAACTGGTGAATCAACTCCTCCATGCTGGTCATCACCTTGTCCTTGGGCGGCAACACCACTTTACCGTTGGCTATGTTGATGGGTTCGCCGGCGGCGTTGTCCGCGCCACCCGGGAGCTTGTCCAGGCATTGGCGCAGGATGTGAACGCTCTGGCGCATCTCCTCCATCCGCACCAGATAACGGTCGTAGCAATCGCCCGCCGAGCCGCGCGGGATGTCGAACTGCAACTGATCATAAACGAGGTACGGATGGGCCTTGCGCAAATCGTAATCGACGCCGCTGCCCCGCAGGTTCGGCCCCGAAAGACCGTAGTCGATGGCGTCCTCTTTGGAGATGACGCCCACGTCGCGCGTCCGGTCGACGAAAATGCGGTTGCGGGTGAGCAGCTTTTCGCATTCGTCGAAATTGACGACGACTTCGTCGAGGAACTTGCGGCACTTGTCCACCCAGCCGGCAGGCAAGTCGCGCGACAAGCCACCGATGCGCGTGTAGGACGTGGTGAAGCGCGCTCCGGTCAGCCACTCGATGAGGTTGTAAATCTTCTCCCGCTCCGTGAACGTGAATAGGAAAACCGTGACCGCTCCCACGTCCAGCGCGAAGGCCCCCAGCCCCAGCAAGTGCGCCGAGACGCGGGCCAATTCGCAGCAGATGACGCGAATGAACTGGCAGCGCGGCGGCAGTTGCTCCTGGATGCCCATGAGCTTTTCGACCGCCAGCGTATAAGCCACGTTGTTGGCCAGTGGCGCCAGGTAATCCAGCCGATCCGTGTAGGGGATGAATTGGGTATAGGTCATGTTCTCGGCGATTTTTTCATCACCGCGATGCAGGTAACCCACATCCGGCATCGCCTTTGTGATGACTTCCCCGTCCAGTTCGAGCAGCACGCGCAACACGCCGTGCGTCGAGGGATGCGACGGCCCCATGTTGAGGACCATCCGTTCGCCTTCGAGGTCGCGAAGTTGGTCGGCGGGCGAAGCGGGAGACAATCCAGGTGGCGTCGCCGATCCGGCAACCGTTGCCGCGGAATCCGGAATGTGAATTTCGTGGACGGCGCTCATTTGACGCGGATGAGCACGGTGGTATTGCCCGTCGCCGCCTTCTCTTCTCGCATGTCGATAGCCCCAGCGAGCTTGGTGACCAAAGCTCTCAAGCTCGAGGATCCGAAAGTGCGATGATCGAAGCTGGGGTCCAAACTCCTGAGGCGAGCCCCCATTGAACTGAGGCTTGCCCAGCCGTCATCCTGAACGGACAATTGAAACGCCTTCTTGATGAGCGGCAAAGCGGCTGCTGCCGGGACCGTTGCGGCAGCAGACGTGGCCTGCTTCACCACAGCAGTGGTTTGTTTTTTTGGGGGAGCAAGGTTCTCTGTGAAGACAAACACGTCGCAGGCATTTGTGAATGCTGTGGGCGTCTTCTTTTGGCCAATGCCCATGACGAAGACCCCTCGCTCTCTGATGCGCGTTGCCAGACGTGTGTAATCGCTATCGCTTGACACCAGGCAGAACCCATCGACTACGCCTGAGTGCAGGATGTCCATTGCATCGATGATCATCGCGCTGTCAGTGGCATTTTTGCCTATGGTATGCCGGAACTGTTGAACCGGCTGGATGGCGTTTTCCTGCAACGTTTCCTTCCAACCGTTCATATTCGGCGTGGTCCAGTCGCCATAAATCCTGCGAACGGTTGTGCGCCCATACTTGCTGACTTCCGCCAGTATTTCTCTGATTAGAGAAGGTTGGGCGTTGTCGCCATCAATCAGCATGGCGATCATCTTTTTCTCGGAAAACTGATCGTCGTTTGCCATGCGATCAATCCTCCGGCGTCCGCACGCGCGGCTCGCGTTCCATCGCGGTCTTGCCGCCCGGCAATGTCACGAACGGCCCGCCTTCCAGCGGCGCCGGCTTCGTGAACGCCACGTCGGGCAGTTCCGTCGGCTTGCCCGCCAGCGGGAAATCCTTTCGCAACGGGAAGTACGGGTAGCCCTCCCACATCAGGATGCGCCGCAAATCCGGGTGCCCGCGGAATCGGACGCCCATCATGTCGTAAATCTCCCGCTCGTGCCAATCGGCCCCGCGCCACACCGTCGTCACCGTCGGCAACTCGGACTTCTCCTCGCTCACCTCCGTCTTGAGCCGGAGGTGGCAGCGATGCCCGTAGCCGTACAACTCATAGACAATCGTCCAACGTGGGTCCGAGCCGTAATTGTCCACGCTCGAAATATCCACCAGGTAATCGAAGGCCAGCGACGTTTTTGCGAACGCGCAGACTTCCGCGATGCGCTCCGCCTCCGTGATCCTCGCGGTCACCTCGCCGCGGAATTCCGTTGGCGCGGCAACCAGTTCGCCGAACTGCGCCTTCAGTTTCAGAGCCAGATCTTGAGCGGACATCGGGAATTTACGTTTTACGTTTCACGCCTTGCGCAACTCGTTCCAGCGAATTGATACGTTTCTACTTCATGAATCGCTTGAAAATGACATAAGCCGTCATCACCCACGCAACGCCCAAGAAGTATGCGATCAGCGCATTTTGTATTTTTAAGCTAAGCCACAAATAAAAAAAGCCCATTAGGCCGGCGAAACTGCCCATCAACCACCGTCTTAACAAGTGCGCTCGCGACGTTGGTGCATTGGTGCGTGGAGGGGAATCACGGAATTCGCCGCTCATAGGAAGCAATGCGCCAGGCGCTCAGGCCGCGCCCACCTTTTCGCCGGACTTCGCGCCCAGGACGGACGAAATCTCCAGTTCCTTCACAACTGGCTGCTTCTCGATCTTGTGTTGCAGCTTGATGAGGGCGTCGAGCAACGCTTCGGGCCGAGGCGGGCAGCCCGCGACGTATACGTCCACCGGCACGATCTGGTCCACGCCCTGGAGCACCGCGTAGCTGCGATACATGCCGCCGGTCGAGGCGCACGCGCCCATCGCGATGACCCATTTCGGTTCGGCCATCTGGTCGTAAATGCGCCGCAGCGCCAGGGCCATCTTGTAAGTCACCGTGCCCGCGACAATCATCACGTCCGACTGCCGCGGCGAAAACCGCATCACCTCCGAACCGAAGCGCGAGATGTCGAACCGGCTCGCTCCCGCGGCCATCAATTCGATGGCGCAACAGGCCAGCCCCATCGGCATCGGCCAGAGCGAGTTTTTGCGGAACCAGTTCAGCGCAGCGTCGAGGCGGGTGACGACGACATCCCCCTCGATCTTCGAGTCGTAGGCCAATTCGGTGCTCGTCAACATAAGCGCGCCGCGATGTCGCCGCATCGCGACCAAGCGACGCTAATCGTCGTCGAAAAGAGCCGCAAGGCTAATTTGTGAATTTTTTCACAAGCGACAAGAAAGTACGGGGCAGATGGCAGCGTGCTCTGGAGCGCACGCTACAATGGGTCGGAAAACAATACCGATGACGCCAGGGCCTTGGCCGTGGACGGCGCCCGACTCCGGCCTCGTTGAATTCCAAGAAACTTCGCCACTTTCCGGCCAGGCCTTTTACCGTGCGCTGACGCCCTGACTCGCATTTCTCAAAGCGGTCGCGACGGGAAAATTTTTGCAATTTGCCGGGCGTCCCAGCACACTGACGGCATGACGGGACCGCTGGCGCTGCTGGTGTACGAGAAGCTGTTGCCGGGCAGCCAATTGCTCCACAAGCTGAAGGATCTCGGCTATCGGGTGCTGCCGGTGCCGGATCCCGCGGATTTGGCGTCGACCGCCGAGCGCGAGAAGCCGCTCGTGGTGTTTGTGGATCTGGAGCCGCGCTTCGACAAAACCAGCGGCGCCATTACCGATCTCCGCGGCAACGCCGCAACGAGCCACGTGCCGGTGATTGCCTTCTCCTCCGCCCAAAACGAAACCGCCCAGGAAAAAGCCCGTGTGGCCGGAGCGACCCTGGTGGTGCAGGACACGACGGTGCTGGCGCATCTCGGCCAATTCCTGGAGCAGGCGTTGCGGGTGGATTGACTAATAAACCACCAGCGAGCGCACCGGGCAGTGTTGGATCTTCTGGCGGCCCTTGAGGGCGCTCAATTCGATGACGAACGTGGCTTCAAGGATTTTCGCCCCGACCTTTTGGAGCAGAATCGCCGCCGCCTCGGCCGTGCCGCCGGTGGCAAGCAAATCGTCAATGAGCAACACCCGCGCGCCCGGCTTCACGGCGTCCGTGTGGATGGCAATCGTGCTCTGGCCGTATTCCAGATCGTAGTTCTGCTCGTGCGTGTCGTACGGCAGCTTGCCTTTCTTGCGCACCGGCACGAATCCGGCGTGAAGTTTGATCGCCGCGGCGGCGGCGAAGATGAATCCCCGCGCGTCGATGCCCACGACCGAATCCACGTCGCCGCGCTTGAAGCCGGCGGTCAACAAGTCAATCGTCCCGCCAAACAGCTCGGGGTTGGCGAGCACGGGGGTGATGTCCTTGAACTGGATGCCCGGCTTGGGGAAGTCGGGGATGTTGCGGATCGCGCGGCGGATTTCTTCGACGGGTGGGAGGGACATTGGATTTACGATTTACGATTTACGATTTGCGATGTCCGATTACCTGGCGGCAATTGGCAATCGGTGATCGGCAATCCCCTCCGGGCCATCATTTCTGTTTGGCTTCGAGCTTCTCGATCATCTTGCGCAGCTTGTTCAACGCGATGTTCTGTATCTGCCGGACGCGCTCCCGGGTGACGCCGAACTTTTCGCCGACCTCCTCCAGCGTCCGCTCGGGGCCGCCGTCCAGTCCGAAGCGGTAGCGGAGAATCGTCGCTTCGCGTGTGTCGAGCGTGGTGACCAGTTCCTGGAGCATCCGCGTGACGGTTTGGTCCTCAAGCTGCCGATACGGTGTCTTGGCGTTTTCGTCGGGGATGATTTCGGAGTAGTTGTTCGACTCGTCGTCGCCAATGGGCGCGTCGAGCGAGGCGGGACGGATTGCGGCCGTGCGCATCTGCGCGACACGGCTGGCGGTCATGCCCATTTCCTCGGCCAGCTCTTCGTCGGTCGGCTCGCGGCCGAACACCTCCTGGAGCTTCAACGCCACCCGGCGCATCTTCGAGATTTTGTCCACCAGATGAACCGGAAGCCGGATGGTCTTGGACTGGTTGGCCAGGGCGCGCTTGATGGACTGCTTGATCCACCACGAGCCGTAGGTGGAAAGCTTGCCGCCCTTCGAGGGGTCGAAGCGTTCGACGGCCTTCATCAGGCCGATGTTGCCTTCGCTGATCAGGTCCAGCAACGGCAGCCCGAAGCCCTCGTAGTCGTGCGCGATTTTCACCACGAGCCGGAGGTTGGCCTTGATCATGTGCTCGCGGGCCTTTTTGTCGCCCTTCTTGATCCGGGCCGCCAGTTCGATTTCCTCGGCGGGCGTGAGGAGCGCGACCTGGCCGATCTCGCGCAGGTAGAGCTTGATGGCCGAGTCACCGTCGTAGGTGCTGCGGTCGCGAGCGGTGGGTGCGGGCTGGTTGGCGGCATCGGCGTCGCGCGGCACACCGCCGGGGCGCGGCAAATGGCCGTGTCAAAGTCGGCGTCGGCCCTGGCCGCAGCCACAGTCCGGGATGGCGCTTCTTTCGCAGGCCGGGAAGGCTTGCGGATCGGCTTAGCGGCTTTTTTTCGGGCGGCCATCAGGGAGGGAGATCATTAGGGGTTTGGCCCGCGCAACAGCAAGCAAATTAACCGGGCAGAACCGTTCCGCGACCGGGAGCGGCCGGAATTTTGTTTGCTTTTCGGATTCGGCACTTATCATCACTCCCAGTTCGCGGCCCGTTGCGGCCGGCCTTACGTTCGTTGAACTTGAAGCTATGCCACTGACCCATACCCGCGACCTGTTCGCCAAGGCCCTCAAGGGCAAGTACGCCCTCGGCGCCTTCAACGTGAACAACATGGAACTGCTCCAGGCCATCGTCGAGGCCTGCGAGGAGGAAAAGGCGCCTGTGATGCTCCAGATTTCCAAGGGCGCCCGCCAGTATGCCAACCCGGTTTACCTCAAGAAGCTCATCGAAGCGGCCGTGAGCCTTTCGACCATCCCCATCGCCATCCACCTCGATCACGGCGACACTTTCGATCTGTGCAAGGAATGCATCGACGAAGGGTTCACCAGCGTGATGATTGACGCATCGCACGAAAAGTTCGAGAAGAACCTCGAGATCACCCGCCAGGTCGCCGATTACGCCCACAAGCACGACTGCGTGGTCGAATCCGAACTCGGGCACCTCGTTGGCGCGCAGTTCGACGAAGGCGAGGAGGGCGGGAACTATTCGGTGGGCGGCCACTACACGCACCCGGATGAGGCGGTAAAGTTCGTCAAGGAATCCGGTTGCGACTCGCTTGCCGTGGCCATCGGCAACAGCCATGGTGCTTACAAGTTCAAGGGCGAACAACATCTGGACCTCGAGCGGCTCAAGGACATCAAGAAGGCCCTCAGCGACGCCGGCCTGGGCGACTACCCGCTCGTCCTTCACGGCGCGTCCAGCGTCCCGAAGGAGTATCCGGCCGAGATCAACAAGTACGGCGGCAAGCTGGGCGAGGACACCGCCGGCGTGCCCGAAGCCGACATCGAAGTGGCCCGCCGCACCGGCTGCACCAAGGTGAATATCGACACCGACTTGCGCCTGGCCATGACGGCCGCCATCCGCAAAGTATTCTTCGAGAATCCGAAGGAGTTCGACCCGCGCAAGTATCTGGGTCCGGCCCGCAAGGCCGTGAAGGAGCTCGTTCGGCACAAGGTGAAGAACGTCCTTTGCTGCGCAGGCCACGCCTTCGACTGAGCGTTCCAGCTACAGCCCGCGGCCGATCATGTATTTGATCAGGTCGGCTACGCGGCAACTGTACCCCCACTCGTTGTCGTACCAGCTTACCAGCTTGAAAAAGCGCTTGTTCAACTCGATGCCCGAGCCCGCGTCGTAGATGGACGAGGCGGGGCTGTGGATGAAGTCACTGCTTACCACCTCGTCCTCGGTGTACTCGAGGATGCCTTTGAGGTAGGTTTCGCTGGCCTTTTTCATCGCGGTGGAGATGGCCGCATAGCTGGTCTCCTTCACGGTGCGCACGGTAAGATCCACCACGCTGACGGTCGGCGTGGGGACGCGGAAGGACATGCCGGTGAGCTTGCCCTTGACCTCCGGGCAGACCAGGCCGACGGCGCGCGCGGCGCCGGTGGTGGAGGGGATGAGGTTGATGGCCGCGCTGCGCCCGCCTTTCCAGTCTTTCTTGCTGGGGCCGTCCACGGTCTTTTGCGTGGCCGTGTAGCTGTGGACGGTCGTCATCAGCCCTTCTTCGATGCCAAAACCTTCCTTCAGCAGGACGTGAACGAGCGGAGCCAGGCAGTTCGTCGTGCAACTGGCGTTGGAGATGATGCTGTGGGCCTTGGGGTCGTACTTGTCGTGGTTCACGCCCAGGACGAGCGTGATGTCCTCGCCCTTGGCGGGGGCGGAAATGACGACCTTCCTGGCGCCCGCCAGCAAGTGCCCGTGGCAGGCGTTTCTGAGCACCGCGGTTTTTTCGTTGGTCTTCGGGTCGATCTCCATGAACGGCGTCTCTCCCGTGAAGAGGCCGGTGGATTCGATGACCAGTTCGACGCCGAGCGACTTCCACGGCAGATCGGCCGGGGCCTTGGCGCTGACAAGGCGGATCTCGCGGCCATTGACGATCAGGATGTCGTGATCGGGTTCATAGAATTTCTTTCCTTCGGCCTCCGCCCTGGCCTTGGCCTTGGCGGTGGCTTCGGGGGAAGCGCGCGAGTTGACGGTGCCTTTGAAGCGGCCTTGAGTGGAATCGTATTTGAGGAGGTAGGCGAGGTTGTCGGCCGGAACGATGTCGCCGACGGCGACGACCTCAAGCTCCTTGCCCAGAAGGCCCTGCTCGGCGATGGCGCGGAAGACCAGGCGGCCGATGCGGCCAAATCCATTGATGGCAACTTTGACTGGCATGTGCGTGCTTTGTTTTGCGGTGTTGAACAAAAATCAGGCCGCGCATCGTAGCGGCGGGGGTCGGTGCGTCAACGATCAAAAGAAAAGAGGCGCTGCGCTCCTGGGCCAGGGTGCGCTTCAGGCCGGGCCGCCAGCGTATGAACTGTGCGCGCTAAAAGCGGTAGCCGAGTCCGGCGATAAGCTTGAAGTCGTTCTTCAAGCGGTTTGGGGCGGGACGGTTGTCGTAGCTGTCTTGCACGACGAGCCGCACGTCAAGCGACTTGACGATCGGCGCGGAAACCCCTGCCTCGGCGTTGAGGATCCAGTTGTTGGCGTCATCAACTTGCGTGATCCACTCGGCCGACTCCCAAATCCTGGCGTTGCTCTTAAACTTGTACTCGTAGCGCTCGGCGACGCGTCCGCCCAGGTAAGTGTTCTGTTCGCCGCCGACCTTTTCGAACACAACGGACGGACCGGCTTCGACCGCCAGCGACGTGGCGGGTTCCTTGATGAGGTAGTAACCCAACAGCGGGCTGATGGTAAAACGGTAGTCCACTGCTGCAATCTTGTCGTAAAGCCCTTCGGCGCGGAAACCGCCGTAGAGGCGGTCGTTGAACAGGTGGTTATACTGGCCGAAGCCTTTGAGGTATTTTTGGGTGACGTCGGTCTTGTTGTCGTCCGGCGCGCGCGTTCCGGTTGTGGATTCGCCGTAGCCGGCGCTGGCGCCGAGGAGGATTTCATCGTGCGACCATTTGCGTTTGGCGTTCAGGCCGACAGTGGCGAGGAATGTTTTGCTGTTGCCGCGAGTGAGCGTGACGCCGGCCGAGGCGACGGTTTCCCAACCTTTAGGCGGTGGAGGGGTTTTTGGGGCCGGGGCATCCGCCGCGGCGCTTGTTCCGGCAACGATGGAGGCGGCGAGCATTGCCACTGTCGTCCCGGAGGGAGTGATGGAGAGTTTTGTCATGTACGGGAGTTTGGCCGTTGTGAATTGGGCTCGTTAACCAGGCGCCGAGTCGTTTCCGAACCCTTTGCTCAATCCCCTGCGCCCCGAGAAGCGCCAGGCGAATTGGAATCGCCGTTGAGGTAGCCGGAATACGGACGGAGAACTAGCAGGAGCCGCGGGCCTTGGAAAAGAAAAATTTTCGCGGGGACGTCGGCCCGGGCCGAATTGCGTTCGAGGGGCGCATCGAGGCAGTGCCGCCAAGGCGGCCGAAGCGGCCCGGTGCCGGGAGCGCCGGCATGCTGCCGGCGTGTGGCCGAAGCCGGCTGGCGGGAACTTGCCGGCAGGATGCCGGCGCTCCCAGCCGAATCGCGTCCGTTCAGCGCTATGGTGAAACAGTTCCAATGCGCCCGCTGACGAGGGCGCAACCGGGCAACACGCTCCGCAGTGGGCCAACCGAACCGGCTGTCAGAGTCCTGCAAGCGACCTTGCTTGCAGTGTTCACCGGGCGGAGTCGCCCGGTGGACTTCGGCAGGCGTGGTCGCCTGCCCCACTACGACCTGGTGCGCGTGCTGAGTTGCGCCCGCAGACGAGGCGCGCGCGCCGCCACTATCGACACCGGACGGGGGGCGCGTGTATAAGCCGGGGCGTTCATGGCTGAGTTCCTCCAGCAACTCATCAACGGCCTGTCGCTTGGGGCCATCTACGGGCTCATCGCGCTCGGCTACACGATGGTTTACGGCGTCCTGCGGTTCATCAATTTCGCCCACAGCGACGTGTTTATGGTCGGCGCGTTCGCGGGCTACTATCTGGCGAATCCGCCTGAGTGGTTCCGAAAGCTTTTCCCGAGCGTTCCCAGGCTCCCAACCGAAAATGTATGGGCCGGGCTCGGCGCGTTGTGCGTTGCGATGCTCGTCTGCGCGCTGCTGGGTATGCTCATCGAGCGGCTGGCCTATCGGCCGTTGCGGACGCGCTCGAAGCTCACAGTGCTCATCACGGCCATCGGCGTGTCGCTGCTGCTGGAGAACGCGGGGCAATTCATTTTCGGCCCGAACCCGAAACGGTTCCCGATCCTGTTCCCCGACGCCACCTACCAACTGGGCGGGCTGGTGGTCACGAGCAACCAGATCATCGTGTTCGTCGTCACGCTCGTGCTGCTGGGCGCGCTGCAATTCATCGTGCAGCGGACGAAGCTCGGCACGGCGATGCGCGCGGTGTCGTTCAACCCGCAGGCCGCGGCGCTCGTCGGCATCAACAACGACGTCGTCATCTCGTTCACCTTCGGCCTGGGCTCGGCGTTGGCGGCGGCGGGAGGCATCCTCTACTCGTTGAATTACCCGACCATCGATCCGCTCATGGGCATTCTGCCGGGCTTGAAGGCGTTCGTCGCAGCCGTGCTGGGCGGCATCGGGAACATCCCTGGCGCCGCGTTGGGCGGCCTGGTGCTGGGCGTGGTCGAGACGTTTGTGAACGGCAGCCGGTTTTCGACTTATACCGATGCGATTGCATTCGGCATCCTGATTCTCATTCTGTTGTTCCGCCCGGCCGGGATGCTGGGGCGGTTGCAGGTGGAGAAGGTATGAGGAGCACGTCCAGCCTGACACCCGGAACAGCCAGCACCGGCCGTGCCGGCGGGAAAGCGGGAAAGCGGGAAAGCGGAAAGGTGCCCTCGCGCCCGCTTTCCCGCTTTCCCGCTTTCCCGCTTTCTTGGAGAGACGCCGAACCACTGCGCCGTTGCTGAAGACATGGCTTATCGCTCTCACATCATCCTCGTCGCCGCGATTCTCGCCAGCTTCGTCGTGTCGTCGTACTCCCCGCACCTCAATGCCTACTACCTCGATGTCGCGATCAACGTCGGTGTGAACATCATCCTGGCGGTCAGCCTCAACCTCATCAACGGCTACACCGGCCAGTTTTCACTCGGGCACGCGGGTTTCATGTCGGTGGGGGCCTACGCGTCGGCGGCCGTGACGATGTATCTTGGGCCGCGATTGTTCGGCGAGCGGACTTCCCTGCTCTTCTTCCCGGCCCTGCTGACGGGCGGGTTCGTGGCGGCGCTGGCCGGTCTGGCCGTCGGCGTGCCGTCGCTGCGGCTCAAGGGCGATTATCTGGCGATCGTCACGTTGGGTTTCGGCGAGATCATCCGGGTCGTCTTTCGGAACACGGAGGCGCTTGGCGGCGCGCTCGGCTTGCAAGGCATTCCGCCTTACGCGAACTTTTTTTGGACGTTCGGCTTCGCGGCGGTGACGGTTTACGTCGTCACAAGCCTGGTCAATTCGACTTATGGACGGAGCTTCATCGCCACGCACGACGACGAAGTGGCCGCGTCGGCGATGGGCGTCAACACGACGAAGTTCAAGATCATTGCGTTCGTCGTGGGGGCGTTTTTCGCGGGCATCGCCGGCGGCCTCTACGGGCACTTCAAACAGTCCATCAATCCGACGGGCTTCGATTTCATCAAGTCCATCGAGATCGTCGTCATCGTCATCCTCGGCGGCATGGGGAACACTTTGGGCGTCATTCTTTCCGCGATCCTGCTCACCTTGTTGCTGGAGAAGCTGCGCGACTTCGGCGATTACCGGATGATGCTCTATTCGTTCCTCATCATCGTGATCATGCTCGCGAGGCCGCAGGGGCTTTTCGCCTGGCCGCTGCGCCGCAAGGAGCCGGCGCCCAAGCCGTGAGCGCGCCGGCCGCCAGCGACGCGCTGCTCCGCATGGACCGCTGCACGATCCGCTTCGGTGGGTTGACGGCGGTGTCGGAACTGGACCTGCACATCGGCGGCAACGAGTTGGTGGGTCTCATCGGTCCGAATGGCGCGGGCAAGACGACGGTGTTCAACCTCATCACCGGCGTCTATCCGCCAACCGAAGGGGGGGTCTATTTCCGCGGCGAAACGCTGCGCAACCAGAAGCCGCACCAGATCACGGCCAAGGGCATCGCGCGCACGTTCCAGAACATCCGGCTCTTTCCATCGCTCTCCGTGTTCGACAACGTGCGCGTGGCGCTCCAGCTTAATCGGCGCGGCGGCTTCGTGCAGGCCCTGTTGCGGGGGCCGGATTTCCATCGTGCCGAGCGGCAGGTCGAGGCCGAGGTGGTGGAGATTCTCGACATCTTTCGCCTGGGCCGCTTCCGGCACACGATGGCCCGGAACCTCCCCTACGGCGATCAGCGCCGGCTGGAAATCGTCCGCGCCCTGGCCACCAAGCCCAGGCTCCTGCTGCTCGACGAGCCGGCCGCCGGCATGAACCCGACCGAGAAGGTGGACCTGATGAGACTCATCCAATTCATCAAGGAAAAGTTCAACATCTCCGTGCTGCTCGTGGAACACGATATGCAGGTGGTGATGGGGGTTTGCCAGCGAGTGAGCGTGCTCGATTACGGAGTGAAGATCGCCGAAGGCGGCCCCGAGCAGGTGCGCCGCGACCCGAAAGTCATCGAGGCCTACCTGGGCGACAAAATTGGAGCGGAGAATTCAAAATGAAAAATGAAAAATTCAAAATGGCCTTCGGCAAAGGCTGCGTTGTCCGCTCATCGCCGACATTTTTAATTTTGAATTTCTAATTTGGACTTCCCGCCGTGCTCGAAGTCAAAAACCTCATCGTCAACTACGGCGTCATCACCGCGCTGCAAGGCGTCTCGCTCACGGTGCGGAGGGGCGACATCGTCACGCTCATCGGCGCCAACGGCGCCGGCAAAACGACGACGCTCCGGACGATTTCCGGGCTGCTCAAGGCGCGGAGCGGCGAAATTCTCTATGAAGGAAAAAACATCACCCGCCTGGCGGCCCACCAACGGGTGAAGCAGGGGATGGCGCAGGTGCCCGAGGGCCGGATGGTCTTCGCCAACCTGACCGTCGCCGAGAACCTCCGGATGGGCGCCTACCTGGTGCGGGACAAGGCCGCCATCGCCCGGGAGCTGGACTACGTCTTCACCCTCTTCCCGCGTTTGAAGGAGCGAGGCAAGCAAATCGCCGGAACGCTTTCCGGCGGCGAACAGCAGATGCTGTCCATCGGCCGGGCGCTGATGAGCAAGCCGAAGTTTCTCATGCTCGACGAGCCCTCCCTGGGCATCGCGCCGTTGCTCGTGCACAAGATTTTCGAGAAGATCATCGAGGTCAACCGCCAGCACGGCATCACGATCCTGCTCGTCGAACAGAACGCGAACCTGGCCCTGGAGATCTCCAGCTACGGCTACGTGCTGGAGACTGGCCGCATCCTGCTCGAGGACAAGTCGGCCGCGTTGAGGGAGAATCCCCAGGTCAAAAGCGCCTACCTTGGCGCGTGATTGTTCCGGCCGATGCAACAGCCTGAGTGTGGAACTCGACACGAATTGCGCGAATTATCACGAATTGAATTCGCGTTAATTCGTGAAATTCGTGTCTTCCTCGCCCCCTCGGGGGAGAGGGCCGGGGCGAGGGGGTTCGAAACTCGCTCTTGATGATGTCCTGCAACGCCAACCGCAACACCGCGCCGGGCTGGCCCTGGGCGGAAGGGCTGAAAGGCCGCGATGTTACAGCCTGGGGTGAAGCCCCAGGTGAACGGCCCAAACCAACCTCCCCGCCCTCTAAGGGCGGCACGGGCCGTGCCGTCAATCTGTTCCGGCCTTTCAGGCCTCCGGAGGATTCTTCGGACACTTGACCTGGGCCTCCGCTCGCGATGCTCACTCCAGCCCAGGCTATAACAGGACGGGCCTACGGCCCTGCATGCCCTTTCCCCCGAGGGGCCAGAGAGCCGGGGTGAGGCGGTTCACTCCCTCGCCCCTCTCGGGGGAGAACATTCACCCCCACCCTCTCCCCCGGTGGGAGGGAGGGAATTTAGTGCGCTAAATCTTCTTCTTCAGTCCGCCTTTTCTTTCAGTTCGAGCACTTCGTTCCACCCGCGAAACGTCCGCGCGAAGAGGGCGATCGTGCGAAAGGTCCGCGCCTCAACGCGCCGTCCCGGTGGAAGCATCCACTCGTAGTCATTCACCAGGCGCTCGACGTAAGCGACCGTCCACTGGAGGCGAACGTGGAGCCGATCGTCGCCCGCGGCGCGCGCGGCCAGGAGGCCGAAGGTTGTCGCGAGAAGGCTCGAGGAAAGCATTTCCTCCATCGAAAGCGCCTCGCCATCCGGCGCGCCTTTCACGAGGCCCACGAATGGGACGGGCACGACGAACGTGCGCCGCCAGTCGGCGTACATGGCGCGCGCGTCGCCCTTGAGGCCCGGCACCGGCGCCAGGAATGCGATCGTCCACGCATTCGCGTAACCGGTCCCGCGCGCGCTGCTCTCGCCGGTCGAGGGACGATAGTCTTCCCGCACCAGCCTTGTCCCCTGCAGGGGCATGTGCTCGCGCGCCCAGGCGAGAAGCCGCTTTCCAGCCCTGGCGTAATCCGTCGCGAAGGCCCGGTCGTGGAGATACAGGGAGAGGACGGCCACGGCATTGCACTGGACGAACAGGTGGTCCGGCTCGCAGCAGATGGGCCGCGTGCCGGCGATCTCGTTGGAGAGCGAAAGAGAGAGTGTGTGGAAGCGGGCGTCGAACCGTGTCTCGCCAAAGCGGTCGTGCGCCAGGGCGTACAGGAGGTTGAGATGGCTGCGGTACATGGCGTTTTCGCTCGCGAGCCCGTCGCCCTCGAAGCCTCGCGCCTTCCAGTACGCGAGCGTGGCCGGGCGCTCCATCTTCTCGACGAGGCGCATGAAGATCCCGCGGCATTTATCGCGCAGCGCGGGCTCGCCCTGGACGATGGAGCAAAGACCGTAGCTGAGGAACGCGAGTTGGTAGCGATAATGGCTGTCCCGCGCCCAGCGGGTCGCGTCGAGCACGGCAAAGTCGTCCAGCGGCGCGGCGGCGA
>WNGA01001469.1_pt1 | contig 36226 bp, 21 predicted proteins | sample 5400061 | NCBI WGS metagenome assembly WNGA01 (sample SAMN13153366, study PRJNA577476) | soil metagenome | isolation source: 100 cm soil or saprolite under grassland replicate 2 | place: USA:California | collected 2016-06-15
TCTTGCCGCGCGCCACTGCGACTTCAACTTTGATCCGGCGATTCTTCAGATAGACGCGCGTTGCCACCAACGTCATTCCCTGTTTTACCGCCGCCTGATCGAGTTGTTCAATCTCGCGCCGGTGCAGGAGCAACTTTCGCGTTCGGAGCGGCTCGTGGTTTTCGCGATTGCCATGAGAATAAGGGGAAATGTGGGCATTAAACAACCAGACCTCGCCTTCTCGAACGGCCACATAGCCCTCCTTCAGCTGCACGCGGCCTGCCAGCACACTCTTCACTTCCGTACCGGTCAACGCAATACCTGCCTCGTATTTGTCCAGTATATGGTAGTCGTGAAACGCAGCGCGATTTGCGGCAAGCACCTTTTCTTCCTTTGCAGGCATAAGATTTTCCCTGGGATATTGGCGCTGTTCCAAACTGAAGTCTGCCCGGACAGCGGGCCAACGAACATAATCACTGATTACCTTCTTCTCGCAAAGGCCGCGTCATCAGTTCGTTCGCGGCATCCGATGCCAATTTCCCTTCATAGAGCACAGCATGCACCTCATTCGTAATGGGCATCTCTATGCCAGTACCGTCCGCCAGTAACTTCACGGCTCGCGTGGTTTTTACGCCTTCGGCAACCTCGTTCATGCCTGCAGTAATCTCATTCACACTTCGACCGAGGCCAAGCTCCCGGCCTACAAATCGATTGCGCGAGAGATTGCCAGTGCACGTGAGTACCAAATCACCTAATCCCGCCAGGCCCGTCAGCGTTTCCAGTTTAGCGCCTTCGTGCAGCGCCAGCCGCGTCATCTCAGCCAGCCCGCGCGTAATCAAGGCCGCGATACTATTTGCACCAAAGCCAAGTCCCGCTACCATGCCGGCGGCAATCGCCATGACATTCTTTACCGAACCACCAAGTTCGGTTCCAATTACATCGTCGTTTGTGTAGATGCGCAGATTCTGAAAACTCAATTCAGACTGAACTACGCGGCTTGCGAAACGATCGTCGCCGGCTGCGACGACTGCGGTTGGATTGTTCTCTACCACTTCCTTCGCGAACGAAGGACCGGATAAACAAACGAATCGCGGTCGGGCGACTTCTGGAACAACTTCAGCGACAACCTGGGAGATTCGTTTGCCGGTTTCGATTTCAATTCCTTTGGTGGCGCTGACAATGATCATTTCAGATTGCAGCAGCGCCGCCATCCTTGTCAGCAGTCTACGCGTTGCATGAGAAGGAGCGGCAAGTATTACTAACTCAGCTCCATTCACCGCGGCGGCGATGTCTTTAGTTGCGCTAACACGATTCGGAATGCGAGCGTCAGTAAGGTAGGTTGCATTCACATGATTGCGATTAATCGAATCAACCACTGCAGCGTTCCGCGACCAGAGGCTAACATCATGGCCGGCACGCGCCGCCATAATCGCGAGCGCTGTTCCCCAACTACCAGCACCAATGACAGCGATCCGTTTCATTAACTGAATTTGCTTTCTGTTCCCTGCAGGAGTCTTCTGATATTCGCTCGATGCGCGAACACAATCAAACCCGCTCCGACAATCGCGACGGTCATCGTCGGGGCCAACAATTCAGTCGCCTGAATAAATGCATTCTGCAATAACACAAAGAACGGAATAGCGACTGCGGCCAGGATCGAACCGAGTGAGACGTAGCGGGTCAACGCCACGACCAATAAGAAGACGAGTGCCGCAAGCGCAACCGCGATCGGCGCCAGCATCAGAAACACACCGACTCCAGTCGCCACACCTTTGCCGCCGCGAAATCGCAACCAGATCGGGAAGATGTGCCCAACGATTGCGGCAATCGCCGCCCCTGCCACCCACCATTGTGCTTCGGTCGGGTCACGAGACAGTAGCGGCGAACCTGCATATCGGCCCGCGGTAACGACCGGCAAGCCCAAAATCAGTTTCGCAAACGCAACCGCCGCCGCACCCTTCAGCGCATCCAACAACAACGTAATCACACCCGCCGCTTTGCCCGCGCGTCGTGACACGTTCGTCGCACCGGTCCCACCCGAACCTGTTTCCCTGACATCGGCGCCTTGTGTTGCACGAACGATCAGGTAACCAAACGGCACGGACCCGAGCAAGTAGGCAATGATGACGATCGCAGGGCGCAAGCTAGCACTACTCCATCGACGCGGTTACTTTAGGAATAAAAGGAAACTGGCACTATAGCAACCGACATGACGAGCGACAAGACGCAGCACAAACCAGCCGACGGAGCGCTATGATCCGCATTGAGGTCGAAGTTAAGAATTACGCGCAAGCCGATCCATCGTGAGCCCGACAGTCTTTCGAGAGCCAGGTTTTTGGTTCTTCTTATTTTCCGTGAAGAGACGAGAATGCACGTGCAGGTTCACGGTAGCAATGGTGAAGCGAAGTTCTGGCTTGAACCGCAGATCGAATTGGCAGACAATCATGGACTGAGAACCGGCGAGCTTAGGACAATCCGGGATCTAATTGAAGAACGCTAGAATGAAATCAGAAGCGCTTGGTACAAACACTTCAGAGCTTGAAGTGACTAACATCTCTAAGCAGGGCTTCTGGCTCTTTGTGGAGCGACGTGAGTCTTTTCTTCCTTTGGAGAACTTCCCCTGGTTCAAAAACACACCGGTATTCGCAATTTTGAATGTGAAACTACCCAACTCACACCATTGGTATTGGCCGGATCTTGACATCGATTTAGCAGTGGAATCCGTTGAGCACCCTGGACGATTTCCCCTGGTAGCAGAATCGGAACACTTAAATCAATCTTCTCCTCAACAGATCCAGCGCGGCTTGCGAGGCGCGCCAGCGAATGAGTTGCCGATCGCCCGGGATGATCACCTTCCGATGTTCCGTGTGCGCATCGTCGGCCAGGGCGATATAGACAAGGCCGACGGGTTTGTCTTCGCTGCCACCACCGGGTCCCGCAATTCCAGTTATCGACAAACCAAAATCGGTGCGCGCGCGTTTGCGAATTCCTTCGGCCATTGCTTCAGCAACCGGCGCGCTCACCGCTCCATGTTCGAGCAGCAACACAGGCTCTACGCCGAGCGTCCTCGTCTTAGCGTCGTTCGAGTAAGCAACAACTCCCTCGATAAAGTATTTCGATGAACCGGGCACGTCGGTTATTCTCTGCGCGATCAATCCTCCAGTACAACTCTCAGCGACCGACAGCGTGAAGCCACCCACCGTCAATTTTAGTCCGACCACTTCCTCCATCTTCTCGCCGGCAAAAGAAAAGACGGCATCACCCAATCGTTCTTCAAGTTGCCCAGACAGGCGATCAAGCAACGCCTCAGCTTCCGCTTCGGCTCGGCCACGGGCGGTTAGATGAATCTCGATCTCGCTCTGGTTGAAAAGAATTGTCGTCTGGGGATTTTCGTATTGCGTGTAGATTGGCGCGATCTTTTCATCCACTGCTGACTCGCCCAACCCGGCAACGCGCAGCATCCGCCTGACTACCTTGATCGAACCCGCTCTGCCCGTAAGCCGCGATTGCACGTGGTTCTCAAACATCGGCCGCATCTCGCGTGGCGGTCCCGGCAACAGCACGATCGCAACGCCTTCATGCTCAATAAACATTCCTGGCGCACTCCCGTTTGGGTTAGGCAGGACCTCTGCCTTTTCAATTACCATCGCCTGGCGTGAATTTCGCTCGGGCATTACGTGACCAAAGCTCAGGAAGCGTTCGCGCAACTCGGCGAGAATTGTTTCATCAAGCAATAGCCGGCGACCAAGAGCACGCGCAGCAACTTTCCGCGTGATGTCGTCTTCGGTGGGGCCAAGTCCCCCGGTAGTTATGACAACCTTCGACCGGCGGGTTGCATCTTTGATGGCTTCTTCGAGCCGGGCGTCGTCATCACCCACAATAGTTTTTAGTTTTACCTCGATGCCGATGCTGTTCAGTTTTTCGGTGAGCCAGAGACTATTGGTGTCCGTGCGGTCGGCAGCGAGGAGCTCCGAACCTATCGCGATGATTTCGGCTGTCAGCGTTTCAAGCAACAGGTGGACACTCGGGTTGGAGAACTCAGGAAGCTTTGGGCTCCTCCTGATAGATGTCGTTGAGTACTTCCGAAATGGGGGGCGGCGCGGTGATAGACTTTAGCGAGCGCGAAGTTGAGATTGCCAGGTCTCTGCGCGGTGAACGCTTCTGTTCAGCCATCTCGCCTTCGTACGCTTCAACCATTCGCTTCAACTGTTGTTGACTTTCCGCGAGTAACCGGGCTGCGCGTTCGTGGTGCATTCGCTCCAGACTCGCAATTGCCGCATTTGTTTTTTTCCAACGCCTCGGCCGGCGTTCTATTTTTCGCAATCGCTCAACGTAGCGTCGCAATGGCCGCGAGGGCAAAACATGGCGACTCTCTTTCAAGACCTCTTCTTCAGCGGCAAATCCCAGCTGCTCAACCGCGGCATTATGATCGCCAATGGAATGGTACAAAGCACCCAGTGCAAACCGGGTTAGTGGTGGTGAATCAGGCATTAACCGAATTACTTTCTCGCCAGTTTTGATGACTTCAGCAATTTCAAAGTGATACCGGCTGCGTTCGCCATCGAGCAATATTTCATTAGCCACCACATAGAAACCAAAAATCACCTTAGTCTTGCGGCTGGCTCGGATTCTGAGCGCGAGTAAAATCAGCAAGCCGGCTGCAACTACGCCAAATATGATTACCGGCGCGACGCGTACGGTTTCCCACACGCCAATGATTAGCGCGACGACGAAAACGCTGGCCCCAATCCTTATCGCCAAGTTTTTGTGACTTGCGCTCATGACGTTGTAAGGCAAACTGTTAGTTTGCGATTGTTTGAAATGAACACCATTAACTTATCACCGCAAACTAACATGCGTTACGAGGAAACTATTCGCTGACATATTGCCGACCCCACCTGCTCGGTTGAAAGATTCCCACCGAGGTCCCGGGTTGTCTCATCGTGCACGATGGATTCGCCGACGGCTTTTTGGATCGCCTGGCTTGCTTCTTTGTGGCCCAAATATTCTAGCATCATCGCAGCGGTCAGAATAGCGCCTACCGGATTTGCTATTCCCTGGCCGGCAATCGCTGGCGCGCTGCCGTGTACAGGTTCGAATAGTGACACACGGCCCGGGTGGATATTTCCGGAGGCAGCGAGACCAAGCCCACCCTGGATGGCAGCAGCGAGGTCCGTGAGAATGTCGCCGAAGAGATTATTGCTGACGATGACGTCATACTGCGCCGGGTCGAGCACCATAAACATCGCCATCGCATCCACGTATTGATGGTTCGCTTCGAGCTCCGGATAATCAGCGGCAACCTCCTTGAAGACGCGCTGCCACAAATCGCCACCGAAGCGTTGGACGTTTGACTTGTCGGCCATCGTCACGCGCTTGCGTCCCTGTGCACGCGTATATTCAAAAGCCGCGGTGATAATTCTTTCGACGCCGCGCCGCGTGTTGAGTTCTTCCTGAGTGGCAATCTCGTCGGCAGTTCCCTTCCTCAGAAACCCACCCGCACCGCAATATGCGCCTTCCGTGTTTTCACGAAAAACAACAAAGTCAATCTCCTCCGCTTTGCGGTTGCGCAAGGGAGTCAAACGTGAATCGAGCAAGCGAACGGGACGCAGGTTGATGTAGAGATCGAGGCCGCGTCGCATTCCCAACAGAATATCTTCAGCATGTTGGTTCGACGCAACACGCGGGTCGCCGAAAGCGCCGGCGAGAATGGCATCGAAATCACTCGCAAGCATTTCCAACGCGCCTGTCGGCAGCGATACGCCTTCGCGCAAAAACTTCTCGGCACCCCAATCAAAGTCGGTGAACTCCAGCTCAACGCCGCGCGTCTCGCGCAAAAGCACGAGTACGCGAACAGCCTCGCGCACGACTTCGGGACCAATTCCGTCTCCGGGGATAACGGCAATTCTGGTCTTTGCAGGACTCATCAGGTTTCTGAAAATGGTTTTAGAAGCGTTCGCCTAATTCGCTTTCACTGCGGAATCGTTGGGGTCGAAGGCGGAGCGGCTACATTGGCCGGCCTGCCTGCCACTCGTTCTGCAATCTTCGGCAAGCTTGCCAACACAACATCGCCGACCACCTTCATGCTCTCAGCTGAAACCTTATCCAGGGTGTCGTCCGCTTTGTGCCAGTAGAGATAGCTGCTGAGTTGAATTAGATCCAGCGAATCTATGCCGGCCCTAAGAAACGGTTCATGGTCGTCGCCACCTATACCTTCAGAACGCTCCACAAAATACCTCGTGTACCCCAGCTCACGTGCTGTCCGCCAAACAATGTCCTGCAACCATTTCGTGCTCATCGTGTCACGACCCAGCTCAAGATTTTTCGACCCCATCAGGTCCAGCAATATCAGCGCCCGTATGCGGCTCAGCTGATTGTTTTCGCGGAGCCGGGAAACAAATTGACGGCTACCATAAGTGTTGTCTGGAGCGTCAGGTTTACCACACTCGTCCCATTCTTCACAGAAGGCTTCCTCGCCGTCGAAGAACACAAGCCAGTAAGTTAGTTTCGGTTTTTGCTGGCTCGCTGCCAGGACTCGCGCCAGCTCCAGCAGCGTGCCGACAGAGGTTCCGGGGTCGTTCGCGCCCACAAAACGCATGTCCTTGAAATACTTGGAGTCGTAATGGCTGGCAACGATGATCACGTCTTTCGATTCGCCGGGAATCTCGGCAGTGAGATTGACCATTTTCTTTTCACCCAGTGGCGTCGCTGCAGTGAACTCATCTGTCCTGACTGTAAGTCCCGAAGATTTCAGCAAGCCGGTTATGTAGTCACGCGTCTTTGCCAATTCCGGCGAACCCGGAATGCGTGGACCGATTTCAACTTGCTTCTTGACATGTTCCATCGCGCGTTCGCCATTGAATACCGCTGCTCCGGGGACTACTGCCGGGCTCGCTTCTGTTGTGCGCTCCGAAGTTGCCACACGCGAATTAGGCGGAGCGTCTTTTTTCGGACAGCCAGCTAACACCAGTGAGAAGGACAAAAGAAATAAAGCGATTACTAAGTTGTTTATCCGCGCGCGAAAGGCGAAACGCAATGGTTCCCTATTAGGCATCAACCGCAAGTTACACCGTAATCGAGGCAAACGCAAAAACCTCAGAGAGCTACTACTGACGCCCGGAAAACGAGCGCCTCTTTGGAATCCGATGACCTGTCACCGCTTTTGTCCTGGGCAGTTTGATGCGCGAGTCTTGGCGACTCGAGCGACCATAGCTGTCACAGCTCACGACTACCAAAGCGCTGACTGGTTAACGCACTCCAAAATAGCTGGGGTCGGACGTCAGGAAACTGTGTTTCGGTGGTTATCGGGCGCGGGCGATTGCCTGCCGGTCATGTACGCGCGTGTGAGTTCCTTCTCTTTCGGCATCTTTCATTATCCGTCGGCACTCGGCACAGACTCCAATAATCCGCAGCAGGTGTTGGGTCACCTGGAACCGATGTTTTGCCGCCATCGCGTCTTGAATCGCTTCCAGCTCCGCCGAAAAGAACTCGATGATCCGGCCGCACTCGGAACAGATCATGTGGTCGTGGTGTTGGTGTTTGTAATTGTGTTCGTAGTGAGTGATGCCGTCGCCAAAACGAACTTCGCGCGCGAGCCCGGCTTCGGTCAGGAGTTTCAACGTGCGATAGACTGTGGTTTGCCCGATGCTCGAGTCTCTTTGCCGAACCAGGCGATAAAGATCTTCGCTGGAGAGGTGCGCTTCCGTGCGCAGGAAGATGTCGAGAATCAGGTCACGCTGAGACGTGCGCTTGAGTCCCTTCTTCTGAATATGTTTGAGAAAAACTTCCTGCTCTTCAGACATTCATTTGGCGATCTGCAATTCCGGATTGTACGTGCGATACCGGAGTTGATTCTACACTCCGAACCGATCAGTGTGAAGACGGGACGGTGTTAGTGCTGATGGAGTGCAACCGGCCCCAAAGAAGCAGTTGAGCTAAAGTATGCACCGGACGGCACGGCGGGTCATATTGGTTGAGAGAGAACGAACAAATTCATCAGGCGGCGATGGGAAGATTGTTCCTCGGCGCTGCGCATGATATTTTTGACTCAAGTGCCGAGGTGGCGGAATGGCAGACGCTACGGACTTAAAATCCGTTGACCGTAAGGTCGTGCGGGTTCGACTCCCGCCCTCGGCACCAACGTCCTCACCCGCGTCGGGACGCTTCCCTGTTCCTGTCTAGACTTAATCCGTGCAATCCGCGTAATCTGCGGATGCTATGCCCAAACTCGACGATGATGTTGACGCCTTGTTCCGGCTTCCCTTGCCAGAGTTCATCGGCGCGCGCAAAACACTCGCCGCGCGACTGAAGAAGGACGGGCGCGCGGCTGACGCGGAACGCGTAAAGTTGCTGGCCAAGCCGTCAATTTCGGCCTGGGCTGTGAACCAACTCTATTGGCGACACCGCGAAGCTTTCGACCGGCTGATTGCGACAGGTCAGTGCTTTCACAAGGCGCAGACATCTGGAAAGGTCGCGAACATGCGTGAGGCGCTCGACGCGCGACGCGAGGCGCTCTCGCACCTATCAGATCTGGCCACCACATTGCTCCGCGATGCCGGTCACAACCCGTCATTGGATACGATCCGACGCATTACGACCACACTCGAGGCAATGTCGGCCTACGCATCGCTTTCGGATGGTCCAACTCCAGGGCGTTTGACCCAGGACGTTGACCCGCCGGGCTTCGAATCATTTGCTTCATTCATCCCCAGCGCTGGGACAACGAAGCGTACCGAGCAACCGACAAAGGTCAGTCCTTCAACCAAGTCAGGCGCTAAGTCCACGAAGGCTCGGCAAAAGGCGACGGCAGCGAGTGAGGTAAAGCGGCTTGCGGAGTCGCGTCAGATTGAAGAGTCGCGCCAGGCAAAGATAGTTGCTGCAAAAGTTTCACTACAAAACGCGAAGAAATCGCTAACTGCTGCACGGGCCAGGGCGCAGAATCTAGAAGCGCAGCGAAAGAAGGTGGACGCCGCGGCAAAGGAGGCTGAACAACAACGCCGCGAAGCCGAGAAACAGAGCCGCGAAGCAGAAGAGCGCTTCAACAAAGCAACCGCCGCCTCGGAAGCCGCCGCTCAACGAGCACGAAGTGTGAATGTTGAGTTAGAAGAGGCGACAAAGTCGTTTGACGACGCCAAGCGGGCTGTCGAAAAAGAAACTAAAGAACTCGAATCGCTGTTTCGAGAAAAGCTGTAGTGTCGACAGATTACGCAGATTCTCCGTGTCCAAAGGTTAGGTGTCATTAGTCAGGCCCGAAGGGCCGACAGTTAATCCCAGATGTATCGTGGATCGTAGTCGATCTCATGTTTCTTGAGGGGTGAGAGGAATTCCTCTTTGAAGGTTCGCTTCTTGTGATGTCTCTCCTGTTCGTTAACGTATCGCATCACCCCTCATCTGATTTGCTGACGCTGAACGCGCCGTAACCTTCTTGCCATGCGAATCCTCGTAGCCGGGTAAATGAGTCATGAATCCAAGCCGACGAATTTGCCTTAATCGCATTGACGAAATCAGCAATGCTGATCGTCCAAGGTAACGAAGTGTATAGATGAATGTGATCTTAAACAGCTCCTGCAGCGAGCAACTTTGCCTTCCGTTTACGCGCGATGCCGCCAATGATGGAGTAAAGATCTTCGCGCATATTCGGTTCAATCCAGGGTTCGCGATGTGCGGTGCTCCACGTAAAGTGCACGAGTAAGCTGAGGTATTTTCCAGACATGTAAGATAAGGAAGGCGGTGGAACCTAATAAAGCCAGGAAGGCGAGGAAGTGGGGTATCTACGATCTTTGCAAAAGATTTTTCATAGTTGATAGATCAACTCTCGGCCCTTCGGGCCTAGCCAGACTCTTTTTCGGTGCTTTGTTCCACGACCTCCCGGTCGTGGCTATTCATTGACGGCCCTTCGGGCCTGTTCTTTACCCGCACCTGATCAAAGCGCGGGTAGCCTCAGGATTTCCGCCAGCGCGTGCAATCGACTTGAGTCCGCAGAACTCTTCGTCTCCCCAGTGCTCTTTTCCACCGATGCCGCCAGGCCTTTGAGTTTTGCCACCGCCCTTCGATTCAGACGTGAACTCTCGGCGCTTTGAATCGCCTGACGCAGCGACGCGATTCGATCTGCCGCCAGACCTTGCGACCTCTCCAATTGATCGAGGTAGGCCTTTGCGACGACCAACTTTCGCGGCCACTCGATTCTTTGCTGGTTCTGAACATTTAACTCAGTCAGTCGCACTGTCTTCGCGGCGTCGATCTCGTTCTGCGTAAGAAACTTCGTCGGCGTCAACTCAAAAACGTCCAGCCCGCGCGCGATTTCTGAGGAGTAGATGTGGCCGTTGTACCAGTACGCGGACCATGGGCCGGCCAGCACGAGCATCTTTGGATCGATCGGCCCTCGATCGAAATAGCCAATCTCAATCGGATGTTCCGCCTCGGTGAAGTCCATGAGGGAGATGCCGCCCTGATACCACGCTTGCACTTCGACGTCGCGGCCAGGAATAGGAATGAGCGATCCGTTGTGCGCCACGCAGTTCTCGCTGTCGCCTTGCGCACCTGGCATTTTGTAGTAGCTAGCGAACTTTAGTTTGTTATCTTCCAGACGAAAGATCGCATCAGCGCCCCACTGGATCGGATCAGTCGCGCGGCAGCGCGCACCGAGTCCGCCGCCCCACTCATCGGTGAACACTACTTTCTTCCCATCATTCGAGAACGACGCCGAGTGCCAATACGCGTAGTTTGGATCGTTGACCGCGTCGATGCGTTTTGGATTCACAGGATCTTTGATGTCCAGGAGGATTCCATTTCCGGAGCAGGCTCCCGCTGCCAGCCCAATTGACGAGTACGCGGTAATGTCGTGGCACTGGTTGGTGTCTGACGGCTTCGTTAATCCTTCTTTGCTGTGCGTGCCTGCACTCTTCAACGCGTTAAGGACCCCGGTCTGGGGATCCCCAAAGATTCTAGGATTATTGACGACCACTGCATCCTGCAGCCTCGCCAGCGGCACCTTGATTACATCAATTCGGAAGAGAGCCGTATTTGGATCCTTATCCGGCTGCTCACCTGAGCACCCGGCCAACTCTTTGCTTTGACGGACAAAAGAAGTTCCCGAGACGTAGATGTAAACGTTCTCCTTGTCATTCGGATCGACAACCAGCGTGTGCGTGTGAGAGCCGCGGCAAGTTTGCACCGCTGCCACCTGCTTCGGATTTCTGATGTCGGTGATGTCAAAAATTCTCACGCCGCGGAACCGATCTTTTTGCGCCGGCGGAGGCGGCGGATCTTTCTCTTTTTCAGCGGGCGATGGAGATGGCTGGGGAGGTGGAGGCGGAAATCCTTGTGTACCGCAATCCAGCCGGCCGTTTGGCATTTCCACCGACATAAACATCAGGTTTTTGTAAACGGAAGGATCACCTTGGCCACCGGGACAAATCATCGATGTCAACAAGCGGGTTCTCGCCGGATTCGAGATGTCGTAGATGTTGACGCCATAAAAGTTTCCCAGGAACAGTCGATTGCCTTGGAATGCGATGTCAGAGTTTGCAAACGCGAGTCCTGCAAGAAGCAACTGGGCTGACTTTGCAACCCTCGAGGCGTCGCCGATGCCGAGCAGACCCAGGGTTTTCTGCACTTTCGGATCGGCTGGATCGGTGGCGCTTAGTTGAAACGCGTCAGGCTTTTTGATCAGCAGTATATGCCGCATGCCCATTGCTGCTTCACCCGCGTCGTAAAAGCCGGGGGTCAGTTTGGCGCGCGGGTCGTTGATATCTGAACCCGTCATACTAGGTGGTAGCGGATCCGCCTTTTCAGGAGCAAACGGATTTTCCGGCTGCGCCGGTTTTGTATCGGGCGTCTTTGTGGTCTCCTGTGACGGCGAAGGCGAGGGCGTTGGGGGCGTTTGCGCCAGCGTCGTGACGGTAAAAGAAAAGAACAACACAAATGAGGTCAGTATCCCGACAAGTCGGTATAGCGGGTGGGTTCGAGTGCATGAGGTTAGTACCACCTGCGATAGCGGGTGGGTTCCACCGGAAGCTATTAACAAACGGGAAATGATTTCGTGTACTCGATTCATCGTTTCATCCTCTGCGAATTCAATTCGAAGTGCAACGTCGAAGCGCTTGAGGCCCGAAGGGCCGTAATTGAATAGCCACAACCGTCAGGTCGTGGAACAACACCACAAAAAGAATTGGTCAGGCCCGAAGGGCCGTCATTCAATAGCCACGACCGTCAGGTCGTGGACCGGAACGCCGCAAAAACATTCGTGAGGCCCGCAGGGCCATCATTGAATAGCCACGACCGTCAGGTCGTGGAACAACACCACAAAAAGAATTGGTCAGGCCCGAAGGGCCGTCATTGAATAGCCACGACCGTCAGGTCGTGGATCGGAACGCCGCAAAAACATTCGTGAGGCCTGCAGGGCCGACAGTTCATGACCTGTGATTCCCATCGTATTCATACAGAACTGCCGGCCCTTCGGGCCTTTCAAATAATCTTGTGATATCTTTTCCACGACCTTACGGTCGTGGCTATTCAATGACGGCCCTTCGGGCCTGCCAACATCTTCTCCATAACTCTGATCTCAGCTCGCTGGCCGCTATCAATATCGGTCGCGAAATTGAATAGTTCGGCGTCCTCGCCCGCGCCGGGAGTATCAAACAATTCCTTCACCATGACCAAAGCGCCATTATGGTGCTGAATCATGCCAGACAAAAACAGACGGTCAAACTCTTTGTCATTCGCTTTTCCGAACGCGTCCATCTGATTCGCAGTAAGCATCCCGGGCATGAGCATGTTGTGACTCGGCATGTGGGTGCCATGCATCGCCATCGCGGTTGGCTGGCCCCTCGCCTCGAGCCACCGTTTCATAAACCTTATTTCATCTGATTGCGACCTGCTGATTCGCTCGCCCAGCGTCCGGAGCTCCTTGTTCTGCGTATGCCATTCAATGAGCGCCGTCATCTCAACCGCCTGGGCATGATGTATGATCATGCCTTGCATGAACTCCACATCTGCCGGCGAAGGCGGCGGCAACATGGCCCTCGTCGAGGACGGCAGCGTTCGAGTAGGCTGCCCCGGCGCGCCCGGCTGGACCACGACTGGGCTCTGAGGATCAGCCTGCTGTGCAAACACAGGCAGCGATAACGGACACGCGAGAGTGCACGCAGCCAAGAGCCCACTGAGCCACAACGCGACTCTCATTACAAACAGCAGCGTCAGCTTGACGCTGGGATGAAAGGAAGTTATCCGCACTGAATGGTAGCGCATCAAGGGTTTTATTTTACAGAACCCCGGCGCGTCGGGGTAGTTAACGACTTGGTTGCCCTTCGATTTTGGCGGCAACGTACTGACGGCAACCGGACAAGCCGTCGATAAAGCAGTCTCTCTGATTAACGGGGTGGACACTGGACCAGATTACGTAGCACTTCTGAAAAAAGATGGTTCATTCAGATTTGAGAGAGTTGCGCCTGGCGAGTATCACCTCGTTCTAAACGCGATGAAAGAAGTGCCAGAGGAGTTCGACGCTCCTTATGCGCGTACTTACTATCCCGCCACCATGGACAAGCGCGAAGCAAAAAAGATTAAGGTCACTGAAGGAGCCATGATTGAGAATCTAGCGATGCGCGTGGGTCCACGAATGATGGAGCGCAGGATAGCGGGCACTGTTGTATGGAAAAGTGGTCGTCCTCTTGAGGACGCATATCTTGCGGTGTATTCAGGCGACGAGTACGTTCGTCGCGTCGAGATCGAAGATGACGGAACGTTCAAATTCATTCTATACGGTGACTTTGCCTACAGCATTGAGGCGCGCGATTTTATCGATGAGATTGAAGGCCGTTCTCAACGCATAAAAATCCCGCAGGGAAACTCCGCCGCACTCAAGCTAGTCATCCAGCATATCAAACACTAGCCCGCTCACGCTGTTCCCTTTTTGCCGGTAATAATGAAGTCTGGAGCTCGATCGTTGCCAACATTCCTGGATCAAGATGGGGCTAAGATGGTGCGACGTGTTGATACGAAGCCAGACGAAGCGATACCTTGACGACCGCAAGGCCCGTAAATACTGGTTCGTATCGTTTGGTAAGACTAGGTGATACCGATTTCAAAGGACTTAAAATCCGTTGGGAGTAATCCCGTGTGGGTTCGACTCCCGCCCTCGGCACCAATCATTTCAATAACTTAGAAAAACTCGTCATTTTAGTCTGAATTTTCGCGACGGAATATCCGTTGCGCTAATGCGACAGAGCGATGTTGGCCTCAAGTTCTCTAGCCATCTTCTTTCAAATTCATTCCGGCAGATTCATCCGTTTCAGCATTTCCTTGAATCGCGGCTCGGAGCGCAGTTCGTCAAGTTCTGGGGCAACTGCATACGTGTTGGCAGTTTCTGAACGACCCGACATTTGCTTTTCGAGCCAGTTCAATGCTTCCTCTTTATCACCAAGCCCAATGTAAATAAGTGCAAAAGTATAGCTCTGAACATAATCCCGGGTTGTTTCCTGCTTTAACTCGCTGAGCAGCTTCACTGCTTCATCGCGCTTGCCGGATTTCGCCAGCCACAGTCCCCAATATCCCTTTGCTGAAGAACCATTATTCAGTTCGATAGCCGTGCGCGTTTCGGCTATGGCTTCCGGATACATTCCCTTTGAGCCATATGCCCAACCCAAAGCCCGGTGAGTGTAAGCAAAATTTGGGTTACTAACGAGAATGCGCCTATATTGTGCAATCGCCTCGTCATACCTGCGAGCGAAGACTAGGGTGTCACCAAGATTCGTACCTATGATCGGTGAAAGCGGGTCGAGTTCCTCGCCACGCCTCAACTCGACAAGACTATCGTCAAACCGTTTTACATACACGAGGTCAGCACCTAACCAATGATGGGCGGTAGCGTAATTCGGTTTGAGTTCGATAGCGCGGCGATATTCCTTTTCCGAGCCATCCCGATCCCATTCATAATTGGAAAGATAAAATCCGAGCGCGGTGTGTGCTTCTGCCAGCGAATCGTCAATCTCCAACGCCCGCAGAGCCGCCGCTTTCGCCTGAGGCATGCTGTCGTTTGCCGGCGCAACATCGTAACTCGAAAAGAGAACGTATGTTTCAGCCAAACCTGAATAGGCGAGGGCATAGTTCGGGTCTTTCTCAATTGCTTGCCGATAAAGCTCAGCAGCTTGTTTGAGGGATTCGCCCGTTCGTTTGTTCCAATAGAACTTTCCTTTCAGATAAAGCTGATAGGCTTTGAGATTAGCGGTGTAGTTCTTTTCGACTTTCGCTACATCCGCACCCGAAAGTTTCGCTTTGAGTTTGTTTGAAACATCACGGGCAATCTCGCTTTGAAGTGAGATGAGATCAGTCTGTTTGCGATTGTATTGCTGACTCCAAATCACGTTTTCCGTCTGCGCGTCAACTAATTCCAGACTAAGCGTTAATTGGTCTCCGCGTTGCACGACCCGTCCGTTCAGAATCGCTTGCACGTTTAGCTCTTTGCCGATGGTCTTCGCGTCTGTCACTTTGCCTTTGTAACGAAACACCGACGAACGTGCTTTCACATTCAGATTCGGCAGTTGCGATAAACTGCCGATGAGCGTTTCGGTCATGCCATCCGAAAGATATTCAACATCAGCATCGCCGCTCTCATTCACAAACGGCATCACGGCGATCGATTGAATCGCGGTTGTTCGACTCCGCGACAAATAGAAATAGCCAAGTGCAAAGATGACAGCCAGCACGATGCCAATCATCGCGAATGCGAATCCGCGTCGCTTGGGTTTAGCAAGGTCGCGCGTGCCGTTCGGAATCTGCGCGGCGGGAAGTCCGGTTGTTGGCCCAGTGCTTCGATTGCTCTCAGGAGTAGTTGACGTGTTAGGAAGCAAGCTGGTTTCGATCTCGTTCGACAATGGACCAGAGCCAAACTTCGCGGTTTCCGTATCACCGCCAAACGAACCAGAAGCACTGATTAACGCAGTGCCGTCCGAGCGACAGAAGGTAAGCGTGTCGTCAGCTTCAACGCGGTTACATGTGGGGCAGTGTTTCATTTTTGTAGCGCAACCTGCGAGCTTGCGTTCTTTCCTTCGAACGGCCTGGCGACGAAATGCAAACTAACGGTTTGCACTACTTCGGCAACCCAACGCGCTTGAGCAAAGCAGCAAAGCGAGCATCGTCGCGCAATGGATCCATCAATGGATCAACACTCAGAAGCGGAACGTAATAACCGCGCTCGTTAAAGCTTTTTTCCAGCTCGACAATGGCCTTATCTTTGTCCCCCAGTCCGACATAGAGCACGGCAAAGGTGTACGGGTCCACCGGCTCGGTTTTTTCGAGATCACGTAATTTCTTTATCGCATCCTCTGCCTTCTCTCGTCGGCCTGTTTTCGCATACGCGTATCCGGAATAGAGTAGAAAGTACTGGTCCGACAGGTGGTTTTTCAGGTACTCTTCGCTGAGGGCAATGGCTTCGTTGTACATTCCGAGACTTTCGTAGACATTTGCGAGCCAAACGCGGGCAGTAATGTGGTTCGGTTCAAGATCGTATGTTTTCCTGGCTTGCTCAAGTGCCCGATCGTTTTGCCGCGCATACATATAGGCTCCGGCAAGGTTCGCATTCATGGCGATCGAGAGCGGTTCAAGCTCCAATGCCCGCTTTATTTCCCGAATTGCTTCATCCGTGCGCCCCGCCGGAATCAGGTAGATTAAGCCGTACCGATAATGGATGTCAGCCACGTTCGGATTGAGTTCTATTGCCCGTTTGAATTCACGCTCCGCTTCCACCCAATTCCAATCGTAAGCAGCAAGCGTGGTCGCTAAAGCCGCGTGAGCGTCAGCCAACGATGGATCGATCTCTAAAGCCTTCTGTGCCGCAGCTTTGGCTTGGGGAAAAGCTTCTTTGGGGCTGAGATAAGAATAGGACGGCATCAATGAGTAAGATTGTGAGATGCCGACATATGCCAGCGCAAAATTGGGATCAAGCTTGGTGGCCTGTTGAAAATACCCGATCGACTTCTGGACGTCCTCCTTTGTTCGGTTCGCAAAATGGAAAAGGCCCTTCAAATAGAGCTGATAGGCTTCGTTGCTGTCGGTGTATTTCTTCGCCAGCTTTTGCTCGCCTTCGCCCGACAACTTCAATTGCAGCTTGTTCGTGATCTCGCCCGCAATCTCGCGTTGGGTTGTCAACAATTCCGACATCTTGCGTTCATACTGCTCGCCCCACAGCAGTTTATTGTTGCGTACATCGACCAGTTCGACGCTGATCGTCAGATTCTCACCGCGCTGCACAATCCGTCCCGTAAGCACCGCGCTTACGCCGAGCTCGTTGCCGATTTTTTGTACGTCGGTTTCCTTGCCTTTGTAACGAAAGACCGAACTCGTCGGGCTGACTTTCAGGCTCGGTAGTTGTGAGAGCCGATAAATCAGCGATTCGGCCAGACCGTCCGACAGATACTCGCTGTCCGCGTTCGCGCTCCGGTTCTGAAACGGCATCACAGCGATCGAGTTGATGGTGCCTTCGGCGGTGCTGTTACGAGCGCGCCAGAAAAGTCCGAGCCCGATGATTCCCGCGACGAGCACCAGGACCATAATGACCGCAATGATTTTGTGCCCCTTAATTCCCGTGACGACGTACTCAGCGCTGGAGGCAGTGGGAACCTGGACTGCGCTGGTTGCGCCGGCGTTCGATTGCAAACCTTGTGTGCTCACGCGCGATGTGCCGCCGCTGGTGCTCCGCAGTCCAGGCGCTACTGTGCGCTCAATTTCAGCATCGACGTCCAGCCTGCGTCGGAGGTTACGGAGATCGATCAGCAAGTCTTTGGCACTCTGATAACGTTCATCTTTCTCCTTGGCCAGACACTTAAATACAATCTCTTCCAAACGCTCCGGCACACCTTCGACTAGCTGTGAGAGCGGCGCCGGCTCGGTCTCCTGGATTGCGATGATCTGCCGGTGAATGTCTTTTCCCTGAAACGGGACGCAGCCGGCAATCATCTCGTAAAGCACAACACCGATGCTCCAGATGTCCGTGCGTTGGTCTATGCCCTTTCCCATTGATTGCTCTGGCGACATGTAACTGACAGTACCCATCACCAGCCCGGGCTCAGTTTGGACAAATACTTTGGTTCCCGCTTCGGAGTCGATCGCCGTACCGGACGAAGGTGCAGTCATCTTTGCGAGCCCAAAGTCGAGTACCTTCACAATGTGATCGCGGCGCACCATCACATTTTCGGGTTTGAGGTCGCGATGAGTAATACCGGCCTCGTGGGCCGCGTTGAGCGCACCAACGATCTGAATGGCCACATCCAGGACGTCTATTAACTTTAGCCGGCGGTTGGAAAGATGCTGGCGAAGGGTCACGCCGTCAACATATTCAGTGGCAATAAAAGAGGCGAAGTCGGTCTGTCCGAATTCATAAACAGTGATGATGTTCGGATGATTGAGATTCGAAACGGTGCGCGCTTCCTGGGCGAAGCGTTGCAGGCGATCTTTGTCTTTGGCAACTTCAGCCGGCACGATCTTGAGTGCTACGGTGCGGCCGAGTTCGGAGGTGTCTTGCGCCAGATACAGCTCGCCCATCCCACCCGCGCCGATTTTGGAGAGGATGCGGTAATGCGAAATTATTGAATTGGGGAGAAGGGATTCACTCATATGGGATCATTCATTCAGGAAAGCGCCGGAACAATACGACGATTCATCGCTCGCCAGAAACTTCTTCGTTTGTGCCTTATCGCTGTAAGACAACTTCTGTATTGATCTCATCTCGCAACCAGGTACGTGATCGCAGCCAGCAAACATAGGAACCCCAAAACTCCATGGCGGTATTTCACCATTTCGGAAGATCGCTCTTCTTACTTCGTAAACGCAAAAGTATCAGGACATACCGTGCTCGCGTGGGATTGAAGACATCGGACCTTCAGGCGTCGTCAGCAGTTGATGCTCCGGGACACCGCTGCGGTACTGTGCAAGCAGTTTCTCCGGATCAACTTCTACCCCGGCCGGATTCGCAGCGAAGGCGTCAGAGTGCATATAGGCGTTGGCCTCTTCTACTGTACCGCAGTCCACCTGAAACTCCATTCGATTGCCATCGGGATCCCGATAGTAAAGGGAAAGTGTAATGCCATGATGAATGCGCCAATATGGTGTAACACCCATCTGTTTGAGACGCTCGTATGTAGCAAGCAAGTCACCCAGGCTGGCGTAGGTGTAGGCTACGTGATTTACACCCGCGTTGTCCCGCGTCTCGCTGGCCACGCTGTCAGGCGTAAGCGCTGACAAATTGGCGAACGCGAAACGATGATGTTCGTCGTCGTAGGTAAGGAAAGCGAACGCCGGGTTTTGATAGACCACTTTCGCCTCGAAGACGCTTTGATACCAGTTAATCATTTCATCAAAGCGTCGTGTGCTATAGACGACGTGCGCGAATTTCGAAGGTTTGGCCATGTTTTGATGCCCTTCGGATTTAGTCGTAGCCTGCGGGCAGGCTATAGTTTCGCCCGCCAAAACTTTCAGTGCGACCCCGGCGATCGAGTTTTGTATCCTGGGTCAAGTACACTTTTCCCATTCTACCGGAACCGATCTTTGAGACGATGCGGTAATGCGACAAAGTTGTGCTGGTCGCCAGTTCTTTATTCATCTACTTTCAAATTCATTCCGGCAGATTCAACCGTTTCAGCATTTCTTTGAAGCGCGGGTCGCTACGCAAATCGTCAAGCTCAGGAGCAACCGCATAAACACCACACCAATACCCGCGCTCGGCAACCTCTTTTTCCAGCCAGACGAGTGCTTCCTCTTTTTCATTCAGTCCGATGTGAGCAAGCGCCACCCCATAGCTCGTGACATAGTGCCGGGTAGCTTCCAGTTCTAACTCATTGAGCAGATTCCTTGCCTCGTCGCGCTGTCCCGACCGTGCCAATACAAGAGCATGGTAGCCCTTGATCAAAGAGTCGTCATTCAATTCACGAGCCTTACGACATTCGGCAATGGCTTCCCGATGCATATCTTTGGCATTGTAAGCCCAACACAAATTAGCGCGGGCGACATAAAAATTCGGGTCAAGCGAGAGAGTGCGGTTCAATTGAGCGATCGCTTCATCGTAGCGGCGGGCAAAAAAGAGCGTCCAGCCAACATTTGCGCTTATAGACAACGAAAGCGGGTCAAGTTCTTCGGCGCGTCTTTGGGAAACAAGGGCTTCATCAAACCTCTTCCTCAGCGCAAGATTCTCTGCACCGAGCCAATCGTGGACGGTGGCGTAATTCGGATTAAGTTCAATGGCGCGGCGAAATTCCTTTTCCGCATAGACCCGATCCCACTCATAATAGTTAAGATACCGTCCGAGTGCGCCGTGTGGTTCGGCCAGCGAATCGTCAATTTCCAACGCTCGCGTCGCCGCCGCTTTTGCCTGTGGCATGCTGTCTTTTGGCGAAGCAACGCTATAAGCTGGAAACAAGACGTAAGTTTCAGCCAAACCGGAGTAAGCGAGGGCATAGTTCGAGTCTTTTTCAATCGCCTGCTTGTAAAATTCAGCCGCCTGTTTTAGCCCATCGGTTGTTCGTTTATTCCAGTAGAAACGCCCTTTGAGATAAAGTTGATACGCTTCGGGATTTGCCGTGTAATTCTTTGCTATTTTCGCCTCGTCCGCGCCTGTGAGTTTTGATTTAAGTTTGCTCGAGACGTCACGGGCGAACTCGCTTTGGAGTGTTACGAGGTCGGATTGGCTGCGGTTATATTGCTCACTCCAAATCACGTTCTCCGTTTGCGCGTCAATCAATTCCAAACTCAATGTTAACTGGTCTCCGCGCTGGCTGACGCGCCCGTTAAGGATCGCCTGGACGTTTAACTCTTTGCCTACAGTCTGCGGATTTGTTTCCTTGCCTTTGTAGCGAAAGACCGACGAACGTGCTTTCACATTCAGATTCGGCAGTTGCGATAAACTGCCGATGAGCGTTTCGGTCATGCCATCCGAAAGATATTCAACATCAGCATTGCCGCTCTCATTCACAAACGGCATCACGGCGATCGATTGAATCGCGGTTGTTCGACTTCGCGACAAATAGAAATAGCCAGCTATAACTATGACAACCAGCGCGATGCCAATCGCCGCCAGTACGAATCCACGTCGTTTCGGTTTCGAAAGGTCGCGCGTGGTGCCAGGTATCGACGCAGCTGGGAGTGCTGTTGTTGGTCCAGTGTTTCGATTGATCTCGGGAGTCGTGGGCAAGTGAGGAAGGAGACTGGTCTCGATCTCGCTCGAGACTGGTCCGGAACCAAACTTCGCCGTGTTCAGGTCGGCACTAAACAAACCCGAAGCGCTGATTAAGGCGGCGCCATCCGAGCGACAGAACGCGAGGGTGTCGTCGGCTTCAAAGCGATTGCATTGGGGGCAGCGTTTCATAAAATGCAGCGCAAGCTGTTGGCTTGCCACTCCCGGCGCCGGACGCAAACTAATAGTTCTTACTGTGGCAAACCGATTCGCTTGGTTAAATCCTTAAAGCGCGGGTCGTCGCGAAGAGGTTCAAACTGAATTTGCCATCGGATTTCCCCTAGCTTTCCGTTTCGGGCCTGGAAGTCTTTTTCCAACCATTCAAACGCTTTGTCCTTATCGCCCAGCCCCACATATACGGCAGCGATATATTGTCCGATCGCTTCCTTGCGGATGTATTTCTCTTCCAGTTCTCTTATTTTGTCGATTGCGTCTGCTCGTTTCCCTACAGCCGCATAAACATAACCCAAATCACCGAGTGTGATGCCCGCCCTGTTAGTTAAGTCCGCCGCCTTTTCCGCCGCCGCGATGGCTTCCGCGTTGCGTCCCCGTTTCAGATATGACAGTGCCAGATATTCATAAGCTGGGCCGAAATTTGGATCGAGTTCAATTATCTTGAGACTATTTTCAATGCTCGCATCGTGATTATTTTGCAGTTGATACATTCTCGAAACATTCACACCGATCACGCTCGACAGGGGGTCAAGCTTTTGCGCCTGCTTGATCGTCGCCGCGGCCTCGTCATTTCTTCCAACATCCTTGAGGAAAATTGAATACCAATGATACGCAGTTGGATAATTCGGATTTAGCTCGATCGCCCGTTTGAATTCCTTTTCCGCTTCTCCCCAACGCCACAAATTTTCATTGACCGTTCCCAATGTTGCGTGAGGTTCCGCCAATTGGCCGTCGATGGCTAAGGCTCGTTCGGCGTATGCTTTCGCTTGAGGAGCTGTTTCGCTTGTCGGGGTTCCGGCGTATTCATGCAAGACTGCGTAGCAATCGGCCAGACCAGCGTAAGCGAGTGCGTAATTCGGGTCACGGTCCGTTGCCGACTTGAATTGCTCGATCGCTTTCTTCAGATTTTCAGCCGTGCGTCGGTTCCAGTAATAACGGCCCTTCAAATAGGCTTGATAGGCTTCGGGGTCGGCAGTCGCGGTCTTGGTTACTTTGGTTTCCTCCGCACCTGATAACTTTGCCTTGAGATTTGTTGAAACGTCCTTAGCAATTTCGCTTTGCAACGAAACAAGGTCAGATTGTTTGCGTTGGTATTGCTCACTCCAGATCACACTGTTTTTTTGAACATCAACCAGTTCCAGGCTGAGCGTCAATTGGTCGCCCCGTTGCGCAATTCTGCCGTTCAAGATCGCTTGAACATTCAGCTCTTTGGCAATCGTCTGTAAATCTGTGTCTTTACCTTTGTAGCGAAAGACTGATGAACGAGGTCTGATGTCCAACCCCGGGAGGTCGGACAAACTCTTGATAAGCGTTTCGGTCATGCCGTCGGAAAGATATTCAACATCAACATTACCGCTTTCATTGACAAACGGCATCACGGCGACCGAACTGATCTGCTTTGTGCTGCCGCCTCTGGAAACAAACACAAAGTAGCCTACGGTCGAGATCACTCCGACCAGCAAGACCCCAATTATCGCCGTGGCAAATTTATGACTCCTTGCCTGCGTGACGGCGTATTCAAGACTCGAAGACGACGACGTGATATTTTGCATTGCCACAGCCTGTCCGCTTGTGGTTGCTTTGACCGCGTCAGACGCATACATCTGCGTGGCATTTTCTAACGATGCATTTGCTGTCTCACGGTTCGGAACTACCGAACGCTCAAGCTCGCCCTGAATGTCCAGATCTCTCAGTAGGTTCTTGAGATCTATCAGCAGGTCATGCGCCGTTTGGTACCGCATGTCCACATCTTTAGTCATCGATTTGCGGACGATCCGCTGCAGTTCAGCCGGCACGTTTTCCAGCAGCAGCGGTTCTCTTTCGAGGATCGAGACGATGGTGTGATTGATGGTTTCGCCGGTGAAAGGGACTTTGCCCGCCAACATTTCATACAAGACGACGCCCAAACTCCAGATATCTGTTCGGGCATCCGTTGCTGTTCCGCGAGCTTGCTCCGGCGACATATAGGAAACTGTTCCCATCACCACACCGGGAGTTGTATTGACTTGGACCCGAGTGGCGTCCTCGCTTCCCGCCGACCCGGTCGCTACCCCGACAGGTCGGGGTTCTGACAATTTCGCCAAACCGAAGTCCAGTACCTTCGCGTAGCCATCTTTGCGCAGCATGATGTTCTCGGGCTTGATGTCGCGGTGGATAATCCCAGCCTGATGCGCCGCGGAGAGCGCTTCCGACACTTGAACGCCGATTTTCATGATTGCATTGACCTTAAGCGTTTCCTTACGCGAGAGATGCTCACGCAGAGTTTGGCCGTCGATGAGTTCGGTGACGATGTAGTTTGTGCCGTCGAGCTCACCGATCTCATGAATCGTCAGGATATTCGGATGGTTGAGAGCGGACGCAGCCTTGGCTTCCTGAACAAAACGATTCAACTTATCCGCATCCTTGCTGAATTCTTCATTCAGGAATTTGATCGCCACTTTCCGATCGAGCCTGGTGTCCTGGGCCAAATAGACTTCGCCCATCCCGCCCGCGCCGATCTTCGAGACGATGCGGTAATGCGAGAAAGTAGTGCCGACTGATAATTCATTATTCATGTTTCTAAGAGCACTCTGGACACTTGATCAGCGTGTCGTCGTAGTAATCCCGTTTACATTCAGGGCATCGTTTCATAAATTGACTCTATTCAGGAAAACCGGCTTTCTTCAGCACTTCCTGAAAGCGCGGGTCGTCACGCAATGGATTCATGTATGGGTCTACTTTCATCTGGCCCGTATGTTGATCTTTTGTTTCGATTGCTTCGTTCAGCATGGCGAAGGCTTTATCTTTCTCGCCCAACTCTGCAAAGAAAGTTGCCACAAAATATGGATATAGTTTAAGTCGCGTGCGTTCCTCGGTAATTTTCCTCAGGAATCCCTGCCAGTCGCCTTTGACAAAACTCTCTCGAATCAACTTTGCCGCATCAGGTTCGCCTCTTGCATCTTGAACTTTGGCGAGTTCTTCGACCGCCGAAGCATAATCCCGCCTCATGCGGTAAACGTAAAAGAGTTGCCAATGCGCATACCAGAAATTTGGATCCAGTTCGAGGTTCTTTTTGCTCTGCGTTTCGCTTTCATCATATTTTCTTTCGTAGAAAAGCAACTGCGCATATTGAAGGTTGGTTACCGGCGACAAGGGGTCGATCACCAAAGCCCGTCTTATGGCAATGCGCGCTTCTTCGAATCTGCCCAGGTTTTGAAGTAACAGAGCGTACCGACGATGACCTTCCGCATAACTCGGATTCAGTTCGATTGCAAGTTTTGTCTCGCGTTCCATGCAGGCGAAATCGCGATCATAATTAAAACAGATGACTCCTAATACCGAGTGCGGCTCGGCTAAACTGTTATCTAACTCCAGGGCTTTCAGGGCGAGTTCACGTGCTTTGGGAACCGCTTCATTTACCTGCGGGTAACTGTAAAGTGCGAGAAACCAATTTGCCTCGGCCAGGCCTGCAAATGCCAGTGCGAATTTCGGATCAATGGCGACTGCCTGCTGGTAATACACAATTGATTTCTGAGCATCTTTCCCCGTGCGTTTACTCCCGTAGAACCGCCCTTTCAAATAAAGCTGATAGGCTTCCGAGTTGGCGGTGTAATTCTTTTCGACTTTCGCTGCGTCCGCACCTGACAGTTTGGTCTTGAGTCTATTTGAAACATCACGGGCAACCTCGGTTTGAAGCGCAACGAGTTCGGAAGATTTGCGTTCATATCTATTGCCCCACAGAATGTTTTCCGTCTGCGCGTCAATCAATTCTAAATTGAGGGTTAATTGATCCCCACGTTGGACAACCCGCCCTGTTAGCATCGCTTGCACATTTAGTTCAGCAGCAATCTTTTTCGGATCAATCTCTTTGCCTTTGTATCGAAAAACGGATGAACGTGCCTTCACACTCAAGTTTGGAATCTGTGAAAGACTATTGATGAGCGTTTCAGTCATTCCGTCGGAAAGGTATTCAAGATCTGCATTCCCGCTTTCATTGACAAACGGCATCACTGCGATTGATTCGATTGTGAGTGCGGTACTGCGCGCGCGCAGATAAAGAAGAAGACCGACCGCGCCGACGACAAGCACCACGAGGGCAATCGACACTGTCAGTTTATGGTGCTTGATACCAGTGATAACGTATTCGGCGCTCGAGGCGGGCCGTTGGCTAACTGACATTGTGCTGTGCGCGCGCACGTCGTCGTCTGTGCTGCCGATCGCGCTGCTCGTATTCGTGGACGGCGCCACAGAGCGCTCAATGTCGCTCACGCCCTTCATATCTTCGAGCAGCTCTTCGAGATCGTTGGCAGTGTCGCGAATCGTTTGGTAGCGCTTGTCCGGTTCTTTCGCCAAACACTTGCGAATGACGCGCTGCAATTCAGCTGACGCTGAAGGATTAAAGTCAGTGATGGCCGGCGCCGGCTCGTGAATGATCTTGTGGAGAGAGTCAACAACGGAGTCACCGGCGAACGGCTTTCGAGCAGTGGCTGCTTCGTAGAGGAGGCAGCCGAACGAGAAGATGTCGGAGCGCTGGTCGACAGGTTTCGCTTGCGCCTGTTCGGGAGACATGTAGCCGACCGTGCCCATCACGACGCCGGGCGTGGAATGATGAACGGGCATCATCGCGGTCGCATTCTCGCTCGAACCGAGCCCTCCCTCACGGTCGGGTTTCTGTCCCGTCTCAAGCAGCTTTGCCAGGCCGAAATCAAGAATCTTTGCGTGCCCCTCCCGCGTGATCATGATGTTGTCGGGTTTGAGATCGCGATGCACGATGCCCGACGCATGTGCTTTCGCCAACCCTTCCGCGACTTGGAGCAAGTGTTTGAGTAGGAGCTTCAACTCACTTTTTTCGTCGTGAATCTTTTCCCGCAGGGTCTTGCCATCGACAAACTCCATCGCGATGAAGTTCACGCCGTCAGCTTCACCAATTTCATATATGTGAGCGATGTTGGGATGGTTGAGCGCCGCCGCGGATTTTGCTTCCTGAACGAAACGGCGCATGCGGTCCTGGTTCGCAGCAAGGTCAGCAGGCAGAATCTTCAGGGCAACTTTGCGATCGAGTTTTGTATCCTGCGCCAAATACACTTCACCCATGCCGCCAACCCCGATTTTGGAGACGATGCGGTAATGCGAAAGCGTAGAGTTGGCGGATAACTCGTCCATTGCGATTACCGTTAGTGACGTCGTCGAACTAATGTTGTCGCTCTTGTCCCAGCAACAGGCTTCGCTTTTAGCCCATCTAAAGCGCAACTCCCGAATTCCAATTTGGGAAGCCCAATTCACTGACTATCTCGAGAAATCGAGAATCAGTCCGCAGTTTCTTATTCTGCGGCCACGCCCGCGCGACCATGACGAAAAGCGGATCTCTATTCACCAGTGCCTCCTGAGCGAACTCGATGGCTCGGTCCATTTCATCCACTGCTGCAGCGGCGATTGCCATCATTGAGGGCTGAATGTATTCACGCGCTCGTCGCACTTCCAACTCCCGATAGACAGCTCGCGCATCGTCAGGCTTGTTCCACCCACCATAGATCGAAGCAAGGGTTGTGAGTGCCCAGGCGTGCCGGCCTGACATCGCAATCGCTCGCTCTGTCACCACCGCAGCCTCTTCATATTGACCAACGCATTCGAGCGCGACCCCGAGACTCCATTGGGCCAGGTACGAATTGGGATCGAGCTCGACTCCACGTCGACCATGTTCCACAGCTTCTGAAGGTCGATCGCTACTGGCGCAGAAGAAAGAAAAGATCACGTTTGCATAACCCGACAATGGATCGATTTGCAGCATTCGCAAAAGTTCGGCACGAGATTCTAAGTCACTTCCCTCAACCCATTGGAGATAGAAGAGACCATACCAGGCACGAGCTTGCGGATAATTAGGATTCAGTTCGATAGCACGTTCGAATTCACTCCTGGCGAGGTTGTAGTTTCGTTCATACAACAGAGTCGGACAGGCGAGTGCGTTGTGAGCCTCGGCCACGTTCTCATCCAATTCAAGCGCTCGTCGTGCAGCATCCAGCGCGAGTGGCATTACTTCGATCGCAGGTTTGAATCCCGAATAACCGGAGGTTGTGTACCCGTCTGCCAGACCGGCCCAAGCCTGCGCATAGGCAGGATCGAGAGAGACAGCCTGTGTGAAGCAGTCGATAGCTTTGGGAATGCTCAGTCCTCGCTGGTACAGCAAGGCTCGTCCTTTTAGATAGAGCTCGTAAGCACCGATATGCCGGGTCGGCGGTTCCGCAAACTGAACTTCGCCGGAAGCGCTGAGCGACACCTGGAGGCGTCCGGCGATCGTATTAGCGATCTCATCCTGGACCGAGAATACATCTTCGATGACACGGTCGTATCGCTCGGACCAGAGTTGGTACCCGCTACCAGCATCGATGAGTTGAGCCGTGATCCTGAGGCGATCGCCTGAGCGTCGCAACGTACCCTCGAGGATGGTGCCGACGCCGAGCTTGGCACCGACTGTGCGCAAATCTTCATTGCGACCTTTGAAAGAAAACGCTGAACTGCGGCCCGCCACGCGAAGTCCGGGAATTTGAGCCAGGGCGTTTAGGATCTCCTCGGTGATGCCATCTGCGAAGTATTCCTGTTCGGGATCGCCGGAAAGGTTTTGGAAAGGGAGGACTGCAATCGTCTTGATGGCAGAACTAAAAGAATCACGACTACTGGCCGAACTGATTGCTCTGTCTTTGATCCCGTCTCCGCTTGCCTCCGTCTCCCAGTCCTCCGCGCTGCTTGTTTCTTTCTTCCCCTCCAATCCGGTCTGCCGTAAAGCTTCGGTGAAACGACGGTCTACATCCGGTGCCATTGTCCCGAGACATTTCCGTGCCAGCTCAAAAGACAACTCGGGCTTGACTCGCACTGCCTCTCGGACCAAATTGCGGGCCTGTTCGATCTGGCCAAGGCCGACCGAGTTCATCGCGCTCCAGAGATAGCCCCAATAGTAGTTAGGTGAGAGGGTTATGAGTTGTCGGCCTGCTTCCAACCCCTCCGCAAAGCGTCCTGCGTTCAAGTAAGCGCTGGCCAGGACATCGTAGAAGAGCCATTCGACGGGATCGTGAGGGCTGAGCCGCAGCGCGCGTTGGACGAAACCAATGCTCTCTTCGGGTGAATGCCCGGCCATGTGCCGGTGGTAGGCGTGAATGGCCAGCGCAAAGGGCATGCTCGGGTTGAGCTCAACGGCTTGGCGCGCCTCCTCCAGTGCGCCATGGCTGTCACCGGCGGTCATCAACGCGAACGATAGGCCGGCCCGCGCCTGCGCATCCAAGGAGTCAAGCGCAACTGCACGGCGCGCCTCGGCGACAGCAGCGTCGAGCGTCCCTTCCGGGTCGTCGGTCCACTCGTACATAACCTCCCAAATCCCCACCTCCGCCAGTCGCGCCAGCGCAGTAGAGAAATGCGGATCGTGTGCGACAGCACGCTCCAGTAACGCGCGAGCCTGAGCGCAGTCTTCGCGAGTAAAGTTGTAGATGAGCGGTAGTGCGCGTTGGTAAAGGCCCCACGCCTCCAGGCTTTCCGCCGGGCGGCGTTGCACGCGAGCGTGTTCCGCACGCTCAAGATCGCCGACGAGCGAGGCCGCAATTGCGTCGCTGATCTCGTCCTGCACAGCGAAGACATCGCTTAGTTCGTGGTCGTAGGTCTTGGCCCAGACGTGATGGCCTGTCGTTGCGTCGATCAACTGCGCGGAGATGCGTGACTGCTTTCCTGCCTTGCGCACACTACCTTCAACCACATATCGCACGCCGAGGTCGGCAGACACCTTCTTAACGTCAACAGCCTTGCCCTTGTAGACAAAACTCGAGTTGCGGGCGATGACAGGAAACAAACGCCAAAGTGAGAGTCGCGTTATGAGATCCTCCGCCAGACCGTCTGTAAAGTACTCCTGCTCAGGATCAGCAGAAAGATTATCGAAGGGCAGAACCGCGATTGCGGGACGACTGTCAAAACTGGGAACTGTGATTGTTTTGGGAGCAGCGTTCACATGCGTGGTGTTTGTTGTTTCAGCCCCTGGCTCTTCACAGGCGATCTCCAACCCAGCCTTACGTAAGCCATCGATAACGTGCTCGCGCAACTCAGGATCAAACCACTTCGCGAAAGTGTCATGTACCGTCGTGCAGAAGTCCGGCCGCAGCTTGAGCAACTCGCGAATAGCTTTACTTGCCGCTTCACCTTGTCCGAGCTGGCCAGCGGCGGCGGCAATACCCGCGTGCATTCCCCAGTGCCCCGGCAAATTCGTTTTGAGGATTAAGTCAAGTGCGCCGCGGTAGTCGGCTTGTCTATATGCATGAAAGAAGTCAGCATACCAGAACCAACCGGGATGATTAGGATTGATTTCTTTGGCGCGAGTGGCGAGCGCGAGACCACGTTCCGAATCGCCTACATAGGTGAGTAACTCGCCAATGAAAGCGAGTGAGTTTCCGTCCATCGGATTGAGCGCAACGGTTCGTTCTGCTGCGTTACGAAAACTCTGAAGTTCCTTTTGGAAGAAGCGTGCCTGGGCCAGACTGAAATACGCAAGATGATTGGATGGCGCTGCCTCGACTGCGCGCTGGGCGGCCATTGTCCCACAGGTTAGGGAATCCGACTGCAGGTTGAAGCCCTGTGCATAGTCCTGAACACATACTAAGGCAAGCATGGCCCACGCATCCGCATAAGTCGGCGCCTTCTGCACCGCTTTTTCGAGGCAAGATCGCGCCGAGGTGAGTTCTTCGGATGTCACCCGGTCGAAGTAGCGGAAACTGCGCAGTACAGCTTCGTACGGAGTTAACTCATCTGGACCCCGACTGCACACGGCTTCACTCATGCTCCGAGGCAGGACACCGTTAATGTCAGCTACGGTAGAGACGATCCTCGGCACTAGATCGTCCTGTAGCGCGAAGATTTCCTCGGCGCGGAATGGACGATTGTATGTCTCTGCCCACAGATGAGCCCCGGTACTTGAGTCTATGAGTTGTACTGACACGCGCAACGATGAGCCGGCGAGGCGTAGACTACCTTCCATTACATAACGCGCGCCAAGCGTCTTGCCCACAGCGCGCACGTCATCTGTTTCACTGGCGTATCGCAATGTCGAACTGCGAGAAATGACTCGCAGATAAGAAAAGCGCGACAAGCCAGTCACAATCTCTTCAGAGAGCCCTTCAGCCAGAGTTTCGACTTCGGTACTTGAGCCGGTGAATTTAAACGGAATCACTGCGACCCAGAAGCCTTCATCCGCTCGAGTCTCGCTAGAAGCAAGGGATGAGGCTGACGATGTTGACGCCGGCTCTTCATCACTTATCTCCAGCCCCGCTTTGCGCAGTCCTTCCAAGATGGGATCCATCAGTCCGCTCGCGAAGTGCCAGCTCCCGACGTTTGAGCGCACGTGCACCGCAAACTCGGGATCAAGCGCTAACAGATCCCTGACTGCGGCTTCGGCTTCGGCGCGCCGGCCAAGGTGTCCACAGGCCGACGCCATTACGAGGAATGGCCAGAAGAGTCCAGGTACGTCCACCCGGTTCGCGCACTCGAGGGCCTGCTCGTAATCGCCCTTGTGGAAGTGCTCCCAGAGGGGAGCGAAATGCATCCAACCCGCGTGATTGGCATTGAGTTCCATCGCTCGGCGCACGATCGCAGTGCCTCGCTCGAACTCGCCTGTGTGCACGATCTGTAGTCCGAGGATCCCGAGCGCGTCAGTGTTGAGCGGATTGAGGGCCATCGCGCGCTCGGCCGCTGGACCAAACGCCGTGAGGTCCTGGCGGAAGAAGTGCACCTGGGCAAGCGCAACGAGTGCGAACTGGTTCGCCCGATCCAACTCGACCCCGCGGCGGCCCGCACCCAGTGCCCGATCGAGAGAGGTCGCGTCGCCCTGGAAGCCAAACGCGTATTCGTCGACGTAGATTTGCGCGAGGCAGGCCCACAGGTCCGACTTCCGGTCGTCCCGCTCCGCCGCGCGCTCCAGCCGGCTCTTGAGCGCGGCGTGAGCCGAGGGCGTGATCTGCTCCCGGTAGGCGAAATACTGGAACTGCCACTCCACTGGCGTGAGATCGGCGTCGTCCTTCTGTCGGATCGCGGCCCTCATCGAATGAACGAGCACCCCATAGCTGTCGGCGACCGTGGCGACGATGCGGGCGGCGACATCGTCCTGCGCCGCAAAAATACTCGATGTCTGGAGATCCCGATTGTAGGTCTCGGCCCAAAGCTGCGCGCCCGTCTGGGTGTCGACGAGCTGGGCGCTGACGCGAATGCCGGAACCTTCCTTGCGGATGCTTCCTTGCAGGCCGTAGCGCGCGCCGAGCTTCGCGCCGAGGGCCCGCTCATCTCCGGTCTCTCCCTTCAGGCGAGCCACCGAGGCGCTCGCAACGACCGACAGATACCGAAACCGCGAAAGGCCGGTCACGATCTCCTCGGGTAGCCCTTCGGCGAGGGCCGCGACAACGGGATCGGCGTCGCGAGCTTTGAACGGCAGTACTGCAACCCAGAATCCTTCATCCACACGCGTCGTCCCGGACCCTCTTGCTGTGGTTGCCGGAGCTGGGCGAGCTGAATACTCCGATTCCGTAAAGCCCTTTAACTCCTGATGGAGATCATCGAGCTCAATCGCCAACTCCTTAATCGACTGGTAACGTTTCTCAGGCTCCTTCGCCAGACATCGGCGCACCACGCGTTGCAGATCATCTGGCGCGAGCGGATTCACATCCTTCAACTGTGGTGTCGGCGCGTGAACGATCTTGTGCAGTGAATCCAGAACATCCTTGCCTTCGAAAGCCCTCTGGCCCGTGGCCGCCTCAAAGAGAATGCAGCCAAACGAGAAGATGTCGGAGCGGTGATCGATCTCGTTCACGCGACCACTCGCCTGCTCGGGTGACATGTAGCCGATGGTGCCAATCACCATTCCCGGCGTTGAATGCTCACTACCCCAGCCGGGCCGCTCGACTGGGCGCCCCGGTTGCTGCATGACAGCGGTGGCGATTTCACTCGAACCACTTTCGTTGGACCCGAAGGTTCTTTGGGGTTCGACGAGCTTAGCTAAACCAAAATCCAGGACCTTCGCGTAGTCGTCGCGCGTGATCATGATGTTGTCGGGCTTAAGATCCCGATGAACGATTCCGGCCGCATGAGCTTTCGACAACCCTTCCGCCACCTGAATCAGATACTTCAGCAGCTTCGGGAGTGGAACTTTGTCTCTATGGATCTTATCTCGGAGGGTTTCACCATCGATGAACTCCATGGCAATGAAGTGCGTGCCATCGCTCTCGCCAATTTCATAGATGTGCGCGATGTTGGGATGGTTGAGCGCCGCGGCCGACTTTGCCTCGCGCACAAAGCGCTCCATGCGATCGCGATTCGTACCAACATCAGCAGGCAGAATCTTCAACGCGACTTTCCGGTCGAGTTTTGTGTCCTGGGCCAGATAAACCTCGCCCATCCCGCCTGCGCCGATCTTGGAGACGATGCGGTAGTGCGACAGACTCGTGTTGGCTTGGAGTTCCTTATTCACTTGCATTGGGGGCAGCGCTTCATGTTTGCGACGTCAAAGACCGCAAGAATGTTTGGATGGTTCAACGTGCCCGCGGCTTGCGCTTCCTGCTCAAAACGCCGGAGTCGATCTGCGTCTTGTGAGAAAGATGCCGGCAGAACTTTGATCGCCACATCGCGGTTCAACTTCTCGTCGCGCGTTCGGTAGACCTCGCTCCTTCCACCTTCGCCGATCTGCGAGCGGATTTCGTAGCGGCCTAGTTTAGCGCCAACGGAAACCAGTGTGCCTACTCGCCGCCTTCCCTAATGTCCTGGCTGCCTGCTGGAAAGAACCCTATATTTCGAGAGTCCCCAGCACAGGTAAGGCGGCGATTGTAGCGGAGTCGGGGTTGACGTGCTAGGGCTTGATGGATGCAATGACTCTCTCAACCGTGCATCGACGCTGAATTCTCAAAAGTGCGGCCGGCACTTCATTCCTGGACGTCGGGAGCTTTATTATCTCCTGCTCGTAGTTTCTGGACATGGGCAAAAAGGAGAATGTTTTTGCCTCTACGTTATCAACGCGGCTACTTGCGCTGTGTGAAACGAAATCCGGACCCTCTCAATGGGAATTTCTTTGGCGAGAAAATAACGGCAGACTCTAATGGCTGCTTCGTGCACGATGACCTGGAAAGATGAGGCGAAGATGAGGGCGTTACGTGTTTGTACCAAGCCAGACGTCAGCTTGCTTTGTCGGCTGAAACGTCGGTAAATACGGCTTGGTAACGCGTAGCAGAATGAGGTGAGTACCCGCGCAACAGACTTAAAATCCGTTGACCGTAAGGTCGTGCGGGTTCGACTCCCGCCCTCGGCACCAATCATTTCAAATAACTTACAAACACTCATCATTTGAGTTTGAATTTGCGCAACGCAGTTAACTCCGTTCCGAAGCTTATTTTGCTTGAATTTGTTGAGGAAATTGTCGATCCGCAGTTCGTGGTAACCCCCTCATCAATCACGGTCCACAGTGTGAGTCTCTGTTTCGAACATCACGAGTACAAACTAAGAGCTTGAGATTCTCAGTGAAAAGTGACAATTCGTGGAAATGCCCGAGTGAAATGTGGATGTGCCTGTGAGAATTGAATCCTGGACCCCCACCGTATCAACAATCGGAAGGCCGCCGCTTATAACGCGCAATGCGTTTGTTGCGCAAAGAATTAATTTTCGGCGGCTAGAGAAGTCAACTGATTGAATGCGAGGTGGTGTGAAAAACCCTTACCGAAAGATAAGACCTTCGAGTCCCCCTTCGGCAAATCCTATTGCTTGCGCTCACTTGCAGTTTGTACAAGATGTTAGGCTGACAGGCTGCTTCTGAGCCTTGCGATGTCGCGATGCGGCGGAGCGCCGAAAATCTTTTTACAGTCGCGGCTGAAGTAGGACGGATCTTCATAGCCGACGCAGAATCCGGCGCTCGCGGCGTCCAGGTCTTCGCCGAGCATGAGTCGGCGTGCTTCCTGGAGTCGTATCTGTTTCTGAAACTGCAAGGGGCTCATCGCCGTGACGGACTTGAAGTGATGGTGAAAGCCCGAAACGCTCATTCCGAGCTCTCGCGCGATGTCTTCAATTTTAAGCGGCTCGTTGAAGTGTTCGCGTAGACGCCCGATCGCTTTCGAGTTTGTGCTGGGTAAACCAGAGCATGATTCAGGTCGAGCTTCGCGGTCTTCATGTAATACACCTCACAAGAACCGACTAGCTCAACAAACTCATTTCAGCTTTTCGTATTCCTTCTTCGCCTCAAGTAGTACCGGAATATCTCCGTCGGCATCTTTCCACAACGCGAAGAAGTCTTCATAAGCTTTGCGCGCTTTCGCCGCATCGCCCTGCAGCGTTGCTGCCCGTGCCAGTCCGAGATGCGCAAGCGGATAGAGCGCCGACATCGGAGCCAAGCTTCGACCCGCAACAATCTTCTGGAACTCAACCGCTGCTTCTGAACCTTTGCCGAGTTTCAGATTGGCCAACCCGCGCACATACTGCGGCCAGAACTCTCCGGCGGCTTCATAGCGGCTTGCAGCCTGCAGTTCTGTAAGCGCCTGTGCGGCGTTGTTATGATGGAGTTCCAATGCCGCCCGGATCGGAGGTAGCCAAATGCCGTTAACGATCGTGAATTGCGGATACTGCTTCGCCAATTCATCCACGAGCGACTGTGCTTGACTGACTTCGCCACACAACGCCAGCGCGAGGCTGCTACGCGTCAGAGACACTTGATTGTGTTCGAACGAGAGCGCCTGCGCCGTTGCCGACTTGGTTTGCGCGCACTGACCGAAAGCAGCGGCACGCAACGCTTCTTCAGCTGCATACTGCGCGGCCACTTCTTTCGCGTTGTTGTGCGCAGCGAGATCAATCGAGCGGCGCGAGAAATCCTGCGCCAGTCGCCACCGGCCGGCAAAGGACGCTGAGTTAGTTTGCCAATCGAGTGCTATGTACTCATTCTGCTTCCCGCCCAGAGACTCAACTTCGTGCTTCATCGTCGCCGCATCACCCCGAATAAAGGCAATGTTATAAATCCAGGTGTGCAGGTGCTCGCTATCGAGCTTCAACTGCTGAAATGCCCGATTAAGAACTGCCAGGGATTCGTCGTAACGATTGAGCCGCATGAGCGCGCGGGCCAGGTTTCCATGCGGCGCGACCGTGTGGGGATTTATGCGAATGGCTTCACCGGCTTCTTCGGCGGATTTCTCCCATTGTCCAATCCGGTCATAAGCGACAGAAAGGTTAATGTACGGCCTATCATCACGCGGGTAGGTCTGCTTATATAGCTCCAGCACTTCAATATACTTTTCTAATTCTCCAGTGACATAGAAGTAGTAGAAGGAAGAAATTTTGAGCTTCTCAATTTCGCTCACCCGGTCGCGCAATGGATACGCTTTGGCCGCATTTTCAGCCGCCAGCTTGGGCTGCCCGGTGTTGGCGTAACAGACTGCCAATCCGCTGTAGGCGGAGGCGAAGTTGCGGTCCAACTCCAGTGCGTGTTTGTAATGCTCCATGGCCTCGAGCCATTTGCCACGGCTGGATTGGTCGGACGCTAGTGAATAGGCTTTGAGCGCTTCTAACGATGAGGTCGTGACTTCAAGCGGCGCATCGAATCTCTGGAGTGAGTTGAGCGATTCACCCAGCTTCTCGCGCAAGTTGATCGCAGCTTGACTGAGGGTCTTGAGGACCTGCTCCTTGCTTTCCGCTTCGGCCTGTTCTCTCGCCAGAACTTCACCGCTCTGGCTGTTCAGAGCTTCCAGCGTGAGCACGTAGTGACTGCCGAGAGAAGCAATCGAGCCGGTGATCAAGGCCTTCAGGCCCTGCCGCTGGCAGATCTCTCGCCCGACCTCCGCGGTCACCCGCTCATCCGGTGAGCGGCCCATCAGGCGCAACGTCTGCCGC
>WNGA01007054.1_pt1 | contig 36222 bp, 30 predicted proteins | sample 5400061 | NCBI WGS metagenome assembly WNGA01 (sample SAMN13153366, study PRJNA577476) | soil metagenome | isolation source: 100 cm soil or saprolite under grassland replicate 2 | place: USA:California | collected 2016-06-15
AGGTACAGGATATCGGGCCGCGCCGACTCCATGAGCTTGACGCCCGCCGCGAAGACGAACTCGCTGAGATCGGCGCTGTACACCGACGGCAGCGGCCTCCCGACGAACCCGAGCGCGTTGTCGATACCGTGCTCGGCCATGGTCGTCTGGTCCGCCTTCTCCGACGAGAAGCAGGTCCCCCGCATGCCGTGCCCCAAGAGCCTCCGGAGCTTGTCCTTTGCCGTGACGACAGCCACGGAGGCTCCGGCCTCGGAGAATCCCGCGAGGATGGTCCCGCAGCGGAGGTACTTCGGGTCGTTCATCATGACTTCGGCGCCAGCCTCGCGGTCCCAGAAGTAGTTGCCGCAGATGCCGTGCACCGCGGGCGGCACGCCCGTCACGATGGACAGGTTGTTCGGGTTCGTGAAGCTCGGGATGACTGCTGCGCCCAGCAGGCTTGCTCCCTGCTCGGCGGCCGTGGCGAGGTAGGGCATGGCCCCCGCCAGGAAGGCCTGTGCCAGGTAGTCCGGCTCGCAGCCGTCGACACACACGACCACGAGGGGCCGCGCCGGCCAGCCGTATGCCCGCCCGTTGACGGTGATCGGTCCGCTGCCTCGCGCCATGCCGTCCTGTTACGTCTGGCAGCGGCCGCGGGCGAGGTGGGGTACAGCCGTCGGTCGGAGCTCGGAGTAGAGGCGGCACACGGCTTCCGCCACGCACGGCCAGCGGTGGTCGGCCGCCCAGCGGGAGGCATGCAGGCCGAGACGTGCCCGGGTCTCCGGGTCGTGGAGCAGCAGCTCGAGGCGCTTCGCCAGGGCGGCCGGATCCCCTTCCGGCACGAGATATCCCGTCACGCCGTCCTTCACCGTCGTCGTGAGGCCGCCCACGCGCGACGCGACCACGGGGCTGCCGCAGGCCATGGCCTCGAGCGCCACCATGCCGAAGGACTCGTAGTAGGACGGCATGACCGTGGCGTCGGCCGCCGCGTAGAACAAGCGGAGCCGCCGCTGGGGCTGCGGGCCCAGGAAGCGCACCCGGTCGCCGAGCCCAAGCGCCGCCACGCGCGACCGCAGCTGCAGAGCGTGGCCCGAGACGGTGTGCCCGGGATCGGGCTCGTCCGAATCGCCTCCGACGATGTACAGGCGCGCCACGCCGCCCAGCCGCGCCATGGCGTCCAGCAGGGTCTCGAGCCCCTTGATCGGCTGGAGCCGCCCCACGTAGAGCAGCATGGGATCGGGCGGCAGCTCGAGGAGGTCCTTGGCCGTGGCCTGGGACATCGGCTGGAAGAGCTCCGTGTCCACGCCGCACGGGATGACGGCGATTCGCTCGGACGCGGCACCGTAATGCCAGACGAGGTGCGCGCGCTCGACCACGTTCGCCGCGACGATGCGGTCGGAGCCCGCGGCGACACGCGACTCCTCGGCGATCCTCAACTCCGGCTCCAGATCGTCCGGCCCCTGCGCCACCGAGTTCTTGAGGCGGCCGAGGGTGTGGAACATCTGGACGAGTGGCACGCCCCAGCGCTCGCGCAGCTCGAGACCCGCCACGCCCGAGAGCCAGTAGTGCGCGTGGACGACATCGTAGTCGATCCCCTCGGCCCAGCGATGCGCCTCGATACCCTCGACGAACTCGGCCAGGTGCCGGTGCTGCACCTCGCGCGGCATGGGCGCCTGAGGGCCCGCGGGCAGATGGATGACGCGCGCGCCTTCGCCCAGCTCGGCGATGCGGGGGATCGAGGCGTTCTGCGAACGCGTGAAGACGTCCACGGAGACGCCCATGCGTCCGAGCTCGCGCGCTGTCTCGCGAACGTAGACGTTCATGCCGCCCGTTTCCTTGCCGCCGAGCGCGGCCAGGGGACAGGTGTGGACGCTGAGCACGGCGATGCGGAGGCTCACGAAGTCACCCGCACGCGGAAGAGATCCTGGGACGTGGGCCCAAAGGCGTATTTGTAGGCCTCTTCGCCGCGCAGGAAGTCGAACACGGGAACGCCGCGGTTGATCGCGTCGCGGATCACGTGGGCGAGGAGCACGATACCCGGGGCGAGCTTGGCATGAACGGGGTCGAAGCCCGAATTGTACAGCCCGATCGAGCCCCCGGACGGACCAAAGTACTCGAGACAGAGGAAGCTCGCCACGGCCGTCCCGTCCCGGTCGAGGAACCATAGCCGCGCCCAGCCCGCGGCCGCCAGCGCGTGGGTCGCGTCGCGGAAGAACGACTCCATGCGCTCGTCCATGAAGCGCGCCTTGCCGGCCTTCGAGAGGCGGTGCAGTCCCAGGAACGCGGTCAGCGCGCCATCCCACCCCTCGGGCGAGGCATGGGAGCGCACGGAGGTGCCCGGCAGCTCGCGTTCCAGCTTCCGGATCTTGCGCCGGAGCTCGTGGCGGCCCTTCGCCGGAAGACGCTCGAGGTAGGCGTCCCAGGAAGCGGGCAGCTCGAGCACGGGGCAGCGGTCCTCTCGCTCGACCTGCGCACGGATTCCGGCTGTGCCGCACAGCCGCGGCAGGATCTCGAGCGTGGGGGACGCGGCACGGATCGCGTGGAGGTCCCACTCCGAGGCCTCGTCCGCGCGGTGCTGGAGAAGCGCCTGCCAGACGTCTGCCTCGCGGCCGGCAGGAGCGATCACGTCAAGGTAGTCTGAGACATCCACCCCGCCCACGAAGCGCCGCAAACCCGGGCTCTCGTCGTAGAGCGGCAGCACGCCCGCCAGCGTCCCGGCGTCGTCGGTCACCCGGAGCAGGTGCAGCGGCCGCGAGGCGAGAAAGGCGCGGGCCCAGGCGGTCTGCCACTGCCAGGAGAGAAACACCGAGGGACAAGGTGCGTGGGCAAGGAGCCCGTTCCAGCGGCCCTCGTCCAGGCTCTCGAAGCCCGGCAGCACTTCAACCTTCATCGCCGCCTCCGGCCTCGCTGAGACTGGCTAGGCCGTCACCGTCCACGGCTCCGCCCGGATCACCGTCCTCCATCTCGCCCTCTGGCGTCCCGGCCTCTGGCATCCCGCCCGGGCCCCCGGACGCTTCCTCCATGGCCGCGCCGAGGTCGTCACCCAGGTCCTCGCCCATCTCGTCGCCCATGCGCTTGACGAAGCGAGCGACGGCCTGCGGGTCGTTCTCGTCGAAATCCCCGTATCGGGATGGATCGGCGGCAGCTTCGAGGCGGGCATCTTCGGACTTTGGCGTGGCGAAGCGGGACATGAGGCGGGACAGATCCGCGCTGCCGCAGCGCGGACATCGCGGCGCCTCTCGAGACGCGAGCGATCGAACGAGCAGGCTCACGCTGCGGCTGCAACCCTGACACTCGTATTCGTAGATGGGCACCTCTGTCCTCGACTCTCCCGCCCTTGAGATGGCTTATCGCATCATGCGGATGCCGAGGGAGGTCCCGGAGGCTCGCCCAAGGTGAAATAAAAGGCCGCGCCTTCCGGGCTGCCCTCGGACCAGATGCGGCCGCCGTGGCGCTGCACGATCCGCTGCACCATGGCGAGGGCGAGCCCCGCCCCCGGCCACTCGTCGGCGCTGCGCAGCCGCTGGATGGCGCCGGGGACCGGCCCCGCATAGGCACGGTCGAAGCCGCCGCCGTCGTCCCGCACCACGTAGGCCTGGCGTCCCTCCGCCTTGCTCTCGCCGAACTCGATGCGGGCAGTCGGACGGCCCTTCGTGAAGGCCCAGGCATTGCCGATGAGGTGGGTCAGCGCCTCGCGCAGGAGCACCGGGTCGCCGACGGCGGTCAGACCCTGGGCGATGGCGACGTTGACCTGGCGCTCGGGCTCGCGGGTGCGGAGAGCCTGGACTATGGTCTGTGCCAGCGCGGAAAGGTCGACGGCGTTACGCCGCATCTCGCCTCCCGAAACCCGCGCAAGCTCGAGCAGGCTCTGCACCAGCCGCGCCATGGCTCCGCTGCTGGAGGCCAACTGGCTCAGGCTGTCGCGCCCCGCGGCGTCGAGCTTGAGCCCGTAGCCCGCCAGAATCGCCTGGGAGAGCTCCTCCAGGCGGCGCATCGGGCCGCGGAGGTCGTGCGCCACCGCATACGCGCAGCCCTCGATCTCCTGAAGGAGCGCGCTCTGCTCGCCCTGGCGCCGCTCGAGCTCGGCCTGGAAGCCAGCCGCGCGCATCTCGGCCTGGCGCTGACGCGTGATGTCCACCACGCTCCACTCGAAGACCGTGCGCGCGGCGTCGTCCAGACGTCGTACCGATACCCGCGCCCAGAGCGGCTTGCCGCTTCGCCGCCAGAGAGCGAGGTCGCGTTCGACGGGCGCGGAGCCGCGGCCGAGCTCTGCCAGGAGCGCGCCGTACTCCGTCGGGTCCTCGAAGAGGCGGTCGGCCTCCATGGTCATGAGCTCCTGGCGCGAGTCGCAGCTCAGAAGCTCGACCAGGGTCTGGTTGCATTCGACCACGCCTCCCTCGCGCAGCGTGTGCATGATCCCCACGACGCTCGTGTCGAAGAAGGCGCGGAAGCGGCGCTCCGCGTCGCGCCCGAACCTCTCGGCCTCGCGCGTCCATGTCAAGGACGTGTACACGGCGTCGGCCGACTCCCGCTCCTTGCGCGCGGCCTCGGCGGTGATGCGCGCGGCCCGCTGCTTGAGCAGCCCGATCATGAGGGCCACGGCGGGCGCCGAGCAGGCGAAGACGAGCACGCGCCGCAGCGCCTCGTGCGTATACGGAAATGTCGTGCCCGGCGAGGACAGCTCGTAGGCGTAGTACCAGACGGTAATCCCCGCCGCGATGAGCCCGTCCACGAGACCGCCCAAGAAGCTCGCGCAGACGACGGCCAAGATCAGGATGGGAGCCGACGCCGTGACCTTGAGCGAGGTGTACGAGAGACCTTCAATGAGCGCCACGACGGCTATGGCCAGGGCGGGGCCCAGCAGCTGGCGCGCATATACGCCCTGGAGTCCTTTCCGTCGAGCTGGACTGGCGGCACTCGGGGCTGCCACCGGGCCTTGGACTTTACGTGGCTTGGATGCAGGACTCACGGGACACCGAGCATACCGTGAAGCCGCCCTCGCGTCACGCCTCTAGGCCCCCAGGCTGGGCGCGCGCTCCGCACGGGAGCGACAAAATTTGGCGCTTTCGGTCCGGCTGACTATCAGTCGCGGGAATGAACATATTGTATTTCAAGGCATTGGGAGTCCTTGCGAGAGCCGACTGAGATGGCATCGGGATTGCGACAAAGGACCTCGTGATCAGGGACCATGGCGGCCGATGCGATGCCGCCCGCGGGCTGGACCTACAGCCACGCGTCCGGCGGGCCGAACGGCTACACCATCACCGCTACCGGCGACAGCACGACGATCACCCGCCCCTGACTTGCCCTCAGCGCCCCCCCGACCACCAGGGCCAGGAGCCCGGCGATGGCGGCGACGATCAGCAGAGCCCCCTTGAGCGTGTGCAGGACAAAGGGAGCGCTGCGCACATCGTGAGATCCCAGCACCAGAAGGACATTGACCGCGGTCCCGATCTGCCGGAGTAGCGGCGTCGAGTCGGCGGGCTGGACGCGCAGGCGCGGCGTCCCGCTCCACCACGGCGCCTGCACGATGATCGCGGTGCCCGCCCCCAGGAGCGTGAACTCGTCCTCCCCCGCCCGGGGCGAGGACTCGCGCGAGTTATAGCCCATCTCCCGCAGGACCTCCCTGACGGTGTCCAGCAGCGCGTGGCGCTCGAGCCCCGGGGCGGCGAAGCCGCGTCCGAGCATCCAGAAGCAGCCGGCGGCCAGCGCGATCGGCAGCAGCAGCACGGCGTCGAAGGTATTGCTGTTGATAGCGAGCGCCAGGAAAGTGAAGCGCGGCAGCTCGAAGATGATCGCCGCCAGGAGGGCGGCGCGGGTCCAGTACAGGTGGTGGGCGGGAAGGATGAACGGCTTCTTGATACGCGCCGCGTGAAGCCCGATGCTCATTTCGACGATGCCCGCGGCGCCGGCGATCAGCACCACGAGCCACGGGGCAATCAGCACGAGCGAGCCTCCCCCGGTCACAGGGACCGCGCGTGAAGGATAACCGCTGCATGAAGGTACAGGATGCCGACGGATTGGGCTAGTGGAAGTCATGGGAGGGCATCTGCTGGAGTCTGTGGCTGAGCGAATGGACCCGTCCGGCGCGGACCGAGATGACCCCTTCCCGGTGCTCGAGCGTCCCCTCGACCCACAGAAAGGGCTCGTTCACCAGCGTGAGCCGGCAGCGCTGGAAGAGCGGCGGGGGCACCACGACGTTGACGAGCCCGCTCTCGTCCTCGAGGTTCAGGAAGACGAAGCCCTTGGCGGTGCCAGGTCGCTGGCGCACCACCACCGCTCCCGCGACACGGACCGGTCCGCCGTCCCGCATCGTCTGGAGATCGGCAGCCCGCGCCACGCCCAGGCGCGCGAGCTGGGCCCGGTGAAAAGTCATGGGATGCGGGCCCAGGCTGAGTCCCGTGCCCTCATAGTCGGTCACCAGCTCCTCGGTCGGCGTCATGGGCTGGAGCGGGGAGAGATCCGGCGCGGCGTCGAGGCTGGCATAGAGCGGACCCGATGGTCGCGCAGCCCTCTCGATCTCCCAGAGCGCCGCGCGTCGATCGAGGCCGAGGCTTCCGAGCGCGCCGAGCTCGGCCAGCCTGGCCAGCTCGTCCCTGTGAAGCCCGGCGCGCCTGACGAGATCGTCAGCGGAGGAAAACGGCCGCAGGCGCTCCATGAGCCGCCCAGCCTCCTCCCGGAGCCCGCGGACGTAGCGGAGCCCGAGCCGCACGGCGCCGTCGGCCTCGATGATGCAGAGCCAGTCCGAGTGGTTGATGTCCGCCGGCCGGATCGTCTGCCCGTGGCGCGCGGCATCTCCCACGATGGTGGCGGGATGGTAGAACCCCATGGGCTGGTTGTTGAGCAGCGCCGCGTAGAAGGCCGCCGGGTAATGCGCCTTGAGATACGTGCTGGCATAGGCCAGCAGCGCGAAGCTGGCCGCGTGCGAATTGTGGACGACGAGGTCGTTGGCGATGAAGTTGTGATCCCCTTCGACGCTGAGGTCGTACGTCTCGCGGGTACCAACCGGCGTGATGGCCATGATCCGATCCCAATAGAGATCAGACTCAGCGAGGCATGTCAGTTCCGGGGAGCAGATCGCACGCATCGAGAGTTCCGCACCCTCTCCAAGCTCGTCCCAGGTCACCCCGCGGGCCTTGCGCGCACGATCGATCACAGCCCGCACGATCTTCGGAATGACGTCGCGCGAAGCCCGGTCTTCCGTAGCGGCGGTGGCAATGGCCCTCGCGATCCGGCGCTTGCGCGAATCCAAGAAGCGACGCGCGATTATCCGGTAGAAACACCGGAGGTTTTCTTGGCCTGTGACCGTAACGACGAAGCCTGTAACATGCCGGTTTCGGTACGGACGGACACGCTCGGAGAGGCGGGCCACGATCCCGAGGCGCAAAAGAAGGTGCTGGACATCTCCGGCCAATTGGTGGGAAGCGGTATCGTACGACACGTGGCCCGCCCGTGAGAACGAGCCGTCGCCTTCCCACAGGCGCGAGAGCAGAAGCGCCACATCAGCGAGGCGGAGACCGAACACCTCGTGAGGGACATGCTTGGCGTGCGAATCGAGCCCCCAGAGACCGAGATGCTTGATCCACTCCACAACGCCGGTTGCTCGAGACACGTCGTGACGTCGCACATGCACCCTGTAACATTCCTTATGGCGGGCGACGGTGGCGCGCGTGTTAGGGAACCGCTCCACAGCTCTTACAAACTCATCACGGTGCTGCGCATCAGTGGTGTAGAAGTACACGGTGCTCGGATGGCACAAGTTGCCCTCAGCGATAAGGTCCGCGAGAACAACGAGCCGATGCCGGGACCAGCGCCTGCGGCCGAGGATGGGCAACGCACGCGGTGATGCGATGTAATCGCCGGGCTGGAGGTCTCGGAGCGCGCGCCATCCGTCCATCGTGAGCAACGGGTGCTCTGCCGTCGCCGCGACCTCCCTGCCGAGAGAGGTGCGGACGCGGTAGACCATTCGGCGGCCGCTGGGTGTGGCTTTGAGAACGCGGCGCTTGCGGATCTTCATGTCGAGGCCGCAGGCGAGCGTGCGGCCAATATGAACGTGCCCATGTACAACGTCTTCGATCCTCACCCGCCGCCCGGTATCGGCGTCGATCACGCGCGTTTCACCGACGACGCACTCGGGGAAGCCGTACAGGGCGAAGGAGGTGATGGAGCGGATGATGGCCTCCGCCGCCTCGCCCGTGATCCCCTGGCCCGCCATGCCGGCGCGGAGCTTCCGCTCGACTTCGTCCATGGCCTGGCGGCGCTTGAAGCCGAAGGCGCGCCGCAATTCCTCCGCCTCGCCGCCGGTGAAGCCCGCCGTCGCCATGGCCATGCGCAGGAGCTGCTCCTGGAAGAGCGGCACGCCGAGCGTGCGCTCGAGGATGGACTCGAGCGCCGGATGCGGCACGGTCACGGGCTCCCGCCCCGCGCGGCGCCTCAGATACGGATGCACCATGTCGCCGACAATCGGCCCAGGTCTGATGATGGCCACCTGGACAACCAGATCGTAGAAGCGCTCGGGCTTGAGGCGCGGCAGGGTCACCATCTGGGCGCGGCTCTCCACCTGGAAGACGCCGATGGTGTCGGCCTTCTGCAGCATGGCGTAGACCGTAGCGTCGTCCGGCGGCAGGTGGGCCAGGTCCACGTGGCCGCCGCGTTGACGGATCATGACGAGCGCGTCCTCGAGGAGCGCCATCATCCCGAGCCCCAGGAGATCCACCTTGATGATGCCCATGGCCGCGCAGTCGTCCTTGTCCCACTGCACGACCGAGCGCCCGGGCATGGTGGCCGGCTCGAGCGGCACGAGGCCGTCGAGCCGTCCGGCGCAGATGACCATGCCGCCCGAGTGCTGGCCGAGATGGCGCGGCAGGTCCTGGATCCCTGTCCAGAGCCGCGCGAAATGACGCATGACCGACTCCCCGGGATCGCAGCCGGCCTCGCGGAGGTGGGCCAGGAGGCTGTCGCCCGGATCCTTGTACTCCCAGTCGCTGACGAGCCCCGACAGCCGGTCGCAGAGGGCGGCGGGGAGCGCCAAGACCTTGCCCACCTCCCGCGCCGCGCTCCTGCCACGGTAGGTGATGACGTTCGCGGTCATCGCCGCGCCCAGGCGCCCGTAGCGCTCGTAGACGTACTGGATGACCCGCTCACGCCGGTCACCGCTCGGCAGGTCGAGATCGATGTCGGGCCACTCGCCGCGCTCCTCGGAGAGGAAGCGCTCGAAGAGCAGCTCCATCCCCACCGGATCGACGGCCGTGATCCCGAGCGCATAGCACACGGCGCTGTTGGCGGCCGAGCCCCGCCCCTGCACCAGGATGTCGTGGCGACGACAGTATTCGACCAGGTCCCAGACGATCAGGAAGTAACCCGCGAGGTCGAGGCGGCCGATGAGGTCCAGCTCGCGCTCGATCTGTTTTCGCGCGCGCCCGGCTAGCGGTCCCGTGCCGTAACGCGTGGCCGCACCCCGCTCGCAGAGCGCGCGGAGGAAGCCGATCAGCGTCTGGCCAGGCGGCAGCGGATAGTCGGGGAAGCGGTAGCCCAGGTGCTTGAGCGTGAAGCCGAGCCGCAAGGCCAGCTCGCCGCTATTGGCCACGGCCGCCGGGCAGTCGGCGAAGAGCCGCTCCATCTCGCGGCCAGGTTTAAGAAATCTTTCGCTGTTACGCTCCAGCAGCCTGCCGGCCTGTGCCAGCGTCACGCCGTGGCGGATGCAGGTCAGCGTGTCCAGCAACGGCCGATCCCCGCGATCCGTCATGAGCGGGGCATTGCTGGCGAGGAGCGGCAGTCCCAGCCGCTCCGCTTCCGCGCGCAGCCACTCATTCTGCGCCTCCTGCTCGCGGGAAAGGTCGCGCTGGAGCTCGGCGTAGACACCGAAGCGGCCAAAGAAGCCGGCGAGCCTGTCGAGCGCCGCGCGCGCGGCCTCGTGGCCGTCACGGGCGAGCCGCCTGGCCACGGGGCCGTCGACGCCTCCCGCGAGACAGACGAGCCCGCCCGCGTGCTCTTCGAGATCGCTCCAGCCGGCCGTCCCCTCACCCTTGGGCGCGCGCATCTTGATCCGCGTCAGCAGGCGGCAGAGGTTCCTGTAGCCCTCGGGGGCTTCCACGAGAAGCGGCAGCCTGCCGCCGTCCCGCATGCTGACCTCGGCGCCGACCAACGGCGTGATCCCGAGGCGCGTGCAGGCGCCATAGAAGCGCGGCGCTCCATAGACGCCGTCGGCGTCGACGAGGGCCAGGGCGGGCAGGCCGAGGGCGGCGGCGCGCTCGGCCAGCGCCTCGGGCAAAGCGGCTGCTTCGAGGAAGCTGAATGCGCTCTTGGCGTGCAGCTCGACGAACATGACCGGGAGTCGCGCTATACTGGCCTGCAGCAAGGAGGAGAGAGATGCCTCAACACACGATCAAGGCCGTGATTCGTCCAGGAGAACAGTCGGGGTACGTGGCGGAATGCCTCGAGATCCCGGTAGTTACTCAGGGCCGCACGCTGGACGAGGTCACTCGAAACCTTCAGGAAGCGGTCGCGCTCCATCTGGCTGATGAGGATCTGTCCGCCTTGGGGCTTGCCCCCAATCCCACCGTTGTCGTAACGATGGAGCTCTCGCCCACGCATGCCTAAGCTCCGCCGCCTCTCAGGCGCGGAGATCGTCACAGTCCTTGGCCGCTTCGGTTTCACGATCCACTCCCAGTGAGGAAGTCACATCAAACTGCGGCGGATTCTTGACGACGGCACAACCGAGACCCTCACGGTTCCTGCGCACCATGAGCTGGACACGGGAACATGCCGCGCAATCCTTCGCCAAGCCGGCCGATTCATACCTGAAGAAGATCTCCGTCCACATTTCTACTCCACCTAATCAGTCGTAGACGGCTTCGAGGCGCCAGCCGCGGCCGGCGCGCACGAGTCGGCAGAGGGTGCCGTCGTCGAGCTCCACGTCCCACTCGTCCTGGACGAAGGGCGCTTCCGTCCACCATTCGCCCGACACGCGCCACGGCCCCGCGCCCGCAATGATCCGCCCCGCGAGCCCTGCGGCGCGGAGATGGGCGGGCGCGCCCGCGGCCAGGATCACCTCTACAGATCGCGGCGGTCTCATGCGGCGAACGGCAAGAATAGCCCCCTCACCCTGCCCTCTCCCCCGATGGGGGAGAGGGTTTCGATTTTCCTTCGAAGGGTTTCTGGCTCCCTCGCCCCTCTGGGGAGAGGGTTGGGGTGAGGGGAGAAGAAACGGTGTCATCCGCACTGCGTCCGGTCTGTGCGTGTCGAGGATCACCGGCGAGCCGATGCCTCGCGCGCCCACGAGGACGGAGAGACGCGCCAGCGCGGCCGTGAGCAGGCGCGGGCTCGGGCGCGGCGGCTCGTCGAAGCGCGGCTGGACATTCCCCACGCGCACGGGACGAGCGCGGAGCGTGATCGCCTCCACGGCGGCGCGCGGCGGCCGCGCCTCCAACGAGGCGCGCAGGAGCGCGGCGGCGGCGGCGGAATCGGCGAGCGGCGCCGCCGGCGCGCAGGCGCCCTCGTGCACGGCGCGGTCGGCCAGCCGGCAGGTCCACTCGAAGGCGTCGGCCGAGAGCTCGTGGCGGCGCAGCCGCGCGCAGAGCATCTCGGCCAGGCCCGCGACGAGATCGCCGAGCGGCTCGAGAGTCTCGACGCCCCAGGAACAATCCGCCGACTCCTCGAAGACCGGCGGCGGCGTCCAGAGGCGGAGCGGCGTCGCATCCTCGCCGCGCGCCAGCCGCTGAAGCCGCGGTCCCTCGTTGCCGAGCCGCTCAGCGAGCCCGCTCACGGGGAGATCCGCGAGTTCGCCGAGAGTGCGGATGCCCCAGCGGCCGAGGCGCGCCGCCATCTCGGGGCCCAGGCCGAGCAGGGCCAGTGGTGCTAAGCCGAGCTGGCGAGCGTCCAACCCGGGCGGAACGATGGTGACGTCGCCGCCGGCGCGGGCCGCGAAGCGGGCGCCGGCGCGGCTGCCGGCGATGCCGATCCGCGCCGCCGCGTCGAGCTCGCGGGCGGCGCGGTGGAGCCGGCGCGCGATCTCCTCTTCACCGCCCCACAGCCTCTCGAGCCCGCCCAAGTCGAGGTAGACAATGCCCGGGCCGCCGTCCTCCACCGAGGGCGAGTGGCGGAGCGCGATCTCGAGCAGGGCCGGCTTGATCCGCTCGTCGTCGCCGGGAATGAAGAGGCAGGCGATGCGCGTCACGTCCGCCACTCGATGAGCCAGGCGCGCCCGGGCGTGGCCAGGCGCGGGTCGAAGCGGGAACGGAGCACGCGGGCTTCGGAGACGAGCCCGCCGAGACGGATGTGCCGGGGCGCGCCGATCCAGCACGCGCGCACGCGGCGCACCGAGACCACGAGCGCGGCGGCGCTGCCCGTCACGTGTCGCGGGGCTCGGACGCGGCGCGGCGCTCCCCGCAGTGCCCAAATCCAGCGCGACCGCGGCGAAGCCCGGGCAGCGTGCCAGGAGATCGGCCGCGCTCCACGCCGGCGGGAGGCGACCGCCACAGCGCACCCAGAGCAGCGCGCGCAGGTCGAGCCCCGCGCGCGCGGCTGTCTCGGGGTCGAAGGCATCGGCGCCGTCCACGAGAGCGACCAGCCCGCCGCGCGATGCGGCACGGGCCAGGAGCGCCAGCAACAGGCTGCCGCCTCCGGAGGATCGGGGTCCGACGATCTCGCTGAGCCGCCCTTCGGGGAAGGCATTCAGCAAGCCGTCGAGCCCCTCACGATCCCACCCTGGCGGGGGCAAGGACTCGGTCGAGGTGGCCATGAGCCTCTTTATGAAAGAGTTATCAATATTACACGTCATCTGTTTAGTGTTAGCAAGCACAAGATACTGAGGTGGCAGGCATTAATGGACTCAGTATCTTGGGGTGCGACTCAGGTGAGCCACGGCATCTCGGCCGCGCGCCGGGATTCGTGGGCCAGGATGGCCTGCTCGTACTCCATGGTCAGCGCGATCTCGTCCTGGCCCCGGAGCAGGGCCTGCTTGCGGAACGGGTCCACCTCGAAGCGGTGGAGCGCGCCGTCGGGCGCCGTCAGCGTCTGCCGCTCGAGGTCCACGCTGATCGTGGCGCCGGGGCGCTCCTGGAGCTGGCGCCTGATGGCCGCGGCGGATGCTCCCGGCAGGACGAGCGCCAGCACGCCGTTCTTGAAGCAGTTCTCGAAGAAGATGTCGCCGAAGGAAGGCCCGACCACGCAGCGGATCCCGTGGTCCATGAGCGCCCAGACCGCGCCCTCCCGCGAGGAGCCGCAGCCGAAGTTCTCCGCCGTGACGAGGATCTTGGCCTCCCGGTAGGGCGCCTGGTTGAGAATGAAGTCCCCATTCTCGGAGCCGTCGGCGTTGAAGCGCACGTCGTGGAAGAAGAACCGCTGGTAGCCGGCTTCCCGCGGCTTGCGGAGAAAGCGCGCCGGGATGACGCGGTCGGTGTCGATGTTCGGCAGGTCCATGGGCACCGCGGCCGCCGTGAGCGTCGTGAACGGGATCATGGGGGAGAGGGAGAGAGGGTCCGGACGTCGGTGAGCCGTCCGGTGACGGCGGCGGCAGCGGCCATGGCCGGGCTCATGAGATGCGTGCGGGCGCCCTTGCCCTGGCGCCCTTCGAAGTTGCGGTTGGAGGTCGAGGCGACGCGCTCGTGCTCGCGCGCCGTGTCACCGTTCATCCCGATGCACATGGAGCAGCCGGGCTCGCGCCACTCGAAGCCGGCCGCGGTGAAGATCTCGTGGAGCCCTTCCGCCTCGGCGGCGCGCTTGATGAGCCCGGAGCCTGGGACGACCCAGGCCCTCACGACGGCGCGGCGCCCCTTGGCGACGGCCGCCGCCGCTCGGAGATCCTCGATGCGGCTGTTCGTGCAGGAGCCGATGAAGACGCGGTCCACCACGATGTCGGTGAGCGCCATGCCGGGCCGGAGACCCATGTAGTCGAGCGCGCGCCCCACGGCTCGGCGGCGGGCCGGATCGCTCTCCCGCGCGGGATCGGGCACGTTCCCGGTAATGGGCAGCGCGTCCTGCGGGCTCGTGCCCCAGGTCACCGTGGGAGTGATGCCGGCAGCATCCAGCTCGACCTCTCGGTCGAACGCGGCGTCCGGATCAGACGGCAGCGTCTTCCAGTACTCGAGCGCCGTGTCCCACTGTGCGCCCTTCGGCGCGTACGGCCGCCCTTCGACATAGGCGAACGTGGTCGCGTCGGGCGCGATCATGCCGGCGCGCGCGCCGGCCTCGATGGACATGTTGCACACGGTCATCCGCTCCTCCATGGACATGGCGGCGATGGCCGGTCCGGCGTATTCGATGACGTGCCCCACCCCGCCGGCGGCGCCGATCCTGGCGATGATGGCGAGGATGACATCCTTGGCGGTGACGCCCGCGGGCCGCGCGCCAGTGACCCTGATCCGCATCACCTTGGGCTTCTTCTGCCACAGGCACTGGGTCGCCAGCACGTGCTCGACCTCGGTCGAGCCGATGCCGAAGGCGAGGGCGCCGAAAGCTCCGTGGGTGGCCGTGTGAGAGTCGCCGCAGACGAGGGCGATGCCCGGCTGGGTCAAACCCTGCTCGGGGCCGATGATATGCACGATGCCCTGGCGCGGGTCGCCCGGACCGAAGAGGGTGACGCCCTGCTCGCGCGTCGAGCGCTGGAGGCCCTCGACCATCCCGCGGATCTCATCGTTGGCGCGCGCCTCCGACCCGGGGCCCGTCGGGACGTAGTGGTCCGCGGTGGCGACCAGCCCCGCCGGCCGGCGCACCGACCGGCCCGCCTTGCCGAGACGGGCGAAGGCATGCGTCGCGCCCTCGTGGAGCAGGTGCCGGTCGATGTACAGGAGCGACTGCCCACCCGGCCCCTCGGCGACGACGTGGCGGTCCCAGATCTTCTCGAACATGGTGGGCATGGAGCGTCTCCCGGCTAGCCCGCGTTCGCGGCGGCCGTCATGAGCGCGACGCGAATTTCTCTTCGATCGCGTGCCACCAGTCGAAGCCGACCTTGCGGAAGATGTCCATGGGCGAGAGCACGGGTCCGTCGTGCCAGTCCGTACCCGTTTCCTTCAGTTGCTGGAGCGAGCGCTCGATGGCCGGGACGGCCGCGGCCATGCACACCGCGGGGAAGATGACGATCTTGAAGCCGATCCGCTCGAGCTCCGCGACCTTCACGGCCGGAGTCCGGCCGCCCTGGACCATGTTGGCGAGGAGCGGCGCCTTGACCTCGCGCGCGACGCGCTGGATCTCGTCCTCGGTCTGGGGCGCCTCGACGAAGATCACGTCGGCGCCGGCCTCGGCGGCGCGGTTGCCGCGGTCGATGGCGTCCTCCAGGCTCGTCACGGCGCGGGCGTCGGTGCGCGCGATGATGACGAGGTCGGGATCGGTGCGGTATTCGCTCGCGGCGCGGATCTTGTCGCAGAACTCCTGCGTCGGGACGATCTGCTTGCCCGCGATGTGGCCGCACTTCTTGGGCGCGACCTGGTCTTCCATGTGGAGCCCGGCCACGCCGGCGCGCTCGTACTCCCGCACCGTGCGCACGACGTTCAGCACGTTACCGTAGCCCGTGTCCGCGTCGGCGATGACCGGGAGCGACACGCAGGAGCAGAGGTGCGACGCGTGGTTCGCCATCTCGGTCAGCGTGGCGAGACCCAGGTCAGGCTGGCCCAGGTGCGAGGCCGCGGTGCCCGCGCCCGTCATGTAGACGCAACGGAAGCCGGCCGTCTCGATGAGGCGCGCGGAGAAGCCGTCGTAGGCGCCAGGGGCGACGATGATCCCCGGCTCGTTCATCATTTGGCGAAGACGCGTGGTCGCGCGCATGGGGAAAACCTTTCCCGGGCCCGCGGGCCCGACGACAGGGAGTGGGGGAGATTGTTCTCCTATCCTGTCAATGCGGCACCATGCGGAACGGTCCTGAGTGCTCGCCCTGCTCCGAGACCCCACCGTAACCAAGAACTGCCCTACTTGCCCCAGGGCCGCAGGAGGCGAAATCCTCAACCTCGAAACGGTCTAGTCTTTCGCGGCAGGTCCACGGCGGTCAACGCAAGCTGTCACCTGTTTCCGTGTCTCACTTTCGGGTTCACTCCACACCTCATTTTCGGTAACACGTGTTTTGAGGGCGATCGGGGCCTTGCCTTTGAGCATCCTCTTGTTCCAGACTGCGTAGTCCAACGTCGGCTCGTGACCAAGCAGCGCCCGCCTCCACCGCGCATGCTGAGCGACGATTGTGTTGAGAAACCCGCATCGGAGGGCAACTGACGGTGGCGAACGTACAAATCTTCTTGTCAACCGTCAGCGCGGAGTTCCGCAGCTACCGCGATACCCTGCGACGCGACCTCGACCGGCCCAACGTCACGGTCAAGGTGCAGGAGGACTTCATCGCCACCGGCACGGAAACCCTGGACAAGCTGGATGAATACATCCGCCAGTGCGACGCGGTGATCCACCTGGTGGGCGACATGACCGGCGCATTGGCCCAGGCCCCCTCGGTGGCAGCGATCCGGCGACGCTATCCTGACCTCGCCGAGCGCGTACCGGTGCTGGGCCCCTTCCTGCTGCCCGAGGCGCCTGCCCTCTCCTACACCCAGTGGGAGGCCTGGCTGGCCCTGTATCACCGCAAGGTGCTGATCATCGCGGCGCCGGAAGACGGCGCTCCACGGGACGAGCGTTACCAGTTGATCGAGGTCCAACGGATCGCCCAGCAGGCCCACCTGGGGCGCTTGGCCGCTGTCGAGCGCTATCCCGAGATCCGCTTCGCCAGCGCCGACCGACTGGCGGTGGCCATCCTGCGCTCGAAGCTCCAGGACATCCTGGCCGTGGCTGGGGCGATGAAAAGGCCCGCCAATCTCCCCTACCTGAGCAGCGAGTTCTTTAAGGGCCGGGAGGCGTTGCTTGACGAGTTGAGCAAAAGCCTCGGCCCGGTGCCCGACAGCGGCGCTACTCCAGTCGTCGCGAGGGTGCTCAACGGCATGGGCGGCGTGGGCAAGACGCGGCTGGCGGTGGAGTACGCCTGGCGGCGCGCCACCGACTACACGGCGCTGCTCTTCGTCAACGCCAGCGACCCCGAAGCGCTGCAACGCAACTTGGCGGCCCTGTGCGGTCGCGCGATCCTGGACCTGCCCGAGCAAGGGGAAACGGACGAAGGCCGGCAGCGAGATGCAGTCCTGGCATGGCTGGGTCAGCACCCAGGCTGGCTCCTGGTCCTGGACAACATCGATTCGGAAGAAGCGGCGCGCGCGACCGAAGCACTGCTGCCGCAACTACTCGGCGGACACGCGCTGCTTACTAGCCCGCTGACCAACTGGAGCGGCAGCGTTGGGACGCTGCCAGTAGACATGCTGTCGCTCGAAGCCGCGGCCGACTTCCTGCTGGCCCGCACGGGTGCCAAACAGCGCAAGCATTCCGACGACCCTGCCGTGGCGCGAACGCTGGCCGAAGAACTGGGCCGCCTCGCGCTGGCCCTGGAGCAGGCCGGTGCCTACATGGCGCAGCGGCGGCTGGGCTTTGCGCAGTACCTCGCCGAATGGCAAGGCCAGCACGACAAGGTATTGGCGTGGTTCGACCCGCGCCTGATGAACTACCCCAAGAGCGTGGCCACCACCTGGCAGACCTCCTTCGACCAACTCGGGGCCCCCGCCCGGCGGCTTCTACAGCGCTTGGCCTGGCTGGCCCCGGAGCCCGTCCCGGAATCGCTGATGGACGTGCCCATTCCGGAGCTCGAGCTCGCCGAGTCCGACGCCTTTGGCGCCCTCGCCGAACTGGAGTCCTACTCCCTCATCACCCGAGCCCCCGACGGCCCCAGATTCAGCGTTCACCGACTGGTGCAGGAGGTCACCCGCCGCAGCCAAGGTGGTGAGGCTGCGCATGCCACCGTCTCCGAAGCCCTGCGCTGGATTGATGCTGCCTTTGTCGGCGATTCTTTGGACGTGCGCGACTGGCCCTTGCTCGATCCGCTGGCACCCCACGCGCGGGCGGTCGCAACGCGCGCCGACACAGCCGGTATCGCCACGCCCACCACCCGGCTGATGAACAAGGTCGGTCTGCTGCTGTTCAGGAAAGCCTTGCACGTCGAAGCCGAGCCGCTCATGCGCCGGGCGCTGGCCATCGACGAGGCGAGCTTCGGGCCGGATCACCCCAGGGTCGCTCTCCACCTCAACAACCTGGCCCAGCTGCTCCAGGCCACCAACCGCCTGCCGGAGGCCGAGCCCCTCATGCGCCGGGCGCTGGCCATCAACGAAGCGAGCTTCGGGCCGGATCACCCCGATGTCGCCCCAAGCCTCAACAACCTGGCCTCGCTGCTCCAGGCCACCAACCGCGTGCCGGAGGCCGAGCCGCTCATGCGCCGGGGGCTGGCCATCAACGAAGCGAGCTTCGGGGCGGACCACCCCAGGGTCGCCACCAACCTCGACAACCTGGCCTTGCTGCTCAAGACCACCAACCGCATGCTGGAGGCCGAGCCCCTCATGCGCCGGGCGCTGGCCATCAACGAAGCGAGCTTCGGGCCGGATCACCCCGATGTCGCCACAAGCCTCAACAACCTGGCTCAGCTGCTCCAAGCCACCAACCGCCTGCCGGAGGCCGAGCCCCTCATGCGCCGGGCGCTGGCCATCAACGAAGTGAGCTTTGGGGTGGATCATCCCAAGGTCGCCACCAACCTCGAGAACCTGGCCTTGCTGCTCAAGGTCACCAACCGCCTGCCAGAGGCCGAGCCGCTTATGCGCCGGGCGCTGGCCATTGACGAAGCGAGCTTCGGGGCGCATCACCCCAGGGTCGCCATCCACCTCAACAACCTCGCCAAGTTGCTCCAGGCCACCAACCGCCTGCCGGAGGCCGAGCCCCTCCTGCGCCGCGCGCTGGCGATCGATGAAGCGAGCTTTGGCGCGGATCACCCCATGGTCGCAATCCACCTCAACAGCCTGGCCTCGCTGCTGCTGGCCACCAACCGGCTGCCGGAAGCCGAGCCACTCGTGCGCCGGGCGCTGGCCATCGGCGAGGCGAGCTTCGGGCCGGATCACCCCGATCTCGCCACCATTCTCAACAACCTGGCCCAGCTGCTCCTGGCCACCAACCGGCTGCCGGAAGCCGAGCCACTCGTGCGCCGGGCGCTGGCCATCGACGAGGCGAGCTTCGGACCGGATCACCCCGATCTCGCCCGCGACCTCAACAACTTGGCCTTGCTGCTCAAGACCACCAACCGCCTGCCGGAGGCCGAGCCACTCCTGCGCCGGGCGCTGCAGATTCTCATCGGAAGCCTAGGGCCGGAGCACCCGAATTCCCGCACGGTGGAGGCGAACTACGTCGGCCTTCTGCAAGCAATAGGATGGACAGGAAAGGCGATCGAGGAGGATCTGGCACTCCTACGTCAGCGAAGGTGATGTCCAATACATCTCCGCTTCCCGGGCGCTCGGGTCCGGCCGCAGTTGAACAGGAGCGGATAGTTCTACGATCCGCGCGGATTGTCAATGCGGCCGAGCGGCCGTCGAGCCTCCCAGCACGTGCTCGATCTCCCGGAGGTGCTCTCCGCGGTGCTCGGCGCGCGTCATGAGGAGCGGGCTCCCGGCAGCCGCGTTCCGCGCGAGGAGGTCGTCCGGCAACGCCGCCACCGTGGCATCGACCGCTTCGGCGACGGCGACGGCGAGCTCAGCCGCCCGGCGCGGATCCATCGCGAGGAAGTGCGGCTTCGCCGCATCGTTGATCCAATCGACATCCGCTTCATTGATGACGGGCGGGACGGCGGATGGCGACCGCTCCCAGCGCTCGAGCAGGACCAGGATGCGCTGGTCCCAGAAAGCCAGGTGAGCCAGCACCGCGGCCACCGTCCAGCCTCCCGGCATGGGGTGCGCGAGATCGGCGTCGCTGAGACGAGCCACCAGCGCCTGAAGTCTGGCGCGCTCGGCGTTGTTTCGGGCAATGAACGTACGATCAGCGCTCATTTCTGATCTCCTGTCCGTATAGTGCGTTCGCCTCATTAGACACCGCCGCCGGCCCCGTGTGAAGTGGAGAGGAACGACCCGGAATCACTTGTGCGCGCCCGCGCCCGTGGGGTAGCATCGCAGACGAAGGCTGCCTCGAACCCCCCGGGCCCCGGCGCCCCGATGCCATGCTCATCCAAAGGAGGACGAGATGGACGAAAAGCTCAAGGATCTGTCAGAGAGACTCGACGCTGGCCTCATCGCCCGCCGCGAGTTCCTCCGCAATGCCGCCGTCATCACGGGCGGCACCGCGGCAGGGCTTAAGGCGCTCGAGGGCATGGCGGGGGCGCAGAGCCCCACCAAGCTCAGGGTGTGGCTCTTCAAGAGCTTCGTCACCGCGGGCAACGACGTCCTGGAGAAGCACGTCCAGAACTGGGCCAAGGACCGGAAGGTGACGGCCGAGATCGACTGGGCCACCTTCGGCGACCGCGAGCAGAAGTTCGTCGCGGCCATCGAGGCCGGCAATCCGCCGGACATCGCCGAGATGAACATCAACGGACCCATGCGCTACAAGCCGGCGCTCCGCGACGTGACCAAGGTGGCGAGCGACATCGCCGGAGCGCGCGGAGGCATGCTCCCCTTCGCCGACAAGGCCATGAAGCTGGACGGAAAGTTCTACGGCGTGCCGCGGTATTCGATGACGACGGTCTTCTACATCCGCAAGGACATCATGGAAGCCAAGGGGCTCAAACCGCCCACCGTCTATGACCCGGGCGTGGTCGAGTTCGCGAAGAAGACCCAGGACGTCTCCAAGGGGCTCTACGGCTTCGGCCAGACGCTCAACCGATCGGATGACGGCGACGGCTTCATGGGGAACATCCTCTGGAACTACGGTGGCGCCGTCTGGGACAAGGACGGCAAGCCGGCCCTCGCCACGACCTTCCACGATCAGAACCTCAAGGCGCTCCAGTTCGCCGTGGACACGATAACCAAGCACAAGATCCAGCCGCCGGGCGTCATGGGCTGGACCGACGTGTCGAACAACGAGGCCTTCATGGCGGGCAACCTCGTCACCACCAACAACGGCGCGAGCCTCTACTACGCCATGGTCGCCAAGAAACACGAGCTGGCGCCCAAGACCCTGCTCATACTCACACCGGGCGGCCCGGCCGGCAGCTTCGTCGGCTCCTCCTGCTACAACTGGGGCGTGTTCCAGAAGAGCAAGTACGCCGAACTCTGCGAGGACATGATCCGCTATATGGAGGACGAGGAGCGTTTCGCCGAGTACGTCAAGGTGTCCGTCGGCCAGGCCGGGCCCGTCTACAAGAGGCGGACGGAGGACCCGTACTGGAAGTCGGATCCGAACTTCAACGCCATCATGCAGAACATCATTCGAAGCAACCCTGCAGGCTACCCGGGTCCGATCACGCCCGCGGCGGTCGAGGTCGGGGCGCAGCACATCCTCACCGACATGGCGGGGCGCGTGGTGACCGCGGGGCTCAGCCCCGACGCCGCGCTGAAAGAAGCGCATGCCCGCGTGGAGGAGATCTACAAGGCCCGGCGGAGCTAGCCGGGCGCCGCGCCCATGAGCATCAGCACCGCCGAGCTCGGCGCGAAGTCCGCGCTCGGCCCGAAGCGCGAAGGGCCGGTGGTCTGGCTTGCCCGCATGCTGGGGCCAGACCGCCGGCTCGGCTTCCTCTTCATCCTGCCCACCGTGGTGTTGGTGCTGGCGCTCGTCGCCTACCCGTTCTGCTACGCGATCTATCTCAGCCTGACGAGGAAGTACGTCGGGGTGCCGCCGGTCTTCGTCGGCATGGACAACTACGTCAAGCTCACCTTCGACGGCTTTTTCCAGCGCGCGGTCATCAACAGCTTCATCTTCACCTTCGGCTCCGTCGCCGTGAAGCTCGTGCTGGGCATGGTCATGGCGCTCGTGCTGACCTCCGCCATACGCTTCCGAAGCTTCTGGACGGGAGTGCTGCTGATTCCCTGGGTGGCTCCCACGGTGGTGTCGGCGCTGAACTTTCTCTGGATTTTCGACTACAGCCTGGGCGTGCTGAACTACATGCTCGTCAAGGTCTTGCACCTGCTGCCCCAGGGCGTGGGCTGGCTCAGCGAGCCCAAGACCGCCATGGCGTCCGTCATCGGCGTCAATATCTGGCGCGGCTTCCCCTTCTTCGGGATCAGCCTCCTGGCCGGCGTGAAAGCCATTCCCTCCGAGATGTACGAGGCAGCGGCCGTAGACGGCGCCGGCGCGCTCCAGCGCTTCCGTCATGTGACACTGCCGGGCGTCAAGAACATCCTGATCATCGTGATGCTGCTCTCGACCATCTGGACCTTCAACGATTTCCAGATTGTCTACATCCTGACCAGGGGCGGCCCCGGAGGGGCGACCCAGGTTCTGCCCGTCTTCACCTACGAGATCGCCTTCGGCGCCCAGCGCCTGGGCGAGGCCATCGCGGTCGCGCTCTACATGCTGCCGGCCCTCGCCGCCGTCATCATTGTCCTCGCCCGGTACATGCGGAAGGATCGTGGAAGATGAACAAAGGCCTGGTCGCCCGGCTCCAGCTCGCGGGCTCGTACGGCTTCCTCGTGACCCTCCTCGTCATCGTGGTGTTCCCGTTCTACTGGATGACCGTGACCTCCTTCAAGGGCGAGGAGCAGATGCGGAGCCTCGTCAGCATGTTCTGGCCGAGCCCTATCGTCACCGACAACTACCGCCATCTCCTCGGCAAAACCGAGTTCGTCTCGTGGTTCGGCAACAGCGTCATCGTCTCGGTGAGCAGCACGTTCCTCGCGACTGCCATCGGCACGATCGGCGCCTACGCGCTGGCCCGGCTCAAGTTCCTCGGCCGCGCGTTCATGTCGAGCGCCGTGCTGATCACCTATCTCGTGCCGCCGGCGATCCTCTTCATTCCGCTCTATGCTCAGATCAGGACGCTCGGACTGGCCGACAGCCTGGGCGGGCTGATTGCCGCGTACCCGTCCTTCACCATCCCGTTCGTGACGTGGCTCCTCATGGGCTACTTCGAATCCATCCCGATCGAGCTCGAGGAAGCAGCGATGATAGACGGCGCCACGCGCTTCGGCGCCTTCCGGCGCGTCATCCTGCCGCTGGCCGCGCCGGGAGTTCTTGCCGCCGGGCTCTACGCGTTCACCCAGTCGTGGAACGAGTTCCTCTACGCCCTCGTCTTCATCACCGACGTGAAGCTCCGCACCCTGCCTGTCGGGCTCTCGAGCTTCATCACGGGCGACGTCTACGGCTGGGGCTATCTCATGGCGGGAGCGGTGTTGACCACCCTGCCCGTCATCGCGGCCTACATTTATCTGCAGAAGTACATGGTCGAGGGCCTGACCGCCGGCAGCGTCAAAGGCTAGCAGGGCGCCGATAAGGGCCCATCTGCGCCATCTATCTAGAAGAATCTGGGGCGGGCTTGCGGCGCCCCTCAACGTACAGAGAGTACGCCTCGGGGTGCCGCAGCGCTCGCCGCCTCGCATCCGGGCCCTTCTCGACGCCCTGCGCGACCATCGAGGACCGCCTGCTCCGGGAGCTAACCTCCGTAGAAGATGTTGGAGCCGAGGTCTTTCAGCCAGAGCGTCGCGTCATCGGCCCGGCCCTCGGGCTGCTTCGCGAGCGCCACTTCGACGACCTCGCCAACAAAAATCGAATGGTCGCCGCGTTCGACGCTGTCGACGAGGCGGCACTCGATGGCAGCCGGCGTGCGCTCGAGGACGGGCGCGCCGGTCGCGCCCCAGCGGAACGGCTCGCCTGAGATCGTCTGGCCGTCGCGAACCGCCGGCTTGAAGAACGTGAACGCCATCGGCCCCTGGTCCTTCCCCAGCACGTTGAGCGCGAAGGCCTTCGACTCCTTGATGAGCGGGTGCGCATGGGAATCGGCCTTGACGCCCACCACCACGAGCGGGGGCACGAACGAGGCCTGGGTCACCCAGTTCACCGTCGCCGCCGCGACCGCATCGTCCTTCCCCGTGGCCGTCAGCACGTAGAGGCCGTAGGGGATCATCCGCAGCACGGTCTTCTTCATGTTCTGATCCATGGTGTCCTCCTCTGGGGATAGAGCCGGCGCCAGTGTAGCGCGGACGGATGTAGCGCGGACGGATGCTTGCGCGCACCCCGCGAGTTGTCCTACCCTCACCTCACCGATGAGCTTTGCGGACGTGGGCTACGACGAGGCGATGGCGAGGGCGCGGAGCCTCGTCCCCGTGCTGCGCGAGCGAGCGGCCGGCGCGGAGTCGCTCCGCCAGATGGCCAAGGAGACGGAAGCCGATCTGCACCGCACGGGGCTCTTCCGCTTCCACCAGCCCCGGCGCTGGGGCGGCATGGAGCTTCCCTTCGTCGCGCTCTTCGACGTCCCGGCGGAGATCGGCCGGGGCTGCGCCTCGACCGCGTGGAACGTGGCGAACCTCGCGGTCCACCACTGGCTGCTCGCCCTCTACGACCCGCGCGCCCAGGACGAGGTCTGGGGGAAGAACCCCGATGCTCTCATCGCCTCCGGCATCGCCTACCCGCAGGGCCGGGGGCGCCGCGTCGACGGCGGCGTCGTCGTCAGCGGCTTCTGGAACTTCTCGAGCGGCGTCGATCCGTCCGACTGGACCATGCTCGCTGCGATCATCCGCGACGGCGACCGGATCGTCGACCACCGCATGTGCCTCGTGCCGAAGAGCGACTACGAGATCGTGGACGACTGGCAGGTCCTCGGCATGCGGAGCACCGGCTCCAAGTCCGTGCGCGCCACCGACGTCTTCGTGCCGGAGCACCGCGCGCTCTGCATGTATCTCGCGCGCGGAGGCAGCGATTTTCCGGGGGCTGGCGTCAACCCGGCCGCGCTCTACCGCGTGCCGATCGGCGCGATCAGCTCGCACTGCCTGGCTGCCGCCGGCGTCGGCAACGCGCAGGCCGCCCTCGAGCTGACGGTCGAGGCCGTCACGGAGCGCAGCACGAGCTACACGGCGGCCCGAATGCGGGACTTCCAGGCCGTGCAGCTCCGCGTTGCGCGAGCGGGCGCGCTGATCGACGCCGCGCGGCTGATCTGCCGGGCCGACTGCTTGGAGGCTCAGCGCGCCGCCGAGGACAATCGCCTCATGACGATGGAGGAAAAGCTCCGCTGCCGGCGCAACGTCGCGTACGCGATGGATCTCTGCACGGAAGCGGTGGACTCGCTGCACGCCCTGGCGGGGGGCAACGGCATCTACGACCGCTACCCGATCCAGCGGCTCTTCCGCGACCAGCACGCGCTCGCCGCCCACATCGGCTTTAGCTGGGACGCCCAGGGTGCGCCCTGGGGCCTCGTCACGCTCGGCGGAGAATTCTCGAGCCCGACGCTGTAGGCCGCCGATAAGGGCCCATCTGCTTCGTTGGCTCCCTCGGCCGCTCGCTCGTGGCGGTTCGAGCTGAGGGGCGGAGCCCCGAGGCGAGGGCTGAGACAGTCATACACCGTGCATGCGGGATGTACTCAGTCCTCGTCTCGCGTCGGCCGGGGCCGCCGCTCAACTCGAACGGCGGGTCGCCGCCTCGCATCTGGACCCTTCTCGCCGGCCTACAGTCCTGCGCTGGAAATGCTGAGTTGGCGCGGCGTCAAACGCCAGTGCCGAAGCCCCCGGCCGCGCGCACGGTCACGGCCTCTCCCAGGTGCCCGGCCGGATGGAAGAGCGCGATGCCGCTCAGCACCATCGCGCGCGGCCGGCCCGTGAAGGCCTTCACCATTGGCTCGGTTCGGGCACCGAAGGCCGCCTCCGCCGCCGCCTGTTCCATAGCCGTCGCCGACACCTCGCCTTCCCAGTCCTGGGCCTTGAAGCCACCGACGACCTCGCGTGTGCGGAGGCCGACCGCGTCCCGGTACTCGCGGAGCGCTCCCAAGTCGATCTGCCGCGTGAGCTCGCTGACTTCGGCGCTCGACATGCCGATGCCGAAGTCTCGCCGCGTGATGCCCAGGCGCTTGGCCCACGCGTCATCGAAGACCTGCGGGCAGCCGCCGAGCACCCGATTCACCATGATGTCCTCGGCCCGGGCGATGTGCCACACGAGCCACGCGATCGAGTTGAGGTCCTCGCGCGGGCGCACGCGCATCTGCTCGTCGCTCAGCCCCGTCAGCGTCCGTTCCGCCGCCGAGGCCTTGTTGCCGCCCACGGCCGCCGAGTGCATCGCGCTGTGCTGCTGGAGGAACATGTCGCGAGCGTCCATGAGAGCCCTCCTTTGGGGGGCACAACTGGGGCACGACCGGCTCTAACCAGGCTAGTATCCGCGGGGTGTCAAGCGGGAGCGCCGATCAGCGGCCGGCCGGCCCGCAGGGCCGTCAGCACGCGTCGCACCCAGACGCGAATCATCTCCCTCCGGTAGTCGGCCGAGCCCATCAGGTCCGAGAGCGGCTCGGCCTCTCCCGCGGCGGCGTCGGCCGCGGCGCCTATGGCCGCATCGGTGAGCGCCTGGCCCGTCACCGCCGCTTCGGCACGCGCCGCGCGGATCGGCGTGGGCGCGGCGCCGCCGAGGGCGATCCGGATATCGGCGACGCGCAGCCCGGCGCCGAGGACGAGCAGCGCCGCGACCCCGACCAGCGGCTTGTCCTCGGCCGACCGCGGGCAAAACTTCAGATAGCCGGTGCGGGCGCCCTCCGGCGGCGCCGGCACGCGGACCGCCGTGAGGATCTCTCCCGCGGCGACGGCCGTCTCGTAGAAGCCCGTGAAGAACTCGCCGATGGGCACGACGCGCTCGCCGGCGGAGCCCTCCAGCCGCACGTGCGCCTCCAGGCACAGCAGAGCGGGCGCGGGGTCAGAGGCCGCCTCCGCGTAGCAAAGGTTGCCGCCGAGCGTGGCCGTGGCGCGGATGGCCGGCGTGGCGACGCGGGACGCGGCCTGCGCCACGAGCGGCCAGCCCGAGCGCACGGCAGCGTGGCGCGCGAGCGCAGCCAGGCTCGTCATGGCGCCGGCCTCGAGCGCGCCCCTGTCCACGCGGATCCCGGAGAGCCCGGGTATCCTGTGAAGCGACACGAGCCGCTCCGGGGTGACGAGACCCAAGCGCATGGCCGGCACCAGCGCCGTCCCGCCGGCGATGATGCGCGCGCCGCCGTCGAGCCGGGCTAGGACCTCGACGGCCTCCCGCACGGTTTCGGGCTCCGCGAGCGCGAAGGGTCTCAAGCGCATCACCGCTCCGCTGCGGCCGCCAGCACGGCCTCGATGATCTTCGTGTAGCCGGTGCAGCGGCAGAGGTTGCCCGCGAGCGCCTCGCGCACGTCCTGTGCTGTCGGCGACGCGTTCGAGGCGAGGAGCGCCCGCGCCGAGAGCAGCATGCCGGGGGTGCAGAACCCGCACTGGACGGCGCCCGCCCGGGCGAACGCCGCCTGGAGGCGATCGGGCTCCCCGTCGCGATCGAGGCCTTCCACGGTGACGAGAACCCTGCCGCGGAGCCGCGCTGCCAGCACCAGGCAGGCGCGAACGGGCTCGCCATCCAAGAGCACTGTGCAGGTGCCGCACACGCCCTCGCCACAGCCGTACTTGGTGCCGGTGAGCGCGAGCCCGTCGCGCAGCAGATCGAGAGCGGTCCAGTGGGCGGGCGCCTCGGCCCGGCAGGGCCGGCCGTTCAGCGTGAAGTCGATGGGGATCACGCTCCGGCTTCCAAGGCGGCCTTCACGTTCTGGGCGAAGACTCCCGCCAGCTCCCTGGCCTTGACCCTCATCACGGCATCACCGATGGAGCCCAGCCGGCCCAGGACCGTGACATCGCTCGCGTAGGCGACGGCCGTGACCCCGTCGCCGGCGGGCGACAGCTCCAGCGATGTGCGGACGTCGACCCGGCTGCCCAGACGGCTGTCTTCACCTCGCCCTTCAGAGACCAGGCGGCGCGGCGGCTCCGCCTCGACGATTTTCATGCGCACGTCTTGACTCGTCGAGAGGAAGCCGACCTTGACGGTGAGCCGCAGACGATAGGTGCGCTCGTCCACGATCTCGAGATCGTCACAGCCCGGGATGCAGGGCGCGAGACGCTTGGCATCGAGGAGGAAGGCCCAGACGGCCTCGGGCGGGGCATTGACCGTGAAGCGCTCTTCGAAGCTGGGCACGGTTGCGCCCCCTCACCCTGCCCTCTCCCCCGGTGGGGGAGAGGGGTTCTTGAGGGCGGCGAGGACCCGTTCGGCGGTGATCGGGAACTGAGTGAGCGGCGCGCCGACGCCACGGGAGACCGCGTTCATGACGGCGGCGGGCGTCGGCGTCATGGCGGGCTCGCCGATGCCCTTGGCGCCGAAGGGGCCCAAGCCCTGGCCCGACTCGAGCATGATGATCACGATCTCGGGCGCGTCGAGAGAAGTCGGGATCCTGTAGTCGAGGAGATGCGGGTTCTTGGAGATTCCGTTGTCGAGCACGACCTCTTCGAGGAGGGCCTGCCCCAGCCCTTGCACCGCCCCGCCCTCGATCTGGCCCTCGGCGCTCTGACGATTGATCGCCCGGCCGATGTCGTAACAGGCGGCGAGCTTGGTCACGCGGGTCTGCCCCGTCTCCTCGTCTACCTCGACTTCGACGGCCTGCGTGCCGAAGGTATAGTCGTTGAAAGGCTTGCCCTGTCCCGTGGCGGGATCGATGGTGGGCGCCGACGGCGCGTCGTACTTGTCGAGCGCCTGGACAGGGCGCCCCGCGGCCGTCGCGGCCTTGACGAGCGCGGGAAAGCCCACCGCGCGGTCCGGCGCGCCGCGGACCATGGCCCGTCCCTCGACGAGGTCGATGTCCTCCGGCGCCGCCTCGAGCATCTCGGCCGCCTGGTCCACCAGGTGGCGGCGCACCTCGCCCGCGGCCTTGAGCACGGCGTTGCCGGACATGAGGAGCTGACGCGTCGCCGTCGTGGTCCCGGCGCGCGGGGTGAAGTGGCTGTCGCGGCCGACGGCGGTGACCCGCTCGATGGGAAGGCCCAGGACCTCCGCCGTGATGGAGCACAAGGAGGCTGTCTGCCCCCCGCCCACGTCGGGCGCGGCGCAGCGGACCACCGCCGTGCCGTCGAGCTCCATCCCGACCCATGCGGACGCCGAGTCCCGCGTCCAGGACATGCGGCCGTAGGGCGTGAAGGACGCGGCCAACCCGCGCGCGATCCGAAGCGGCCCCTCGCCCGCACGCGCCGGGCCCAGCGCCTCCCACGCGCGCCGCATGGTCTCGCCGAGCCTGGGCTCGCTTTCGATCACCTGTCCCGTGGCGATGCTGTCGCCCTTGCGGAGGAAGTTCTTTTCGCGGAGCTCGAGCGGGTCCATGCCCAATGCCTGGGCGAGCGCGTCCATCTGCCCCTCGTAGGCGACGCAGGTCTGGATGGAGCCGAAGGTGCGGTAGGCGCTCGCGATGGGGTTGTTCGTGTAGGCGGTGAAGGCGTCCACCGTGACGTGCGGCACGCGATAGGGGCCGGTCGCCGTCACGAGGCTGTAGAGCAGCACCCACGGCGAGAGCGCGGCGTAGGCGCCGGAATCGGAGACGAGCTCGGCCTCCAGAGCTACCAGCTCCCCGCCTCTCGTGGCGCCGGTTCTGTAGCGCAGCACGTACGGATGGCGCTTGCCGTGCCCGATGAAGCTTTCTTCCCTCGAGAACACGAGCTGCACCGGGCGCCGCGTCTTCCACACGAGGAGCCCGAGCAGGCACTCGACGGTCACGTCCTCCTTGCCGCCGAAGCCGCCGCCGAGGTAGGCGCCTTCGAGGCGCACGCGGCCGTGGGGCAGACGGAGCACCTCGGCGACGTCGCGAAAGTGCTCGAGCACCTGGGTGCTGACGCGCAGGACGAGCACCCCTTCGGCGTCGATCCACCCGATGCCCGTCTCGGTCTCGAGGTAGACGTGGTCCACGAAAGGCGTGCGGTAGGTCCGCTCCACGACCACCTCCGCACGGCGCAACCCTTCGCCGGCGTCGCCCTTCCTGATGTGCCAGGCGCGGATGAGGTTGCCCCCTTCGTGGACGTGGGGCGCGCCGGGCTCCATCGCCTCGAACGGGTCGTATACCCCAGGGAGCGGCTCGTACTCGATGCGCACGCGCTCCGCCGCCAGGGCGGCGGCCTCGGGGGTCTCGGCGGCGATGGCCGCGACGGGCTCGCCCTGGAAGCGCACGCGCCCCTCGGCCAGCACCGGCTGCGTGGCCAGGACGGCCCCCGCCGTCGCCTCGGCCATGCGCCCAGGCAGCTCCATGCGGAGCGCGTTCTGCGGCACGTCGGCGTGGGTCAGCATCGCGACGACGCCGGGCAGCGCGCGCGCCTCGCTCGTGTCGATGCGAACGATGCGCGCCGAGGCGTAGGGGCTGCGGACGATCTTGCCGTGGAGCATGCCGGCCACCGCGAGGTCGCCCGCGTAGATGGGGCGGCCGCGGACCTTCTCCCAGGCGTCCGCCCGGGGCTGGGACCCGCCGATCACGCGATAGGCCATGCCGGGCTCAGACGTCCCAGCCGCCGTCCACCGTCACGGACTGGCCGGTCATGTTCTTCGAGTCGTCCGAGACGAGGAAGAGGAGCGCGTTGGCGATGTCCTGCGAGACGGTGACGCGGCGGAGCGCCATTTCGTCGACGTACTCCTGGTAGACCTGCTCGGGAGTCCAGCCGCGCGTCCTGGCCTTCTCGCGGCAGAGCTTGTCCATGCGGTCGCCCGCCACGATACCCGGGTGCAGGGCATTGACGTTGACGTTGTGTCGCCCGACCTCGAGCGCCACGGTGCGGGTCAGGCCGCGCAGCGCCCACTTGGAGGACGAGTAGGCCGCGCGGTACTTGTAGCCACGCAGCCCCGAGGTGCCGCTGATGTTCACGATCTTGCCGTACTTCCGCGCGATCATGCCCGGCAGCACGTGCTTGGTGGGCAGGAAGGTGCCGACCACGTTGGCCTCGAGGACGCTCCGGAAGTCTTCCGCCCGGATCTCCTGCACGGGAGTCTCGATGGGCCCCGTCACTCCGGCGGCGTTGACCAGGATGTCGATGCGGCCGAAGGCCTCCGTCGCCTTCGCCACCATCCGCTCGACCGCCGCCTCGTCGGTGACGTCGCAGGGAACCACCAAAGCCCGGCGCCCGAGCGTCTCGATCTCGCCCTTGAGCGTCTCGAGCGGCGGGATATCGCGCGCGGCCAGTACGAGGTCCGCGCCTTCACGCGCCAGCGTGAGGCAGATCTCCCGGCCCATGCCCTTGGCGGCGCCGGTGACGAGCGCGACGCGGTTCTCGAGCTTCATGCGACGTATCCCTCCGTGCGGTCCGCCTCGCGCGCTGCCGCCGGACGCTCGGCCGGATCGCCGTAGCCGCCGCCCCCGCAGGTCTCGAGGAGGACGAGGTCGCCCTGGGCGAGCTTCATCGTCTCCTTGCCCTTGATGTCGCGCTCGCGTGGAGTCCCCGGGTTCAGCGTGATCCTGAAGGGCAGCGCGTCCCTGCCGCCGAAGAGCCCGTACGGCGGCACGATGCGCCGCTCGATCATGGTCGTGAGCGTCACGTCGGAGCCCAGCACCCGGTACGCGCGGCGGAAGCCCAGGCCCCCGCGGCGGCGGCCGTCGCCGCCCGAGTCGGGCCGGAGCGCCAGCTCCTCGACCATGAGCGGGTACTCGCTCTCGACCACCTCGATGGGCGTGTTCATCACGTTCGACATGTGCACATGCACCTCGTAGTAGACCGCCCAGCGCCCGTCCGGCATCCGCGCGCCGAGGATCAAGAGCCCCGCCGTCGTCGGGCCGCCCGCCTGGACGCGGCCGGGTAGCACGGGAGCCAGCGCCTTGAAGATGGCGTCCACGACGCGCTGCGAGGTCTCGTGGTTGCCGCCGACGACGGGACGGTCGGGATCGGCCGAGAGCACGGTGCCGCGAGGCACGATGACACGGAGCGGCCGGTAGCAGCCCTCGTTGGGCGGCGCTTCCGGCGCGACCAGCGCCTTCATGGCGTAGTACACGCCCGAGCAGGCGATGTAGTACGTCGTGTTCACGGGCCCCTGCGACTGCGGGTCGGTGCCGGTGAAGTCGAAGGTCGCCTCGTCGCCCTTCTTCTCGACGCGCACCTTGACGCGGATGCGCCGGTCCTCGATGCCGTCGTCGTCGAGGAAGTCCTCGCCCTCCCACGTGCCGTCGGGAAGAGCCCTGAGCGCGGCCCGCATCTGTTCCTCCGACTCGTCGTGCAGCCGGTCGAAGCAGGCGGAGATCGTCTCGGCGCCGTAGTGGGCGAAGATCTCGTGCAGGCGGCGCGCGGCGACGTCGTTGGCGGCGAACTGGGCGAAGATGTCCCCTTCCCGCTCGTCCCGGCCGCGCAGGTTCGAGAGCACGAACTCGAGCGCCGGCCTCTCGGGCCCGTCCTTGGAGAAGAGACGGATCGGCGCGATGCGGAGCCCCTCCTGGTAGCACTCGGTCGCCCACGGCACGTAGCTGCCGGGCACGGCGCCCCCGATATCCGCCCAGTGCGCGAGGTTGATCGCGAAGGCGACCAGCGTGCCCTCGAAGAAGACCGGGCGCACCGCCTTGACGTCGGGCAGATGGTTGCCGCCCACCTCCGGCAGGTTGAGGAACCAGACGTCGCCGTCGCGCAGCCGATCCGGCGGAATGCGCTTGAGGAACTCCTTGACGGTGAAGCCCATGACGCCCATGTGAATCGGGATGTCGCGCCCCTGGGCGATCAGCCGGCCCTGGGCGTCAGTCAAGGCGGAGGACAGGTCGCCCGCTTCCTTCAAGAGCGGCGAGCGCGCCGAGCGCATGACGATGACGCTCATCTCCTCGGCGATGGCGTAGAGGCCGTTTCGCACGACTTCCAGCGTGACGGGGCTCAGCGCGGCGCTCATGCGCGGCCTCCCACCTCGATCGCGAGGTTGCCGAGCCGGTCGGCGACGCAGTGGTCGCCCGGATAGATGACCGTCGTCGACCAGTCGTCTTCGATCATGGCGGGTCCGGCCACGGTCCGCCCGGGCGCCAGTGTGCTCCGGTCATAGCGCGGCATCAGGACCTCCCCGGTCTCGCGGAAGTAGCCGCGGTGCGAGCCCGCGGGCGCAGAGGAATCTCCGGACGGCGGCGCGGGAAGCGGCAGGGGCTCCTCGACCACCTTCGCCATCACGCGGAGGTTGACGCATTCCACGTTCTCGCCCGTGGCATAGCCGTAGAGCTGGCGGTGGCGCTGCTCGAAGGCCGCCTTGAGCGCGGCGGGCCCTGCGGGGAGGTAGCCGACCTCGAGCTCGTAGTTCTGCCCCACGTAGCGGAAGTCGAGGCTCCGGAGGACGACGACGCGGTCCATTGCGTGCCCCTCATCCAGCAGGGGTTTGAGGCACTGCGCCTCGAGCGCGCGGTATCGGTCCTCGGTTACCTTGGCGTCCCAGGCCTCGATCCTCGCGCGATGGGTCTGGACAGCATCATAGCGGAGCGGCGAGACGAGGCACCCGAGCGCCGAGAAGGCCCCGGAGTGCGCGGGGACGATCACCGAAGCGATGCCGGCCTGGCGGGCCAAGGCTCCCGCGTGGAGCGGGCCGGCGCCGCCGTAGGCGATCAGCGCGAACTCACGGAGATCGTAGCCGCGTTGGACCGACACGAGCCGGAGCGCGCGGAGCATGTTGGCGTTCGCCACCTCGACCACGCCGTGGGCGGCCTCGACCAGCGACAGGCCGAAGCGCTGCGCGAGCGGCCCCAGGGCGGCCTCGGCCTGCCGACGGTCGAGCCGTATCGAGCCGCCGTAGACCCGGTCCGGATTGAGGTAGCCCAGGAGCAGGTTGGCGTCGCTCACCGTGGGCTCCGTTCCGCCCTGGCCATAGCAGGCCGGCCCCGGCACGGCGCCCGCGCTTCTCGGGCCGACCTTGAGCGCGCCCGTCGGCTCAACGCGGGCGATGGAGCCGCCGCCGGCGCCAATGGATTCGACGGCGGCCATGGGCAGCCGCGCCGGGTAGTCGCCGAGCTTCCGCTGCCCCGCCGTTTCCGGGACGCCGTCGGCGATCAGGCAGACGTCCGTGGTCGTGCCGCCCATGTCGAAGGCCAGCGCGCGCCCGAGTCCGAGCGCCCGAGCGGTGTGGGCCGCCGCGGCGACGCCGCCGGCCGGGCCGGACATGGCCATGCTGAGCGGCCGCGCCTTGGCCGCCTCGACCGACATCATGCCGCCGGCCGAGTGCAGGAGATGGAGCGGCCTCGGGCCGACGCGGCGGGCCAGGTCGTCGAGATAGCGCGCCGCCAGCGGCATGACCGCGGCGTTGAGCACCGTGGTGCAGGCGCGCTCGTACTCGCGGAACTCGGCGTTGATCTCGCTCGAGACCGACACGTACGGGAAGTGGGGCTCGAGCGCCGTCCGGAGCGCCTGCTCGTGGGCGGGCGCCGCGTAGGAGTGGAGCAGGCAGACAGCGACGCTCTCGATGCCCTCGCGCGTGAAGTCGGCGATGATCGGCCCGAGCTCCTCGAGCGCCAGCCGGGCCAGCACTGTCCCGTCGGCCGCCACGCGCTCGGTGATCTCGCGGCGCAGCCGCCGCGGCACCGGCGGCTCGGCCTTGGCAGGCAGTTCCATCCGGTAGAGGTGCAGCCGGCTCATGCGCGCGATCTCGAGCACGTCCCGGAAGCCCCGCGTGGTGATGAAGCCGACGGGGGCGCCGCGCCGCTCGACGATGGCGTTGGTGACCATCGTCGTCCCGTGGGCGAGCGAGACCCACGCCCCCGTCGCGAGGGCGGCAATGCCGTTCAGCACCCCCTCCGCCGGGTTGGCCGGCGTGGTCGGCACCTTGCACGATTCCATCCGTCCCGCCGGATCCCACGCCACCACGTCGGTGAATGTCCCGCCCACGTCGACGCCTATGCGAACACCGTCAGCCATGCGCCCCCCCTGATCGCGCGTGCTACTTGCGGTCGGACCACTTCGGCAGCGGGTACAGCACGTCCCCCGAGGCCAGCTCGAACGGCCAGACGACCTTGAGCTGGCCGCCCCGCCATTGGGTCATCAACGGCGTGCCGAGCTCATTCTGCCCCGTGTTGGCGTCGAACTTGACGCCCTTCCAGGGCATGATCATCTGGTCGGGCTTGAGGTCCGTCGCGAGCAGCGCCTTCCGGACCGCCTCCGGATCGGTCGAGCCCGCGCGGTTGATCGCGTCGAGCAGCACGATCATGCCCGTGAACGAGCGCGACGTGTTGTCGTTCAGGTCCTTGTTCATCTTGGCTTTGTACATCGCGTTGATCTTGGCGACGAGCGGCTTCCGGGCCGCAAGATCGAGCGAGAAGACCGAGCGGGACATGATGCCCTCGGCGTCCTTCCCGACGCCCGCGATGAAGTCCGACTCGATGTAGCCGGCGTCCTGGGCGATGACCATCGGCGGGACGTAGTCGAGCTCGCGCGCCGTCTTCACGAACAGGATCGCGTCGCTCGTGTACCCGGTCGGCAGCAGGACCGACGCGCCGCCGGCCTTCAGGCGCTGCACCTCGGCGGTGAGTGCCGTGCTGCGGGCCCGGTAGGCAATCTTCTCCACGACCTTGTAGCCCTGCTGGCCCGCCAGCTGCTCCTGGACCTTTGCCGAATCGGAGCCGAAGAGCGTGTCCTCGTAGAACAGGGAGATCGTCGGCAGCTTGACGCCCTTCTTCGCCTGGAACTCCCGGATGAAGTCGAACATCGCCGTCGAGAAGTGCTCGTCGTGGGGGCTCGTGCCCGCCTGGGCCACCGGCCCGGACAGCGGGTAGAGCACGCCGATGACCACGTCCTTGGGCTGCGCCCATGCCGCGGGGCCCGTGACCACGGCAAGGGCCGCGACAGCCGCGACCCCCATGAACGATCTGGTGATGGCGATCTTCACGGTCCGGCTCCTTTCCTGTTAGAGCGTGAACCGCGCCCGGATCTCTTCCGGGCGCTCCGAGTAGGGCGGGATCCGCTCCGCCGGATCGAACGCGATGGGCAGCACCAGCACCGCGGGGCCCTCGGTCTCGCGGGCCCCGCCGAGCGCCGCCGCGAGCGCGGCGGGCTCGCTCACGGTCTCGACGCTCCCGATGCCCGAGGCGCGCGCCAGCCCGACCCAGTCCACCGGCGCCGCGGGCAGGGCCTGCCCGCCCGACGACTCGTAGTGGCCGTTGACCCAGAGGACGATGGTCAGGTTGGCGGGCCGCGCCGCCGCCGCGGTCGCGAGCACGTTGGGGCTCATCAGGAGCGAGCCGTCGCCCTCGAGGGCGATCACGTGGCGCTCGGGGCGCGAGAGCGCGATGCCGAGTGCCAACGGCACGGCCGCGCCCATGGAGTCGCAGAGCGCGAAGACGGGCACCGTCACGTTCATGTGCGGCAGCCACCGCGCGTTCGCGCCCAGGCAGGAGACTACCACGTCGTCTTTGGCGAGGGCGGCCACGAGCGCATCGAGAAAGGGCTTCCGGCCTGTCACGCCAGATCCTCGCCGCTGATGAGCAGCACGAAGGGCCCGCGCGACTCCGCGGCGAAGTCGACACCGCGGCTCACCTGCGCGGCGAGACCTCCGGCGTGATCC
>WNGA01006312.1_pt1 | contig 36142 bp, 36 predicted proteins | sample 5400061 | NCBI WGS metagenome assembly WNGA01 (sample SAMN13153366, study PRJNA577476) | soil metagenome | isolation source: 100 cm soil or saprolite under grassland replicate 2 | place: USA:California | collected 2016-06-15
TTGTCCAGCGCCCAGCCGAGCGGGATCGACTTGCCCTCTTTCGCCGCGATCATCAGTTTGCCGCGAGCCACCTCCGACAGCGACAGATCGATCAGCAATGGGGCCGCGTGCGGGCGCGGAAAGATCGCTGCGATCGGGTTGGTGCCGAAAATTGGACGGCTTCCACCCGCCACGGGCATGGCTGCAGGGGAGTTTCCGAATGCCATGCCCACCAGGCCTGCCGCGCCGACCGGCTCCAGGTGATAGCCCGCCACGCCAAAATGATGGCTGTTGGTCACCCCCGCGTACGCCACGCCCAGATCGCGCGCGCGCCGGATCGCCTCGTGCACGGCGAGAGCGCACGCCCCGAAGGCCAGCCCGGACGCGGCGTCGATGAGCACCACGCCGCCTTTCGCCGCCGCGATTTTCGGCCGTGCTGAGCCGTCGGCGCGACCGTTCTTGAGGTGCGCGGCGTACTGGGGAATGCGCGCGACGCCGTGCGACGATAGGCCGTGAGCGTCCGCGTACACGAGTGCCCTCGCAGTGGCCGCCGCCATGTCCGGATGCGCGCCGGCGCGCGCGAGCGCGCGCTGCGCGAGATCGTGTAACTGCTCGAGGCTGACCTGCGGCACGCTGCGCTTACGGATTGGCTCCGGTGCCGTCCAGCGCTGCCGCGACCTTCTCGGCGATCAACATCGACACCCGGGCATTCGACTCGCGCGTGACCCCGGCGATGTGCGGGGTCAGGATGAGATGGCGACAACCGGCCAGCGGCGAACCGGCGGGCAAGGGCTCAGTCTCGAAGACGTCGAGCGCAGCGCCGCCGAGCCGCCCGGCGTTGAGCGCGACCGCCAGCGAGCTCTCGTCGACGACGCCGCCGCGCGCGGTATTGACGAGGATCGCTCCGTGCTTCATCAACGCGAGCTTTCCGGCATCCATAAGCTTGCGCGTCGCCGGCGTCAGTGGAACGTGCAGCGAGACGACGTCGGCGTCACGGAGCAGATCGTCGAACCGCCGCGAAGTCGTCTGCTGCTCGGCCCATACGGTCGAGGTCGCGGGAATCTTGGCGTCGAAGGCAATGACGGCCATCCCGAGCGCGCGACCGAGACGCGCCGTCTCCCGCCCGATGCTGCCGAAGCCGACGACGCCGAGCGTCTTGCCGGCGAGCTCGCGGCCGTTGGCTAGCGATGCGCGCGGCCATTCTCCCGCAGCCACCGCGGAGGTACTGGCATAGGCGCCGCGCAGCAGAATCATCGCCGTGCCGATGACGTACTCGGCCACCGCGAGCGCATTGGCCCCGGTCGCTGGGATCACCTGGATGCCGCGCGCTTCGCAGGCCGGAAGATCGATGTTGTCCAGGCCGACGCCCAGCCGGCCGACGATGCGCAGCTTGCCTGCAGCGGCGACGAGCTCGCCGTCGACCCGTATCTTGTTGCGCACGATCAGCGCATCCACATCGGCCATGGCGCGGAGAAGCTCTTCGCGCCGGGCGACGAGTTCCGCATCGTAGGTCGTAGTGAACCGCCGCTGCAGCGAGGCGACGGCCGCCTCGTCCATGAATTCGGCGATGAGGACGTGCATGGTCGCGCCGATTATTGCATGGCCTACGCGAGCTTTAGGGAACCTCTGAATAAGTCCCGCGTGGCCGCGACGGCGGCTTTCCGGGATGAGATGCACGAAGCGACGCGAAGCCCATGGCAGGCCCCCATGGGCGAGCGGCGCGACAAAGCAGATCGCCCGGAAAGCCCCGTCCCTTCGGGTTTCGGCGCAATGGCCTCATCTGCGTTGTTGCGCGGCTTGCGAATAGTACGCACTATTCGCTGCGCCGCGACGCCTAGCAGCTGAGGCCATTGCGCCAGAAACGCGGCTCATGTGGGACTTGTTCAGAGGTTCCTAAAAGCCTGTCGCGCTTTGGGCGGTCGTCAGCCGGCTTACAGTGATTCGGACGTGAATAAGCGAGGAACGGAGGTAGATGAACCAACCCAAGCCCCCGGAGCCCGAGGAAACGCCGAAGACGAGCTCCGCAGCGATCAACGTCCGCCACGCAAACGCCCAGCCGATCTTGAATCCGGTCAGGATGCTGGGAAACGCCGCCGGAATCAGGATTTTCCCGACATAGGCAAGGCCACGCAGGCCATAGTTGCGGCCGACCATGCGCAGCGTATTCGACACCGCCAGGAACCCGGAGTGCGTGTTGAGCGCGACCGCCCACAGCACCGAATGGATCAGCACGAACACGATGCTGCCCGCGCCGAGTCCGAACCAGATCAGCGCCAGCGGCAGGAGGGCGATCGCCGGCAGGGGGTTGAACATCGCGGTCAGCGTTTCCAGAAAATCGGTCCCGACTCGCGACGTGATGGCGACGACGGTCAGAAGCGCGGCGAGCGCGATGCCCGCGGCGTAGCCAACGAGCAGTATCTTGATCGATGTCCACGCCTTGAGGAGCAGCGTACCGTGAACGAAGCCGTCGACGAAGGCCTCGACCGTCGCGGCGAAGGTCGGAAACAGCAATGGATTGTTCAGCCATCGCGCATAGAGCTCCCATGCCGCGGCAAGCGCGACCAGAATCAAGAGCTTCCGCACGATCGTGACGTTGTACACCCTCTCCCACGTGGAGAGCGGCTTCGCGACAACGCCGAACTGCGCTGCGTCCACCGGCTGACGATAGACGTCTTCCCGCATCAAAGCAGAGTCAGACATGCGTTGCTTCCTCCTCGCCCTCGACCGCATCGGCAAAGAGCATGGCGTGAATCCTTCGCTCGAGCGCCTGCGCCTGGCCGGGATCGCCGTGTCCGCGCGGCAGGCTGTTGATCTCGGCCTTCACCTGGCCCGGATGCGGCGACAGCAACAGAATGCGGCTGCCGATCGTGATCGCCTCGGCAATCGAATGGGTGACGAACAACACCGTGAAATGCGTGTCGTCCCACAGCTGCAGCAGCTCGTCCTGCATCTTGCGCCGGGTCAGTGCGTCGAGCGCGGCAAACGGCTCATCCATCAGCAGGACGTCCGGTTCCATCGCCATGCCGCGGGCGATCGCGACCCGCTGCTTCATGCCTCCGGAAAGCGTATGCGGAAAGCTGTCGGCGAACTTTGCGAGGTTGACCTTGGCGATGTACTCGAGCGCCTTTTCCTCCGCCGCTTTGGTCCCGAGTCTGCCGCTGGCGGTCAATGCAAACGTGACGTTCTCCTTGACCGTTTTCCAGGGCAGCAGCTGATCGAACTCCTGGAACACCATCATCCGGTCCGGCCCCGGGCGCGTGACGACATCGCCTTTCAACCGGATTTCGCCTTCGACCGGATTCATGTAGCCGCCGACGGCTTTCAACAGCGTCGACTTCCCGCAGCCGGAGGGACCGAGCAGGATGAAACGGTCCGCGGCGAAGACCTGAAAATCCACGCGATAGGTCGCGGTGACCAGATAGTCCCGCGTCTTGTATTGCAACGTGACGCCCCTGACCTCGAGGATCGGCGCCGCACTCTCTGCCATGATTCCTCCTCGGTGTCGGTCCTCTGTGCCGGTTCGGCCGCTCAGACCTGCCAGGGCAATCGATCGAGATCGACATTGCCGCCGCTGAGAATAATGCCGACCGCGGCACCATGCACGTCGAGCGTGCGCTCAAGCAGGCAGGCGAGCGGCACGGCCGCCGACGGCTCGATGACGATCTTCATGCGCTCCCAGGTCATGCGCATCGCTCGAACGATCGCCGCCTCGCTCGCCGTTCCGATCGCGTCCACTCCCGCACGGATGGCCGCGAGCGTGCGCGGCGAGAGCGTGGTGCGCAAGCCGTCGGCGATGGTCGTCGCTGCGGGCAAGGGCTCGATCCTACCCGAGCGGAACCCGCGCGCGGCGTCGTCGGCGTTGGCCGGTTCCGCGCCGAAGACCCTGACCGAACGGTCGAGCGACTTGATCGCGATCGAGGTGCCGGAGAGGAGCCCGCCGCCGCCGACCGGCGCGATCACGACGTCGAGCTCGGGCGATGCGTCGATCAGCTCGAGTGCGGCGGTGCCCTGTCCTGCGATCACTCGCGCGTCGTCGAAAGGATGCACGAGCATTGCACCCGTTTCGCGCTGCACTTCGGCGCAAGCTGTTTCGCGTGCCGCGACTGTCGGCGCGCAGAAGCGAATGCTCGCGCCGCGGTGGCGGATATTGTCCTGTTTGACCTTTGCGGCGTTCTCGGGCATCACGACGTACGCAGGAATGCCGCGCCTCTGTGCCGCGTACGCCAGCGCCGCCCCGTGGTTGCCCGACGAATGCGTCACCACGCCGCGCCGCGCGTCGCCGTCGGAGAGCGAAAACACGGCGTTGGTCGCGCCCCGCGCCTTGAAGGCGCCGGTTCGCTGTAGGTTCTCGGTCTTGAAGAACAGTCGCGCGCCGACTTCCACGTCGAGCGAGCGACAGGAGAGCACGGGCGTGCGGTGCACGTAGGGCGCGATCCGCGCCTGCGCCGAGCGAATCGCGTCTAGATCGGGCAGCGCGAGCGCATCTGCCGCGGATTCAGCTTCCGGCATCAGGGGATCTAACTCCCCGGAAGCGCGTGCACGTTGGGAAAGAACAGATCCTTCCACGAATCGGGCTTGGTCTTGATCGTCCCGGTCTTAAGCATGAAGTCGACATATTTCATCACGTTCTGCGGCGTGGTCGTGAAAACGATGGCGGGGTCGTTGAGCATCGCGAGAATGTCCTGAACCGTGTTCTTGTCTTTAGAAATCCGCAGATAGGCCTCGGCGGCCGCCTTGCGGTCGGCGTGGATCTGCGCCGTCGCTTCGTCGAGCGCCTTGACGAAGGCATCGTAGATACGCGGATTCTCGGCGCGAAACTTCGATGTCGTCCACACAGTGTTGAACGTCGCCGGGCCGCCCAGCACGTCATAGGAGTTCAGCACCGTGTGGATCGCCGGGTTTTTCAGCTGCTGGTACTGGAACGGCGGCGAACCGAAGTGCGCGGTGATCTCCGACTGTCCCGAGAGCAGCGCCACCTGGGCATCGGGATGCGAAAGAGTCACGGTGAGCGCATCGAGCTTGTTTTGCTGGCCCTCGCCGAACGCCCTTTCCGCAGCCATTTGCAGCGTTACGGCCTGGATCGACACCTTGACCGCCGGCAGCGCGATCCTGTCTCTGTCGGTAAAATCCTTTATGGTCTTCACGGCCGGATTGCGCGTGTTGAGATACAGCGGCATCGAGTTGATTGCGGCAACCGCCTTGACGTCGAGATTGCCCTTGGTACGCGACCACAGCGTCACCAGCGGGCCGACCCCGCCTGACGCGAACTGCAGGCTGTTTCTGCTCTTCCATGAGCATCAGCGGCAGATAGCCGATGCCGTACTGCTGTGCGACCTTGATCTCGGTCAGCTCGGCGCGCGCGCCCACAGCCACCATGCAGAGCAGTGCAGCGATGAGTACGGGCGTCCACACCGGGGTCGGGCGCGCGACGAGGTTCCGCATAACCTTCCTTCCGGAATTTACGGCGAGGGTCCGATTATAGGAGCCGGTGGGCACCCGCGTAACCCGTCGCACGGCGCTGCGCGGCGCACCGCCACCGCTCAAGCGCTTTCGTAGAGTCGTGTCAACACGAACTCCCGATGTCCGAGCGCCTCGGCCGCAGTCAGCCGCCCATTCGCGGTACGAAACATCATGTCGATGAGCCTGTCACCGGCCTGGTCCATCGTAATCTCCCGCTGCAGCAGCCCGGAGGTGTCCACATCGACGTGCTCGCTCATCGTGCGCACCGTGCGAGGATTGGCGCAGATCTTGATCACCGGCAGGATCGGATTGCCGATGACGTTGCCCTGCCCGGTCGGAAAGAAATGGACGGTGCGTCGGCATCTCCGCCTTGTCGAGCACGCCGTCGACGACGCACTTCCTGCCGATCTTCTGGATGTTGCCGAGGGCTTTTTCCTCGATGGTGGTGAGCCCTCCCGCGATATTGCCCTTGGTCGGCTGCGAGTCGACCAGGTCGCTCGTCTTGTGCTGGTTGATCACATCCTGGTAACGGTCGAACACGCGCATGAAGTCGGCGCGCACCTTGTCGTCGCGGCAGCGCGCGGCTACGATCTGCTCGCCGCCAGTCAGCTCGGTGGTCTCGCCGAAGACGAGCGTACTGCCAACCGCATAGAGCTTATCGAAAGCGTTGCCCACCGTCGGGTTGGAGCCGCAGCCGGATGTCGTGTCCGATTCCCCGCACTTGCACGACACCCAGAGATCCTTGAGCGCGCATTCGACGCGCTGCTGCTCGCTCGCGTACTGCAGATACTCCTTGGCGAGCTTCGAGGCGCGCATGATCGTATTGTGGTCGCCGTGCAGCTCGATGCCGAAGCCGGTGACCGGCTTGCCGGTCACCGCGATGCCGTCGACAACGCGCTGGGTCCAGCTTTCCTCGATGCCTATGACCACGACCGCCGCAACATTCGGGTTGCTGCCAGCGCCGATCAGCGTGCGGAAATACAGGTCGAGGTCGACGCCGAACTGAAGCCGCCCGTACGGGTGCGGAATCGCCAGCGTTCCCTTGACGTTGTTGGCGACCGCCTCTGCGGCGGTATTCGACAGGTCGTCCACAGGGAGGATGATGACGTGATTGCGCACGCCGACTCGGCCGTTGTCGCGGCGGTAACCGTGAAATTTGGTTTGCATGTGATGACCTGTTCGAAAGGTGTTGATCAGCGCAGACGAGCGAGCATGCGGGTGTCAGGCAAGGCGCGACCCGCGCGAGGAGCGGAGTGTACGAACGAGGTACATGAGCACCGCAGCGCGGGGAGCAACGCCGCATGGCGCCCGTAGGCGCCGCTCGCTACCAACGCTTGGTCTTGATGTTGTGCACATGTGCATGCTGTCCGGTTTTGATCGGAGCCACGACCTTGCCGATGTCCACGCCGTACTTGATGACCGTGTCGCCGACGTTCATATCCTTGAGCGCAACCTTGTGTCCCAACGGAATGTCCTGAACGCAGGACAAGGTGATGGTGCGGTTCTCGTCGAGGATCAGCCCCGTCAACGTCTGCCCGGCCTTGACGCCCTCGACGACGACGACGGCAACCGAATCCTTGGGATCGTGTAAAACACAGTGAATCACGCGCTTCTCTCCTGTCCGACCTGGCTGTTGCCAATCAAAGCATGGTATCGCGGCGCTTCGGCCCTGAGCAACTATGCCGGCGCGATGCGACGAAGCATCGCTGCCGAACATGATATTCCTAGAAGTCAAACTCGGATTGCGCCACCGGCGCGAAGTAGCGCCGATGCACCGCGCAGGGGCCGTGCTGGCGCAAGGCCGCCAGATGCTCCGGAGTGGCGTAACCCTTGTGCCGCGCGAAGCCGTAGGCGGGGTAATCGCGGTCCAGTGCCACCAGCAGCGCGTCGCGCCCAGTCTTGGCGAGAATCGATGCGGCGGCGATCGCTGCGATTATCCGGTCCCCGTCGACGATCGCTCGTGCCGGATATTCGATCGCGGGGCAGTGCAGGCCATCGATCCACACGACTTCCGGCCGCGTGGCGAGGCGCTCGATCGCCCGTTGCATCGCGAGCAGCGTAGCCTGCAGGATGTTCAGCGCGTCGATCTCGGCGACGCCGCTTTCGGCGACGGCCCAGGCGACGGCACGCGTGCGGATCACGACCGCAAGCCGCTCGCGCACCGGCGGAGTGAGAAGCTTGGAATCGCGCAGGCCGCGAATGCGCCGTTCGGGATCGAGAATCACCGCCGCGGCGACCACGGGCCCCGCCAGCGGTCCCCTACCTGCCTCGTCGACGCCGGCGATCAGCATACTTCGCTAACGCCTGCGAGTCGCAGCTCGGTTGCGACCGCATCCGCGGCAATGGTCGCCGTATCGGCGGCAAGCGAGCGTGCCATCGCGGCGAACAGCGCCTCGAGACGACGCCGAACGATCGTATCGTCGTAGAGATTGAGCGCGGCGCGGGCCAGATTCGCCGCCGTCGCTTCGGTCTGCAGAAATTCCGGGACTACAAAACGCCCGGCGAGCACGTTGGGCAGCCCGACATAAGGCAGCAGCAGCTTGCGGGCGACGATACGGGCAGTCAGCGGGTTTACCCGGTAGAAGATCAGATGCGGGCAGCGCGCCAGCGCGGCCTCGAGCGTTGCGGTTCCCGACGCGACGATACCGACATCAGCCGCTCGCAGCGCCTGGTCGGCATGGCCGTAGAGGATGGTCAGCGGCAAGGTTTCGAGCTGCAGGCGGTGGAGGACCGCTTCAAAATACTCGCGCGTCTCCCGGCTGACCAGCGGCACCAGAAACTTCGCCGCCGGCTGCGCCTCGAGGATTTCCGCAGCGGCTGTCAGCACGAGCTCGCTGTGCATTTCGAGCTCGGACACGCGGCTTCCGGGCAGGAGCGCGAAGGCGGGCTCTCTCGCCTCGAGCTTGAGGATGTCGCGCGTCTCCCGCCGGCTCGTCGCGGTAGCAGCCTCCGCCGCCAGCGGATGGCCGACGAAAGTGACCGGCAGACCTGCCGCCGCGTACAGCGGTGGCTCGAAGGGGAATAGCGCCAGCAACCGGTCCGCCGAACGCGCGATCGCGCCGATGCGCTCGCGTCGCCATGCCCAGACGGACGGACTCACGTAGTGGATCGTGCGCACGCCTCGCCGCTTGAGCGCGGCTTCCAAACCCAGATTGAAGTCCGGCGCATCGACGCCGATGAACAAAGTCGCCTTCGCGGCCAGCAGGCGCCGTCGGACATCGCGCCGCACGAGGATTAACGCAGGGAGTTCACTGACAACCTCGGCGTAGCCTCTCAAAGCCAGCCGCGACATCGGGTACCAGGCCTCGCATCCTGCAGCCTCCATGCGCGGGCCGGCGATGCCGGCGAAGCGCACGGTCGGTATCCGTGCCCGCACTGCGCGCACAAGCTCGGCGCCGAGCGCGTCGCCCGACGCTTCGCCGGCGACGATGCCGATCGTCATCCCTTCGCCCCCCTGGCGCATCGACGGAATTTAGCAGGCTGATACAGGACCCGTCATGGCCGCGCAGCGGCTTTGCCGGATGGGATGCGCGAAGCCGCGAGCGACGTGTGGTTGATCCCACACGAGCGAGCAGCGACAAAGCAGACTGCCGGCAAAGCCGCTGCCCATTCGGGTTTCGACGAGATGGCCCCGCCTGCGGCGTTGCTCGCCTTGCGAATATGCACAAGCTATTCGACGCGGCTCGCGCCTTGCATACGGGGCCATCTCGTCCGAAACGCGGCTCATGAGGGGTTCTGTATCAGCCTGCCTGCTGCCTACGGTCAACGGATGATCCCGCGTCCCGGCGTCTCCAGAAATTCGGCCATGATACCGAGCGCCGGCACCTTGCTGGCCTCGGCGGCAATCGCCGCTCGCGCTTCGTCGAGCGACAGCTTGTTGCGATAAAGCGCCTTGTATGCGCGGCGGATGGCGGTGATATCGCTCGCTGCGAATCCGCGTCGGCGCAGGCCCTCGCTGTTGGTGCCGTGCGGTTTCGCCGGATACCCGGATGCGGTAACGAACGGCGGCACGTCCTGCAGCACGATCGATCCCGCGGCGACCATGGCGTGCGCGCCGATGCGGCAGAACTGGTGCACGCCGACAAATCCTCCCAGCACAGCGTGATCGCCGATGATGACGTGGCCGGCAAGCTGTGCGTTGTTCGAAAACGTCGTGTCGTTGCCGATGACGCAGTCGTGCGCGATATGCGTGTATGCCAACAGCCAGTTGCGGTCGCCGATCGACGTCGTGCCCCGGTCCAGCGTGGTGCCGGCGTGAATGGTCACGAACTCGCGGATCACGTTGTCGTCGCCGATCTCGGTCGCAGTCGGTTCGCCGCCGTACTTGCGGTCCTGCGGAATCTCGCCGACTGAAGCAAATTGGAAGATGCGATTGCCGCGGCCGATGCGTGTGCGGCCGGCAATCACGACGTGGCTCGCGATCGTCGTTCCGGCGCCAACTTCCACTTCAGAGCCGATCACCGCGAACGGGCCGACTTGGACGTCGGGCGCAAGGCGGGCACCGGCGGCCACCACCGCCGTGGGGTGGACGCTCGCCATCTAGGGAACCCCTGAATGGGTCCCGCGTGCCCGCGACGGCGGCTTTCCGGGATGAGATGCCTCATTTGCCAACTGAGGCGACGCGAAGCCCATGGCAAGCGCCCATGGGCGAGCGGCGCGACAAAGCAGATCGCCCGGAAAGCCCCGTCCCTCCGGGCTCATGTGGGACCCATTCAGAGGTTCCTTACGCCTGTACGTCGCGCACGGCTGCCATGAGCTGCGCCTCCGCTACGAGCTCGCCGCCTACGCTCGCCTTGGCCGCGAACTTGAACACCCCGCGCACGACGTTGAGCTCTACCGACTCCAGGACGAGCTGATCGCCGGGAAACACCGGCCGCTTGAAGCGCGCATCGTCTATGCCGGCGAAGAAAAGAAGCGATTTGGCGTCGTGGCATTCACCGCGCGTCACGTAGGCAAGGATCGCCGACACCTGCGCCATCGCCTCGATGACGAGCACGCCCGGCATCACCGGGTAGCCGGGAAAGTGGCCCTGGAAAAAAGGCTCGTTCACCGTCACGTTCTTGACCGCCTTGATGCGTTGCCCCACTTCGCACTCGAGTACGCGGTCGACCAGCAGGAACGGATATCGATGCGGCAGGTGCCGCATGATCTCGTTGATATCCATGGTCGGCACGATCACGTTTCCTTGTCGTTTTGCGCCCGCTCCAGCGCGCGCAACCGCTCGAGTATCGAACGCAACCGGCGCGTGGCCGCCGCCACGCGCTTCCACTCTCGGTGCGGGAGGGCGGGAAACGTCCCCGTATAGACCCCGGGCAACTCGATCGAGTCGAATACTCCGGTTGCCGCGGAAATGACCGTGCCGTCGGGAATCTCGAGGTGTCCGCTGATCATCGCCGCGCCGCCGATCTTGCAATCACGGCCGATCATCGTGCTGCCAGCGATGCCGACGCAGCCGGCGATCGCCGTGTGCGCTCCGATGTGGCAATTGTGGCCGACCTGGATCAGGTTATCGAGCTTGACGTCGTCCCCGATCACCGTATCGCCGATTGCGCCGCGATCGATGGTGGTATTGGCGCCGATTTCGACGTCGGCGCCGACGACGACGCGGCCAAGCTGGGGGATCTTGAGCCAGCGCCCGTCCTGTTCCGCCATCCCGAAACCGTCCGCGCCGATGACCGCTCCGCTGTGCACGATCGTGCGCGGCCCGATGGCCGAGCGCGGGTAAACGACGACCCGAGGATACAGCAAACAGTCGTCGCCGACGGTGCAATCCTCACCGACCACCGTTCCCGCGCCCACCTCCGAGCGCTCGCCGACGCGGGTACGCTCCCCGATCACGGCGTGCGCGCCGATCGCCGCGCTGGCCGCCACGCGCGCGCTCCCCGCGACGACCGCGGTCGGATGAATTCCCGGCAGCGGCGCCCGCGCCGGATGCAATATGGCGGCGACCCGTGCGTAGGCCGCATACGGATTCGCCGTCACGAGCTTCGGCAGCGCCGTGGATTGCGCATCGCCCGGCGCGACGATCACTGCGCTCGCGCGCGTTCCTGCCAGGCGGCCGCGATACTTCGGACTGGACAGGAACGCGATGGCGCCCTCGCCCGCGGAATCGAGCGTGGCGACCCGGTCGATGACGACGTCGCCATCGCCGGCGAGCTCGGCGCCGCAGCGCTCGGCGAGCTGGCGCAGGGGAATCCCGACAGCGTTTGGTGAGCCCATGCGCCTAAGGAACCTCTGAATAAGTCCCGCGTGGCCGCGACGGAGGCTTTCCGGGATGAGCTGCACGAAGCGACGCGAAGCCCATGGCAGGCCCCCATGGGCGAGCGGCGCGACACAGCAGATCGCCCGGAAAGCCCCGTCCCTCCGGGTTTCGGCGCAATGGCCTCATCTGCTTTGTTGCGCGGCTTGCGAATAGTACGAACTATTCGCTGCGCCACGACGCCGCGCATCTAAGGCCATTGCGCCAGAAACGCGGCTCACGTGGGACTTGTTCAGAGGTTCCCTAAAGCGCCCCGCTGCCGAAAGTTGCTCGCCTACTTGTCGGCGAGCGCCTTGATCACCTTTTCGGTGATGTCGATTCGCGTGCTCGCGAACACCACCGGATCCTGCAAAATCAGGTCGAACTTCTCGGCCTCGGCAATTTGCTGAATGACCTTGTTGGCGCGCTCCTGCACGGAGCCCAGCTCTTCGTTGCGACGCAGGTTCAAGTCCTCGCGGAACTCGCGCTGCAGGCGCTGCAGGTCGCGGCTCATGTTGGCGAGATCGCGCTCCTTGTTGCGACGATCGCCCTCGGCCATGGTGACGCCGTCCTTCTCGAGCAGCGCCTGAAGATCGCGCACCTGCCTGGAGAGTTTTTGGATGTCGGCGTCGCGGCCGGCGAATTCCTTCTCCAGCTTCTGCTGCGCCCGCTTCGCCGGCGTGGCTTCGCGGAACAGCCGCTCGGTATTGACGAACCCGATCTTGTACTCGCCGCCCTGAGCAAACGCGAGGGTAGCGGCCAGCGCCACGACCAGCGCGCCAACGGTCAGCGTCATCGATTGCCTCATGCCATGTTTCTCCTGCTGCGAGGCCGCAAACACCTGCCTCTCAAAACACCGTCCCCACCTGGAACTGGAAATGCTGTACGCGGTCACCGATCTTCTTGTTCACCGGGTAGCCGTAACTGAACTTGAGCGGCCCGACCGGAGAGTTCCATGCCACGCCCACGCCCACCGAATACCGGAACGACTCGAGCTGCGGCTGCGAACCATTGTCATAGATCTGGCCGGCATCGGCGAACACCGACAGCCGGACCGATTGATCGTTTGCCTTGGCGCCCGGCAATGGAAAGAACAATTCGGCATTGCCGATGATCTTGCGCCTGCCGCCGATGGTGTTGCCCTGGTTGTCCTGCGGACCGAGCGACGCCGTATCGTAACCGCGTACCGAACCCACGCCACCCGCATAATACGCCTTGAAGAACGGAAGGGGCTTGTTGCCGAGGCCGCCGCCATAGCCAACATCGCCGCGCAGCATCCAGACGATATTCGCCGGCAGCGGAGTGAACCACTGAATCAGATAATTCAGCTTGTAGTAGGACAGGTCGCCGACCGGCAAGCCCCATTCTACCAGCGCGCTTTGCAGCAGGCCCCGCGTGGGGAAGAGGATGCTGTCGCGCGTGTCGCGCGACCAGCCCGTACTCACGATGTAACTGTTCGTGGACGAGCCGAACTTGGTCACAAAGTCGACATAGATCGGCGGGCTGCTGTCGACCAGCGACAGATTGGTGTGCTCGTAGCGCATGGCGAAGATCACGCTATCGGTTTCGGTCACGGGCACGCCGAATCCGACCGCCCCACCCAGAGTCCTCGAAGAATATTGCGCGATCGGCAGCGACGAAGAATTGACGCTCTTGTCGTAGACCTCGATCGTCCGCGCGATGCCGTCGGCGGTCCAGTAAGGCTCGCTATAGGTCACGGCGATCGTGCGATTGATGCGGCTCGTATTGACCGCCGCCGTCAGCGCGTTGCCGGTGCCGAAAACGTTGTTCTGCGAAACCGACCCCGAGAGCACCAGGCCGTCGGCGCTGGAATAACCGACCCCCGCGAGCAGGTTGCCGGTCGCTTTTTCGGTCACCGTCACGTCGAGGTCGACCTGGTCGGGGCTGCCCGGCACGGCCGGCGTCTCCACGTTCACGTCCTCGAAGAAGTTGAGCCGGGTGATGCGCACCTTCGAGCGCTCGATGCGCGTCGCGTCGTACCAGGCGCCCTCGAGTTGCCGCAGCTCGCGGCGAATCACTTCGTCGCGGGTCCTGGCGTTGCCGCTGATGTTGATCTTGCGGATGTAGACGCGGCGTCCCGGATCGATGAAGAACGTGAATGACGCCGCGCGCTTTTCGCGGTCGATCTCGGGGACCGCGTTGACATTGGCGAAGGCGTATCCGTCGCTGCCGAGGCGGTCGGACACCGCCTTCGCGGACTGCGTGAGTTTTTCGCGCGAATACACGTCGCCGGGCTTGACCAGGATCAGGCGCATCAGCTCGGGCTCGGGCAGCAGCAGCTCGCCGGCAAGCCGAACATCGCCGATGCTGTACTTCGGGCCCTCGGTGATATTGATCGTGATGTAGATCTGCTCCTTGTCCGGCGTGATCGAAACCTGCGTCGAATCCACTGCGAACTCGAGGTAACCCCGGTTAGTGTAGTAGCTGCGCAACGTCTCCAAGTCGGCTTGCAGCTTCTGCTTCGAGTACTGGTCGTTCTTGGTGTACCAGGTGAACCAGCCTGACGTCGAGAGCTGCATTTCCTTGATCAGCGTGCTCTCCGGAAACGCCTGGGAGCCGACGATGTTGATATTGGCGATCTTCGCGACATCGCCCTCCTCGACGGTGAAATTCACCGCGACGCGATTGCGCTCCTGCGGCGTCACCGTGGTCGTGACCTGCATCCCGTAGTAACCGCGATTGATGTACTGGCGCTTGAATTCCTGTTCCGCCCGGTCGAGCGCCGAGCGGTCGAAGATGCGCGACTCGACGACGCCGATATCCTTCAGCGCCTTGCGCAGCGTGTCCTTGTCGAATTCCTTGGTGCCGACGATGTCGATCTGGCTGATCGTCGGCCGCTCCTGGACGATGACGACCAGCACGCCGCCCTCGACTTCGAGTCGCACGTCGCGGAAAAAACCCGTCGCGTACAGCGCCTTTACCGCGGCGGAAGCCTTTTCGTCATCGACCCGGTCGCCGACTTTGATCGGCAGGTAGTTGAACACGGTCCCGGCGTCGGTACGCTGCACTCCTTCGACACGAATGTCCCTGACGGTGAACGGCTCGAATGCGAGCGCCGCAGGCGCGAGCCGCGCCGACAGCAATACCACGAGCAATGCGAACCACGCCTTGATCCTTCCGGACGCGCGCGGCGCGACAGCCCGCACGCCCTGGCGGGCATCAAAGGAAGCGGGAAAGATCATTGAAAAGCGCCAAAGCCATCAACAGGGCCAGCACGGCCATGCCGATGCGCTGGCCGACCTCGAGGACGCGGTCGGAAACGGGACTGCCTTTGAAAATCTCGACCAGATAATACAACAAGTGTCCGCCATCGAGTAAGGGCACGGGCAGCAGGTTGAGCACGCCGAGGCTGATGCTGATCAGCGCGAGGTAACCAATGAAAGTAAGCACACCGGCCTGCGCAGACTGCCCCGCGAAATCCGCCATTGTCAGAGGACCGCTGATGTTCTTGAGCGACGCACTGCCGGTAAGAATGCGTCCGAGCATCTTCAAGGTGAATATCGATAGCTCCCACGTCTTGGCCGCTCCCTCCACGACCGCCTCCGCGGGTGCGTAGCGCAACGTCACCGCCAGGTTCGCAGCCATCGCCGGATCGACGGCGAGCCGCATGCCCGCGACGCCGATCGTGCGCCCGTTCTGCTCGGTCGATTCGGGCACGAGCACGGCATCGTACTCGCCGCTGTCGCGGCGCACGGTGAAGCGCAACCGATTGCCCGGATGTGCGTTGGTTATCGCCGCGACGTCGGCCGGCGAGCGCATGGTCTGACCATCGATCGCAACGATGGTGTCGCCCTCGCGCAAGCCTGCCGCGTGCGCAGGCTTGCCGGGCAACACCTCGTGCACTCGCGGAGCGCCCAGGTCGATCTTTAAGCCAAGCGCGGCCATGTAATTGCCTTCCCAATCGACGGACGCCAGCGAGACTAGCGGCAGCATGTGCGTGGCGCGCGTGCCATCCGGCCGTTCGACCGAGAGCACCGTGCGATCTCCGCCGGAGAGACGCAACAGCCGCCAGCGCAGGTCCTGCCACGAGCGCACGGGCTCGCCATCGACGGCCTTTACGACGTCGCCCTCAGCCAAACCGGCAACGGCCGCGGCGGAACCCGGCGGAGGCGATGCGAGCACTGCGCGCTGTCCGGGGATGCCCATCATGTACGTGCCCGCGAAAAGCAGAACCGCGAGCAGCAGATTGGCGAGCGGCCCGGCGGCAACGATTGCGATCCGCTTCCACACGTTTTGGCGATTGAACGAGCGCGGCCGGTCCACGGGAGCGACGTCGCCCTCGCGCTCGTCGACCATCTTGACGTAACCGCCGAGCGGCACGGCCGAGATCGCCCACTCCGTGGCATCGCGGCCGATCCGCCGCGACCAGATAACGCGACCGAACCCGATCGAGAAACGCAGCACCTTGACGCCGGCGAGCCGCGCGACGACGTAGTGGCCAAGCTCGTGAAATGTGATCAGAACGCCGAGCGTAACGGCGAAGGCAATGACTTTCTGCGCGATATCGATCATGCGGTTAGGGCCTGCCGGCCGAGCAGCTCTCGGGCCAGCGCGCGACCCGCGCGATCGGCCTCGAGCGCGTCGGCGAGCGAAGCGACGGGGCGTGCCGGCAGCCGGGCAAGCGCCTCGGCGCACACGTCAGCAATGTCGAGGAAACCGATCCCGTGCCCGAGGAAAGCCGCCACAGCTTCCTCGTTCGCGGCGCTGAGTGTCGCCGGTGCGCTGCCGCCGGTGACGAGTGCGGCACAGGCGAGGCCGAGGCAGGGAAAACGCGCCGCTTCGGGGACGGCGAAATGGAGAGCGCCGATCTGCGCCAGGTCGAGCGGCGCCACGCCCGCCGCGATGCGCTCCGGCCATGCCAGCGCCTGTGCGATCGGCGTGCGCATGTCCGGATTGCCGAGCTGCGCCAGCACGGAGCCGTCGACGTATTCGACCAGCGAGTGGACGATGCTCTCGGGATGGATGACAACCTCAATCTGGTCGCGCGCGGCGCCGAAAAGCCAATGCGCTTCGATGACTTCGAGGCCCTTATTCATCATCGTCGCCGAATCGACCGAGATTTTGCGGCCCATCCGCCAGCGCGGATGAGCACAGGCCTGCTCCGGCGTAACGCGGGCAAGCTCGCCGAATGGCGTTTCGCGGAAGGGACCACCCGAGGCGGTGAGCAGGATCCGCCGTACGCCGCCGTTTTCAGGCGCGCCCGCGTAGCCGGCCGGCAAACACTGGAAGATCGCATTGTGCTCGCTGTCGATCGGCAGGAGCGTTGCGCCGCCTTCCCGAACGGCCGCCATGAATATCCCGCCAGCGAGCACCAAGGTCTCCTTGTTGGCGAGCAGAATGCGCTTGCCCGCGCGCGCCGCTGCCAGCGTCGGAGCAAGTCCGGCACCTCCGACGATGGCCGCGATCACCGTATCGGTTTCAGGCGACGATGCGGCTTCGCACAGGCCTTCAGAACCCGAAAGTACGCGCGTGGCCAAGCCCTCGCGGCGAACCGCCGCTGCGAGCTCGTGCGCCGCATCCGCATCGAGCAACGCCGCGTAAGCCGGCCGGAAACGGACGACGAGCTCGAGCAGGCGCTGCCACTGCCGATTCGCCGCGAGCGCCGTCACGGTGAATCGCTCCGGGTGCCGTGCGACAACGTCGAGCGTCGATGCGCCGATCGATCCGGTCGCGCCGAGGATCGCTATCTTGCGTGCAGTGTGCGGTACCGTCTTCATCGGATCGCGTACTGCGCGATGAGTGCGGCCGCCGGCATCGCCGCGAGTAGCGCGTCGATGCGGTCGAGCACGCCGCCGTGGCCCGGCAGGACGCGCCCGCTGTCCTTGACGCCGCGCTGCCGCTTCAACTGTGATTCGAACAGATCGCCCACGATCGACAAAGCGGTGAGGGCGAGCACCAGCGAGAGCCAGATCGCGAGCGCGCCGAGTGAGCCTGGGCGCGCAAGACCCGCGTCGGGCGCGAACCAGACCAGGGCGAGCGCATAGAGTCCCGTAGCGAGCAGCGCACCATAGACTCCCTCCCAGGTCTTGCCCGGACTGATCGTCGGCGCGAGCTTGCGCTTGCCGAAAGCGCGGCCGCTGAAGTAGGCGGCGGTGTCCGCGATCCATACGATCGCCATCAAGGCGAGCAACAGCCCGGGCGAGCGGGCCCGAATCTGCACCACGGCCACCCACGTCGCGATCAGAACGAGCCAGCCGATAACCGCGAGCACGAGCTTCGACTCGATGCGCCACCCCGCGGCGAGCCACGCCGGCGCCAGCAGCAGCCAGAAAAGCGTTGCCGCGCCGCAGACGCCGAGCGTAATCGCCTCGGGCCAGCCGCGCTGCGTCTCGAAGCCGCTCATCGGTACGAACAGAAGAACGAGCCCGATCAGCAACGTGCCCGCGACGAACAGCAGCCACATAGCGCTCCGATAGTCCGCAAGCTCGGCCCACTCCACCGCTGCAGCGCCGACGATGGCCAGCGTGAAGACGCCCCAGCCACGGGGGCTCAACCAGAACAAAGCCCCGAGCGTCAAGGGAATCAGTACCGCCGCGGTCAGAATGCGCGTCTTGAGCATCGCCTGAAACCTAGCTGCTTGCCTCGACCTGCTCGCTGGTGCGCCCGAAACGGCGCTCGCGCCGCTGGAACGACGCGATTGCCGTCTCCAGCGCTGTGGCGTCGAAGTCGGGCCAGAGCATATCGGTAAAGTAGAACTCCGCGTAGGCGAGCTGCCAGAGCAGGAAGTTGGAGATTCTCTGCTCGCCGCCGGTGCGGATGAACAGGTCCGGTTCCGGCGCGTAGGCCATCGACAGGAACCGCTCCAGCGCCTCGGGCTCGAAGGTCTGTGCCGCCTCCGGATTCGCCGCGATGAGCTTGTGCGCGGCTTGCGCGATGTCCCAGCGTCCACCATAGTTGGCGGCAATGGTGAGGGTCAGTCGCGTGTTCTGCGCGGTAAGCGCCTCGCCGGCCGCGATCAGCTCCCGGATTCGCGGCTCGAAGCGCGCGGTATCGCCGATCACCTTGAAGCGGATGCCGTTCTCGTCGAGCTTGGCCACTTCCTGCTCGAGTGCGCGCAGGAAGAGCTGCATCAGGATCGAGACCTCCTCGGCGGGGCGGCGCCAGTTCTCGCTCGAAAAAGCAAAGAGCGTCAGGAACTCGACGCCGCGTTCGATGCACGCGCGCACCGTCGTGCGTACGGCCTCGACGCCCTTGCGGTGGCCGGCGACGCGCGGCAGCATGCGCTGCTTCGCCCAGCGGCCGTTGCCGTCCATGATGATCGCGATGTGCCGCGGAACTTTGCGCGGCAAACGGCCGGGGCGGCAGGCGGGACTCGTTGCGTGGCGATTGCGACGGACGGGGCGACGCCGCCCGGTCCTTAGACCGCCAGCAGATCCGCTTCCTTGCCCTGGAGCACCTTGTCGATCTCGGTGATGTATCGGTCGGTGAGCTTTTGCACATCGACCTGCGCATGTCGCTCATCGTCCTCCGAGACTTCGTGATCCTTGAGCAGTTTCTTCAGGTGTTCGTTCGTGTCGCGCCGGATATTGCGAACCGCGATACGCGCGTTCTCAGCCTCGTGGCGAACCACCTTGATCAATTCCTTGCGCCGATCTTCCGTGAGCGGAGGCATCGGCAGCGGAGGCATCGGCACCCGGATCAAGTCGCCGGAGGTTGCGGGATTGAGACCGAGATCCGAATCCCGGATCGCCTTTTCGACAACCTGGACCATCTTCTTCTCCCACGGCTGCACCGCGATCGTCCGCGCGTCGGCAAGCGTAACGTTGGCGACCTGATTGATCGGCATCATCGAGCCGTAATAATCCACCTGAATATGGTCGAGCAGACCCGTATGCGCGCGGCCCGTCCGCACCTTCTGATAGTCGTGCTTGAGGGCGTCGACGGTCTTCTGCATTTTTTGCTCGGCGGATTTTTTAAGCTCTGCGATCATCGGCTCCTCCTAAGCCTGTTTAACAGTGAACGAGCGTGCCTTCGTCCCCGCCCAGCACTACGCGCTTCAGCGCGCCGGGCACGAAGATGCTGAAAACCTTGAGTAACATGTTCTGGTCGCGGCACAGCGCCAGCGCGGTCGCATCCATCACCTTGAGGTTCTTGACCATCGCTTCGTCGAAGGTCAAGGTCGGATAGCGCTTCGCCGCCGGGTCTCTCTTCGGGTCGGACGTATATACGCCGTCGACTTTCGTGGCCTTGAGCACGATGTCGACGCCCATCTCGCGGCCGCGCAGCGCGGCGGCGGTGTCGGTGGTGAAGAACGGATTGCCGGTGCCAGCGGCGAAGATCACGATCTTGTTCTCCTCCAGGTAGCGCAGCGCCTTGCCGCGAATATACGGCTCGGCGACCTGGTCGATCGACAGCGCCGACTGCACGCGCGAGACGAGCCCGGCGCGGCGCATCGCGTCCTGCAGCGCCAGCGCGTTCATCAGCGTCGCCAGCATTCCCATGTAGTCGGCGGTTGCCCGATCCATGCCCGCGGCGCCCGGGGCGACCCCGCGAAAGATGTTGCCACCGCCGATCACGACCGCGACCTGCACGCCGAGCCGGACGATCTCGCCGATTTCGGCGACGATGCGGTCGATCACCTCGCGATTGATGCCGTACGGGTCATCGCCCATGAGCGCTTCGCCCGACAGCTTGAGCAGGACGCGCTTGTACGCGGGTTCGGCCCGCACGGCCGCTGCGGCAGTGGGCAACGTCGCGACAATCGGTGCAGTCATGGCGGTGCGCTCCGGGTCGGTTATCTGGAACTCAAGGCAAGTGAGGCGACTTCAGCCTGTCTTGGCCATCGCCGCAACCTCCGCCGCAAAATTATCCCTTTTCTTGTCGATGCCCTCGCCGACGACGTACAGCTCGAAACCCTTGACGGTCGCGCCCTTGGTCTTCAGGTATTGTTCGATCGACAGATCGGGGTTCTTGACAAACGGCTGACCGAGCAGCGTCACCTCTGACAGGAACTTGTTGATCCGGCCGTCGACCATCTTGGCGACGATGTCCGCAGGCTTCCCCGACTCGGCGGCCTGCGCCGCGTAAATCGCGCGCTCCCGCTCGACCAAGTCCCTGGGCACCTGGTCGCGAGCCACGCAGACTGGGCGCACCGAGGCGACCGACGCTGCGACATGCATTGCAATGTCCTTCCCGGTCTGCTCGTCGCCGCCTTCGTACGCAACGGTGACGCCTATGCGGCCGCCCCCGTGCAGGTACTGCGCGAGCCTTCCCGGGGTCGAGATCCGGACGAAGCGGCGGATCGACACGTTCTCGCCGATCTTCTGCACCAGCGCCTGCCGCGCACTCTCCACCGTTCCACCGTCGAGCACCGAGGACGACAACGACGCAGCGTCGGCCGGGTTCTTCTCGGCGACGATCTGCGCCAGCTTCCTGGCGAACGCGACGAAATCGGTGTTACGGGCCACGAAATCGGTTTCGCAGTTCAACTCGACCATGGCCCCGGTCTTGCCATCCGCCGCGACAAACGCACCGATCACGCCCTCGGCGGCGATGCGCTCCGCCGCCTTCGATGCCTTGGCGCCGCTCCGGATGCGGAGCAGTTCCTCGGCCTTCGCTGCGTCACCGCCGGTCTCAGTCAGCGCCTTCTTGCATTCCATCATGGGCAACCCCGTCCGGCTGCGCAGGTCCATCACCATGCTTGCGGTAATTTCCGCCATGCTGCTTACTCCAGGTCTTCGAGTCGCCGGCGCGTCAGGCGCCGAGCAACGCATTGCGCTTGTCCATCCCCACGGCCTGCCAGAGCAGCCGGCGGGACCGATCAAAAAGGGGCTGCGGTCCGCGGATCCTTGAGGTCACGCCGCCGCTTCGTCTCCCGATACTTCGACAAACTCATCGGGCTGAACGATTTCCTGGATCACCTGGCTGCGACCTTCGAGGATTGCGTCGGCGATACCGCGCGCGTACAACCGAATCGCGCGGCTCGAGTCGTCGTTGCCGGGTATCACGTAGGCGATGCCGTCGGGCGAGTGATTCGTGTCGACGACACCGACGATCGGAATATTGAGTTTTTTAGCCTCGGTCACCGCGATCTTCTGGTAGCCGACATCGATGACGAAAAGCGCATCGGGCAGCGCGTTCATCTCCTTGATGCCGCCGAGGCTGCGGTTGAGCTTATCCATCTCGCGCTGCAAGGTCAGCGCCTCGCGCTTGCTCATCTTTTCGAAAGTTCCATCCTGCGCCATCGTTTCGAGATCCTTCAGGCGCTTGATCGATACCTTGACGGTCTTGAAGTTGGTCAGCATGCCGCCGAGCCAGCGGTGGTCGACGTAGGGCATTCCTGCCCGCTGTGCCTCCTCGGCGACGATGTCGCGCGCTTGGCGCTTAGTGCCGACGAACAGGATCGTGCCGCGGTTCATGGCCAGTTGGCGGACGTATTTGATCGCCTCCTGGTACAACGCCATCGTCTTTTCAAGATTGACGATGTGAATCTTGTTGCGCTGGCCGAAGATATAGTCCGCCATCTTCGGATTCCAGTAACGGGTCTGGTGGCCGAAATGCACTCCGGCTTCCAGCATTTGACGCATTGTTACCGCCATTACTAAACTCCTTGTCAGGGTTGAGCCTCGATCCGCCATCGGGCCTTAGCGAGGCTCTTTGGCCGCGCAAGGCACCCTGAACGGGCGGATCTGCGAATTACCTGGTTCAAGACCGGCCGAGCCTCCGCGGGATCGCCGTGCAAAACGAGCTGCAACGTTGCCTTTCTCGCTGTTCGCCCATATTTACCCGGCATCGCGACATTAAGTCCCAGCGACCGCTGCCAAACCAAGCTAACATTCGATTTTAGCACAGTTTTCCTGGACTCCGATCACTGGCGTCCTCCATACCAGCCCATGACCGCCTGGACCGATTTCCTGCGCGCGCGCGGCGCCTCCTTCGAGGGCGCGACGCCTGTCACCTTCGGAAATCCCGCCGGCGAATTGGAAGCGGCGCGCGATGCAGCCATTATCTGCGACCTGGGTCCCTTGGCCGCATTGCGCGTCGCCGGAGCCGACGCGGCGAATTTCCTGCAGGGCCAGGTCACGAGCGACGTCGAGGCGCTTGCGCCAGGATCATTGCAGCTTTCGGCGTGGTGCTCGCCTAAGGGCCGCGTGCTGGCCAACTTCATCGTTCGCCGAATCGATGCCGAGCGCTTCGAGCTGCTGCTGCCCCGGCTGTTGATCGAGTCGATTCGTCGGCGCCTTTCGATGTTCGTACTGCGCTCGAAAGTCGCCATCGACGATGCAAGCGATCCGTCGGTGCGCATCGGCATCGGCGGGCCCGCCGCTCTCCAGCGCATCGCTGACGCCGGCTGCCCTGCACCCGCGCTTTATCGATCTGCGGCGATCGACGGCGGAACGATCGCTGCGCTGCCCGGCTCGCGCTTCATCGCTTTCGTCGCGCCGGCCGGAGCCCCCGCGCTCTGGGATCGACTCAGCAGCGTGCGCGCCGCGGGATTTCCATGCTGGCGCTGGCTGACCATTCGCGCCGGCGTGCCGATGATCCTGCCGCCGACGCAGGACCAGTTCATCCCGCAGATGCTCAACTTCGACGCGCTGGGCGGTATCAGCTTCGGCAAGGGCTGCTATGCCGGCCAGGAGATCGTCGCGCGCACCCGCTACTTGGGCCGCCTCAAGGAAAGGCTTGCGCTCGGCCACGGTGACATCGTTCCGGCGCCAGGCGCACGGCTGTACGCCCCGGCATTCCGCGATCAACCCTGTGGCACCGTTATCAACGCGAATGATGCACCGGGCGGTGGCGGCGAATTTCTTTTCGTCGCCCAGATGGCCGCTATCGCCGGCGGCGAGTTGCACCTGGATACCGTCGACGGTCCTGCCGTCTCGCTGCTGCCGCTGCCGTACGCCTTGCCGGAAGCCACGGCGCCGGGCGGACGCATCGCGTGAAGCCCGCTTCGCCGGTCCACTACTACATTTATTATCGCGTCGCTGCGCCGCATGCGGCCGCGGCGCGCGGCGTCATCGAGGCGGTGCTGCGCGCGCTGGAAGATCGTGCCGGCGTCGTCGGCCGGCTGCTGCAGGGCATGGAAGACGCGCTGCTGTGGATGGAAGTCTACGAAAACGTAGGCGATCCGCAGCGCTTCGAAGCCACGCTCGAGGATTTGCTCGCCGCGCGTCGTTTCGCCGCGTTTCTCGCGCCCGGTTCCGAGCGCAGGATCGAGCGCTTTGTCGCGCCGTCGCCGTAGCAGTCTGCGCAGACATACTTCTTAACGCCCGCATATCGACTGAAACGCTGCCATGTGCCTCGCCCTGGTCGCGCTCGACGCGCATCCCCTTTTCCCCTTGGTGATCGCGGCCAACCGCGACGAATTCCACGCCCGCGCCGCTGCGCCGGCGCACTGGTGGAAGGACGGCACCCTCGCCGGGGTCGATCTCACCGCCGGCGGCACATGGTTCGGCGTCAATCCCCGCGGCCGCTGGGCACTGGTCACAAACTTCCGCGAAGGCATTCCGCGCGACCCGAATGCGCCGTCACGCGGGGGCCTGGTGACGCGAGCGCTCGCCGAGGCCGCACCGCCGCTCGTCTGCGCGGCGGAGATCGTCGCCGACGGCGTGCGCTACCACGGCTTCAACCTGCTCGTCGGCGACGTGACAATCCTTCAGCCCCGCCCCTCTCCTGGAGGGCGAGGCGAGACTCGCGAATCGATTCGCGATTACCAAGTCAGGGCTGCCTATGCTTCGAACCGGGCCAGCGGCGCGCTTGCGCTGGGGCCCGGCATTCACGGGTTGTCGAACCATTTGCTGGACACGCCATGGCCCAAGCTCACGCGCAGCAAGGCGCGCTTTGCAGCGTGCCTCGCGGCCTCCGACCACGGCGTCGAGCCACTGTTTGAGATGCTCGCCGACCGCACGCAGGCCGAAGCAACGGCGTTACCGGTGACAGGAGTCGCGCCGGAATGGGAGCGGCTGCTGTCGAGCGCGTTTATCGTCGACTCGAACTATGGGACCCGCTGCTCGACGGTGCTGACGATCGCGCATGACGGCGGCGCGCGCTTTGTCGAGCGAGGTTTCGATCCTCTTGGACACCTGACCGCAGAGACCGCGCTCGAATTCTCGGTGCACAGTCACTAGCGCGACAGGGCGTTGGAGACTTCGATCAGATTCCGGTCCGGGTCGCGGAAGTAGATTGACAGGATCGGGCCGGTGGCGCCTGTGCGCTCGACCGGCCCTTCGACGATCGCGACGCCTTCCGCATTCAAGTGCGCGACGACGTCGGTCAGAGGAACGTCGGTGATGAAACAAAGGTCGGCGGAGCCCGGTGTCGGACGGTCGGCTTTGGGCTCGAATTCGTTGCCATACGCGTGCAGATTGATCTTCCGCCTGCCGAACGCGAGCGCTTTGCGCCCGCCGCCGAAGACGACCGCGTTCATGCCCAGGACGCGGCTATAGAACGCGCAGCTCTTCTCGACATCTGCGACCGTCAGCACCAGGTGGTCGAGACGATCGACGTCGATGCTCACAGCCCGCGTTTCGCTATCACGGCGAAATCGGGCGATCGGCGCGGCCCTCGCGCATCCTGCCCCGGGCCGATTCGAATCGCCCCGATGCCGGGACCGCGCCGGTCGCCTTCGCGAGACCAAACAAGGGCATGTTGTTGTAGATGCATTCGTAGTCTCCGGGACGGACGCGGTAGGTTTCGTGCCAGATGCCGACATCCCCACCAGATCCGACCGCACGATTGAACGCCGCCCACGCCGGCAAATGCTGCGCCGACCGGTTCTTCGCATAGCGCTCGAGCTCTTCGAAAGACCGCCAGTACTGGAGCATCAGCGTCGGATTTCCGAGCCATTGCTCCGCACCGAGAAAGCCATGCTCGCGCTGGGTCGAGAGCTCCCTGATCATGCGCGGCATCGCCCGCGCCACAGGCAGCCACTTATGCACTTTCCAGAGCCGGTTGATCCGCATGCCGATTAGAAACACGACGAGCTCGTCGTCGATCCGCGCAGTCATGCGTTCGGCGCAAATCCTGGTCATCTCGTCTTCCCCCTCGCTGCCGCCAGCGGCTCGCCGGCCGCTGGCGGCACGGTCGCGCGCGACAGCACGCGCCCCATCCGCCGATGGCGAATGCCGGCCTCTATGAATTCCGCGCCGGCGGCGGCAAAACCGTGCCGCGCATAAAAAGCTTCGGCGTCAGTCCTTGCGTTGAGCGCGACGGACTCGAAACCCGCATTGCGCGCGACGTCCACCAACCGCGACAGGATCGCGCTGCCGACCCCGCGGCCCCGCCAAGCGCGCTCCACCGCCAGGCGCCCGATGCTGCCGTCGGGCAGTAGCCGGCCGCAGCCGATCGCCGCGCCCTTTACCTCGTTGGCGACGACGTGGCGGCAGGCCGGGTCACAATCATCCCATTCGAGCGTCTCGGGGACGCCCTGCTCGAGCACGAATACGTCGTGGCGAATCCGTCGCAACGACGCCCCGTCGCGTTTCCAATCGGCGACCCGCACGCGGAATGGCGATGCGCTCGACTCGACGATATCCACCTCGGCCCCTACGGCTAAGCGATCGAAAATCTCGACGAGGCCGGCATTGCTCATGCGGATACAGCCGTGCGAAGCCGGCACACCGAGTGTCGCTTCGTCGCCCGTGCCGTGGATATAGATCTTGCGCCGCAGCGAGTCGACGTCGCCACCGCGGTTGAATCCGCACTCGCGCCCCGAAAGCCACAGGATGCGCGTCAGCATCCAGTCGCGGCTCGGATATCGCATCGCAAGCTCAGGAGTCCAGATTTCCTCGGTCGGCCGGCGCCGGACGAATACGGTGTTGCCCGGACAACCGGCGCCGATCTTCGCGCGCACGCTGTGCAGGCCACGCGGAGTGCATTCGCTGCCGTAGCGCTCGCCCGGGCCGTTCTTCGCCGTCGATACCGGGTAGGTCTTGACGACGTGGCCGCTCCTGTCGAGAAGATCGAGCCTCTGCCGGTCGAGGTAGATGCTGATACGCATCTTTAGGAACCTATGCGTTCGCGCGTCGCGCGGCGAAGAAAGCCGACAGCAGCGCGCCGCATTCGGTCGCCAGAAGCTCGCCCGTCACGCGCGTGTGATGATTGAGCCGCGCCTCCGCAAACAGATCGATCACGCTGCCGCAGGCTCCCGTCTTCGGATCGCGTGCGCCGAACACGAGCCGGCGGACGCGGGCGTGCATGATCGCCCCGGCGCACATCGCGCAGGGTTCGAGCGTGACGTAGAGATCGCAGTCGGGAAGCCGATAATTGCCGAGCGCCGCGGCGGCGCTGCGCAGCGCCGCTATTTCGGCGTGCGCGGTCGGATCATTGGCGGCGATCGGAGCATTCCCGCCGCGGCCGATGATCGTTCCGTCGCGCACGACGACGGCGCCGACCGGAACTTCGCCGCGATCCTGCGCCGCGCGCGCCAGCGCCAGCGCCTCGCGCATCCAGCGCTCGGCCTCCGGCGCGGCTACCGGCCCGTACGGCGCGGGCGTTTCGCTGTGAGCGTTCATTTAGGCCTTATTCGCCGCTGCCGACCAAGGCGTCGGCTTCGATCTCGACCAGCATGTCGGCATCGATCAGGCGGCTCACCTCGATCATCGCCGTCGCGGGTCGGGTGGCGGCGAACGCTTCGCCGTGCGCGCGGCCGATCGCTTCCCACTGCGCGATGTCGGTCACGTAGATACGCGTGCGCACGACGTCCTCCAGCCGCGCGCCCGCCTGCACCAACGCGCGCTCGATGTTCGCGATCGCCTGCCGGGTCTGCCGGTACGCATCGCCCTTGCCGACAATGCGCCCCTCGCCATCGGTCGCGGTCGTTCCCGACACCCAGATCTGGTTCCCGACCTTCACCGCCCGGGAATAACCGACGATCGGCTCCCACGACGTCCCCGACGAAAATAGCTCACGCTTCATCGTTCCTATTCCCATTCGATGGTCGCGGGCGGTTTCCCCGATATGTCATACACGACACGGTTGATGCCGCGCACTTCGTTGGTGATGCGTCGCGAGACGCCGGCGAGCAGCTCGTGCGGCAACGGTGCCCAGTGCGCGGTCATGAAATCGGTTGTCTGCACCGCGCGCAACGCGACCGCATGTTCGTACGTGCGGCCATCGCCCATTACGCCGACCGAGCGGATCGGCAGGAACACCGCGAAGGCCTGCGCGACCTGATCGTACCAGCCGGCGCGGCGCAATTCCTCGATGAAGATCGCGTCCGCATGGCGTAGCAGCTCGGCACGCTCGCGCGTTACCTCGCCCAGAATGCGCACGCCCAGGCCCGGGCCGGGGAATGGATGCCGGAATACGAGCTCGCGCGGCAAGCCTAGGGCGACGCCGAGCTCGCGCACCTCGTCCTTGAACAGCTCCCGCAGCGGCTCGAGCAGCTTGAGATGCAGCGTATCGGGCAGTCCGCCCACGTTGTGGTGCGACTTGATCGTATGCGCTTTCTTCGTCTTGGCGCCGGCCGATTCGATCACGTCCGGGTAGATCGTTCCCTGCGCGAGCCATCGGGCGCCGGAGACTTTCTGTGCCTCCGCCTGGAAGACGTGCACGAATTCGCGCCCGATGATCTTGCGCTTCTCTTCCGGGTCGGTCACGCCGGAAAGCGCATGCAGAAACGCGTCGCTCGCGTCGACGCAATCGACCTTGACGCCGAGATGCCGCGCGAAGGTGTCCATGACCTGATCCGCCTCGCCCTGCCGCAGCAGCCCGGTGTCGACAAAGATGCAGGTAAGCTTGTCGCCGATCGCGCGATGGACGAGTGCTGCGGCGACAGAGGAATCGACGCCGCCCGACAGCCCGAGAATCACCGCATCGGCGTCGACTTCCGAACGGATCTTGGAGACCGCCTCGTCGGCGTAGGCCGGCATCGTCCAGTCGCCGTGACAACCGCAGATGTCCTTGACGAAGCGCGCGAGAATGGCCTTGCCCTGGAGCGTATGCGTGACCTCGGGATGGAATTGCACGCCGTAAAAGCGGCGCGACTCGTCCATCATCGCCGCGATCGGCGTCGCAGCGTTGCTCGCCATGACGCAGAAGCCCGGCGGCAACGCGGTGACCTTGTCGCCGTGACTCATCCAGACGTCGAGCAGCCCGTGTCCTTCGGCACTGGCGCGATCCTGAATGCCGGAGAGCAGGCGCCCGTGGCCCTGCGCACGCACTTCCGCGTAACCGAACTCGCGCACCCGCCCCCCTTCCACGCCGCCGCCCAGTTGCGCCGCCATCGTCTGCATCCCGTAACAGATGCCCAGCACCGGAACGCTCGCATTCCACGCCGCGTCCGGCGCGCGCGGCGTATCACCTTCGGTCACGCTCTCGGGTCCGCCCGACAGGATGATCCCGGCGGGCGCGAAGTCGCGGATGAACGCGTCGCCGACGTCGTAGGGATGGATCTCGCAATACGTGTGCAGCTCGCGCACGCGACGCGCGATGAGCTGCGTATATTGCGCGCCGAAATCGAGGATCAGGATCTTGCAATGCATGCGCGGTTTCAAGCCGGGCGTGCGACGCGCTGGAATGCAAAGTGGCGCCTTGCCACGACGAGCGCGACCGCTTGGAGGGCGGCGCTCACGAAAAAGGTCACGCCGACCCTCCAGTCAGACGGCTGCAGGTGGCTCGCCTGCGCCAGCAGCGGCGTCCCGATAGCGGGCGCAACGACGAACATGATGCTTTGGATCGAGTTGAGTGCTCCCATGGTGACGCCCTGCTCGCGCGGCCCGACCGCGTTGGAGACGATCCCCTGTAGGGCCGGCGCGGCGGCGAAGGAGAGGAAATTGCCGACGATGATTGCGTACATCATCCAGCCCTGCGGCGCGAATCCGTACAGCAGGTAGGCGATCGTACCGACGGAGAGCCCGGTGAGCGCGAGCCGCACCTCGCCGAACCGCCGCAGCAGCGGACCGAGCAGCGCGCCCTGCACGACAGCCGCGACCACGCCCACGAAGAACAGGGCGAAGCCGTTCTCGCGCGGTCCCCAGCCGAAGCGGAAATGCGTGAAGAGAACCCACGTCGTCTGCAGTATCAGCTGCGCGAGCACGACCAGCGCGAATACGAGCACCAGGCGTCCGACCTCGCGGTGCCGGGACAACGCGAGCAGCGCGGAGAAAGGGTTCGCTCGCCTGAGCTCGAACGCGGCGCGGCGGTCCTGCGGCAGGGATTCGGGAACGACGATCAATCCGTAGAGCCCGTTGAGCAGCGACAGGCCGGCGGCCACGTAAAAAGGCAGGTGCAGGTCGATGCTGCCGAGTAGCCCCCCGAGCATCGGCCCGAAGATGAATCCGAGCCCGAACGCGGCGCCGATCAGCCCGAAGCTCTTGGCGCGATGATCGGCTGAGCTGATGTCCGAGGCATAGGCGTTCGCCACCGAGAAGCTCGCGCCGGTGACGCCGCCAATCACGCGCGCGATCAGCATGAACCCTAACGACGGCGCGACGGCGAGAAGCAGATAGTGCAGCCCCAGCCCGAAGACCGAGGCGAGGATCACGGGACGCCGCCCGAAGCGGTCGGAGAGCGCGCCCAGGAGCGGTGCGCAGAAAAATTGCATCAGCCCGTAAACGACGACGAGCACGCCATACCAGTACGCTTGCAGGTCCCGGCTCGGCGTATAGTCGCCGACGAGCATCGGCAGGACCGGCATCGCGAGTCCGATACCGAGCACATCGATGAATACGACGATGAAGATGAACGGCAGCGCGGCGCGGCGGCCTGGGGCGGACGATTCAGGCACGTACGGTCCTGCCGGTCTCACTCAACTCGGTAATTCGGGGCTTCCTTGGTGATCTGCACGTCGTGCACATGCGATTCGCGCATGCCTGCCGTCGTGATTTCGACGAATTCGGCGCGACTGCGCATCTCGTCGATGGTCGCGCAGCCGCAATAGCCCATCGCGGCCCGGACTCCGCCCATGAGCTGATGGATCACGGCGGCGAGCGCCCCCTTGTACGGGACGCGTCCCTCGATGCCCTCGGGCACGAGTTTTTCGGCCGCGTCGTCCCCCTCGGCGTCCTGAAAATAACGATCGCTGGAGCCCTGTTGCATCGCTCCGAGCGATCCCATGCCGCGATAGATCTTGTACGAGCGGCCCTGATAAAGCTCGATCTCGCCGGGCGATTCCTCGGTGCCGGCGAAGAGGCTGCCCAGCATCACGCAGGACGCGCCCGCCGCGATCGCCTTGGCCACGTCGCCGGAATAGCGGATTCCTCCGTCCGCGATCACGGGCAGGTCGAGCTTGGCGATGCCCTCGAGCGTGTTCAGCACCGCCGAGATCTGCGGCACGCCGACTCCAGCGACGATGCGCGTCGTGCAAATCGAGCCAGGGCCGATGCCGACCTTGACCGCGTCGGCGCCGTTGTCCGCGAGCGCGCGAGCCCCCGCCGCCGTGGCGACGTTGCCGCCTATAACCTGTACCTGAGGGTAGCTGTTCTTGACCCGGCGCACGCGCTCGAGCACCCCTTGCGAATGGCCATGCGAGGTGTCGACTACTACGACGTCAACGCCGGCAGCGACGAGCGCTTCGACGCGTTCTTCGGTGTCGCCCGCGGTCCCGACCGCGGCCCCCACGCGCAGGCGGCCGTGCTCGTCCTTGCATGCGAAGGGATGCTCGGTCGATTTCAGGATGTCCTTGACGGTGATCAGACCTTTGAGCTCGAAGCGATCATTGATGACCAGCACGCGCTCGAGACGATGCTGGTGCATCAGCGTCTTGGCATCCTCCAGATCGGTGCCTTCGGGCACCGTCACCAATCGGTCGCGCTGGGTCATGATATTGGCGACAGGCTGATCGAGATTAGTCTCGAAGCGGAGATCCCGGTTGGTCACGATGCCGACGACCTTCCGGCCGTCGACGACCGGGAGCCCCGAGATCTTGTGCAGCGCGGTCAGCGCGAGCACCTCGCGCACCGACATCGTCGGCGGAATCGTGATCGGGTCCTTGACCACGCCGCTCTCGAAGCGCTTGACCTTCGCCACCTCGGCGGCCTGCGCTCTGGGCGACATGTTCTTGTGCACGATTCCCAGACCGCCTTCCTGCGCGATCGCGATCGCGAGCCGCCCTTCGGTGACGGTATCCATCGCTGCCGAGAGCAGCGGAATATTCAGCGTGATGCGGCGGGTAAGGCGCGTCTGCAGGCTGACGTCGCGGGGAACAACGGAGGATTGGGCGGGAAGCAGCAGGACGTCGTCGAAAGTCAGCGCCTTCTGCACGACACGCATGGTGCATTTCTCCTATGCGCAAAAGCGGATTATACGCGGGTCGCCTGGGCCGGTAAACGATGCCGCGGTCACCGCGCCCGAGTTTGACGCCCGCACGTCGTTTGCATTACCGTGTCGCCATCGCCTTTCGGAAAGCACGACATGAACTGCCGATCCCTGCTTCGGCTCGCCGCATGCACGCTCGCATTCGCGGCTTTGCCCGCCGCTGCGGCGCTGTACAAATGGAGCGACGAGAACGGTCGCGTCGTCTATGGCGACACGCCGCCGCCGGGTGTCAAGGCGGAACGCGTCAATCCGGCGGTGGCCCCCGCCGACCCGAACGCGGTGCGCGATATGGCCGCGAAAGACGCGCAGATGAACAAGCGCCAGCAGGAACGCACAGAGGATGCAGCGAAGGCGGAAAAAGCCCAGGCTGACGCCAAGGCAAAGGTCGACCGATGCGCGCAGGTCCGCGGCAACCTCCAGACGTTGCGCACGAGTCAAGTTGGCGTCTACCGCTTTAACGAGAAGGGCGAAAAGACATACCTCGAGCCAGCAGATCGCGAAAAGGGTATCGCTGACGCCGAAAAGCTGTTGCGCGATCTCAACTGCCCCGCCGTCCCCGCGGGCTAACGGATTTCTGCGCCGGATTGGCGCCCTCCTTCTCCAGGTTGGCCTGATTGATCTTCACGTCCGCCTTCGCTTTCAGACTCGCCACATAGGCTGCGACGAGCTCGCGACCCATCTGCTCGCCAACACGGTCGCTGACAGCGGTCAGCCGTGCCGCGTCCGGCGCCGCTGGCGCGATGACCCGCTCGATACGATAGATAGAGTATCCGCCGCGCTCGTTCACCGAGCCGGCATATGCCGGTAGTTTCGTCGCATCGGCCTGAAAGATCATGGTCAGCGCCGCGGGCGGATAACCCGGCTGCGGCTGGTTGCGCGTCAGCATTGTGGGTTTACCGAAGGCGACTCCGGCCTCCTTGCCCTGCTGCAACAGCGCGAGCTTGGCTTTCCCCGCGGCTTGCGCGAGCTCGCCGGCGGCCTTGCGTTCGAGCTGCCGGCGAATCTCGCCCTTGACCTCATCGAAGGCGCGCGGGCTGGCGGGCTTGTACTCGACTACGCGCGCGGTCATCAATGTACTCGGCGCTACCTCGATCGGTTCGGTATTTCTCTTTGCCTGCAAGGAGTCGGGGCTGAATATTGCCTGCACGAATTTCACGTTGTTCTGCGCCAGCGCCTGCACCTGCGCGCGGGATAGCGGCGGCGTCGACTGCACGGTCAGGCTAAGCGCCTTGGCGACCGGCTGCAACGAATCGGCCTGTTCGTAGACAAGGTTCTGCAGCTGCTCGGCCGCCTCGGCGAACTTGCGCGTCGCCCTCTGCCGCTTGAGGTCCTGCTCGATTTGCGCCTTGACTTCATCGAAGCTCTGCTGCTTTGCCGGCCGGATCGCGATGAGCTTGATCACGTGCCAGCCGAAGTCGGTCTGCACCGGGTCGGCGATCTCTCCCACCTTCATGGAAAACACCGCGTCCTCGAACGGCTTGACCATCGAACCGTCGCGCGTGAAGAACCCCAGGTCCCCGCCCTGCGCCGCCGAACCGGGGTCCTGCGACAGCTTCTTCGCCAGCTCGCCGAATTGCGCCGGATTCTTCCTCGCCTGCGCCGCGACATCCGCGGCCTTCCTTTTCGCGTTCGTCTTCTCGTCCTCGGACGCATCGGGCTTGACAGCGATCAGAATATGCGCCGCCTGCCGTTCCTCAGCCTTGCCATAAAGCCGCGCATTGTCGTCGTACTGCTTCCTCACTTCGGCGGGATCGAGCGCGATCTGCGCGCCGAGCGTGTCCGGCGACAGCGTAATGTACTCGAGCTTCACTTCTTCAGGCACCTGGAACGCGGCGGGATTTGCATCGTAGAACGCTTTTACCGCCGCGTCGTCGATCTTGACCTCCTTGAGGTAGGCATCCGCGTCGATCGCGGTCACCGCGGCATCGCGCCGCTGATCGAGCAGGCCGAGATAGCGCTCGACATTGGTCCTGGCGACGATGTTGCCCCCGACGATGGACTCTTGCACAGGGCCCAGCATGAGTTCCCGCCTGATATCCCGTGCGAATTCGATCGGAGATTTCGGCGGGTTCTGCATCGCGAGGAGCTGCTCGTACCGTGCCTGAGAAAATTTGCCCCCTTCCTGAAACGCGGGAATCTCGGAAATGAACTGCCGGAGCTGCTCGTCGGAGACGCTGAACCTCCCCCGCCGCGCCTGTTCCTGCAGGAGCTTCTGCCCGATCAGCCCATCGAGGAGCGAATACCTTACCTCGGGATCGTCGAAGACCGCGGGATCGAAATTCCCGCCGAGCGCCTGCCGCATGCGCTCCTGCTGCTCGCGCAGCGTATTGTCGAATTCGAACTGTGTGATCGGCGTACCCGCGACTCTGGCCACCTCGCCGGCCCGGTCGCCGCCGCTGCGAAAGTAATAGTCGACGCCGAAGAACGCGAACGGCAGCGTAATCAGCGCGAGAATGATCTGGACTGTGCGCTTGCGCTTGTGAAGGAAGTCGTACATGGCGATTGGACCTGCGTGATAAATCAAAAAAGGGCGAACTTGCGTTCGCCCTTGCTATGTCGATGGCGGAGTGGACGGGACTCGAACCCGCGACCCCCGGCGTGACAGGCCGGTATTCTAACCAACTGAACTACCACTCCCGGATCTACACCGGCTCGTGTTGGTGGGTGCTGAGAGGCTCGAACTCCCGACATTCGCCTTGTAAGGGCGACGCTCTACCAACTGAGCTAAGCACCCGAGCTTGCCGCGCCGGGCGCGAACGTCGCTGCGGCCCTGCTGCCCTACCGCAGCCGGCTGCGGAATTTGCTAGTTTACAGAATCCTTCAGCGCTTTTCCAGCCCGGAACTTCGGTACCCGCGCCGCCTTGATCTTGATCGCCGCACCCGTGCGCGGATTGCGGCCCTGCCGGGCCGTGCGCTTGCCGACGTAAAACGAGCCGAATCCGACCAGCGTCACGATGTCGCCCTTTTTGAGGGATCCTCGAATCGAATTGACGGTCGCGTCCAATGCGCGTCCGGCCGCCGCCTTCGAAATATCGGCGTGCTTGGCAATCGCGTCGATCAGTTCTGACTTGTTCACGGGATCCCCTTTCGATGCGCAGTGAGTGTTGCGGAAATAAGAGAGCCAATAATGGCGGAACCAGGGAGAAAGCGACGGACTCGGCGAACGTGCTTTATAGCAATCGCGAAAACACCGTGTCAAGCGCCGTAACCGATCACCGGAGGATCTTCGTTGAATGAGAACGAATCGCCGCGATTTCAGGCCGCGGCGATTCTCCAAGGCGTCGCGCGACGCGCGACCGATTCGCTGTCCCGCGCTAGTGCTTCATGATCGCCGGCGGCGCGGCAGGTTCCTCAACGGGCGCTGCCGGCACGGCGACAGCGTTTGCGACCGGTGCGTCGACGGCGGGCTCCGGCTGGCGCTCGAGCGCTTTCTCCAGCACTTGCTCGATCCACCGCACCGGATGAATGTCGAGCCGATTCTTGATCTCGTCGGGGATTTCCGTCAGGTCCTTGACGTTCTCTTCGGGGATCAGCACCTGCTTGATGCCGCCGCGGCCGGCCGCCAGCAGCTTTTCCTTCAGGCCGCCGATCGGCAGCACTTCGCCGCGCAGCGTGATCTCGCCGGTCATCGCCACGCCGGCGCGCACCGGAATGCCGGTCAGCACCGACACCATCGCCGTGCTGATCGCGATGCCCGCGCTCGGGCCGTCCTTGGGCGTCGCCCCTTCCGGCAGGTGAATGTGCAGATCGGTCTTCTGGTAGAAGTCCGGCGCGATCCCGAGTTGCTTCGACCGGTGGCGCACCACCGACAGCGCCGCCTGGATCGACTCCTGCATGACGTCGCCGAGCTTGCCGGTCGTCGTCGTCTTGCCCTTGCCCGGCAGCGACACCGCCTCGATCGTGAGGAGGTCTCCACCGGCCTCGGTCCACGCGAGCCCGGTTACCTGTCCGATCTGGTTCTTCTTTTCGGCGATGCCGTAAGTGAACTTGCGCACGCCGAGATACTTGTCGAGGTTCTTCCCGTTGACTTCGACCGGGTTCTTCGCCGCGCGGGGCTTGCCTTCGCTGGCCTTGAGCAGCAGGGCCTTCACCACCTTGCGGCAGATCTTCGAGATGTCGCGCTCGAGCGCGCGCACCCCCGCCTCGCGCGTGTAGTAACGCGTGATGTCGCGCAGCGCCGATTCGGCGATGTGCAGCTCGTTCGCCTTGATCCCGTTGTGCTTCACCTGCTTCGGAACGAGATATTGC
>WNGA01003447.1_pt1 | contig 36140 bp, 33 predicted proteins | sample 5400061 | NCBI WGS metagenome assembly WNGA01 (sample SAMN13153366, study PRJNA577476) | soil metagenome | isolation source: 100 cm soil or saprolite under grassland replicate 2 | place: USA:California | collected 2016-06-15
GAGCAGGCGCAGGTGCTGGGAGACCGCCGGCCGGCTGATCGGCAGTTGCTCGGCCAGCTCGCCCACCGAGCTCGGCCGTCGGGCCAGCAGCTCGAAGATCGCGCGCCGGGTCGGGTCGCCGAGCAGGCCCAGACCGGCATCTCCGTAAGCGTCCACGAACGGTAAGCTACCACTTACCATCGCTGCGGTCCAGGCAGCGGACATCGGCATCTGACAGGGCGCCCGGCGGCGACGGCGGGCGCCCTGCCGTGTCAGAGCTTGTAGCCGATCCGGCGGAGGAGCGCCTTGCGGGCCTGGACGTCCTCCTCGGACTCGGTCCCCAGCGGTACGCCACCATCCACGACGCCGAGAATGCCCCGCCCCCGGTCGGTCTCGGCGACGACGACCTCCACTGGGTTGGCGGTGGCGCAGTAGATGCGGCATACCTCGCGGACCATCTTGACCTCGTTGAGCACGCTGATGGGAAAGCCCTCGCGGAGCATGACCACGAAGCAGTGCCCCGCGCCCACCTCCCGGGCCGCGCCGACCGCCAGGTCGACCAGCTCCTGATCGTTGCCGCTCCGGCGGATCAACCGGGGCCCGGACGACTCGCAGAAGGCCACCCCGAACCGCAGCACGGGCGACGCCTGCGCCAGTGTCTCGTGCAGGTCTTCCACCGTCTTGATGAAGTGGGCCTGGCCGAGGATCAGGTTGACGTCCTCTGGCTTGTCGATCGGCACGACGTGCAGATCCATGGGTCGGTTCCTTTCCCGCGACGGTGGCTGGACGTGGTCGCGACAGGTTGACACGCCTTCGCCCGGGCCGCGCGCAGCTACGGGCGCGGCGTGTGGTGCCCGGTGTGCAGGTGGTCGTGGAAGGCGCGGATCAGGCCCGCGAGCCCGAGCGCGAGCCCGGCGCGCTCGTCCGGGGTGAGCGCGGCGAACAGCGCGGCATGCCGGGCGTGCAGATCCGCGCCCACCCGCGAGGCGACGGTTCGGCCCTTCGCGGTGAGGCGCAGGCGGTAGAGACGCCGGTTGGCGGGGTCGCGCTCGCGGGCCAGCCATCCCCGGCGCTCCATGCCCGCGGCGAGCCGGCTCACCGTGCTCTTCTCCAGCCCGAGCCGGTCGCCCAGGTCCCGCTGCGACAGCGTGCCCGCCTCGGAGAGCTCACCGAGGGCGAACACCTCGGAGACGGAGACGCGCACGCCGCCGTGGTCGTGCACCTCGAGGAGCCCGCCGGCCTGGGCGAGCTGCTGGAGCAGCCGCCGCAGTTGGTCGTCGGGGAACGGTCCCGCCGCCGGACTGTCGGTTGTGTCGTACAACTATTCGTCCTAGGATCGTCACCAAGAGTTGTTCGATACAACTATAGAAGGGATGCCCCATGCCGACGATCCACCGGGCCCACGGCAGCAGGTTCGGGTCCTTCGACCATCCCGACCGCTACGACCGCTGGGCCAGCCGGTTCTTCGGTGGCCTGTACGAGCGGGTCGCCGCCGACGTCGCGGCCGCCGGCCTCCCCGACGGCGCACGGGTGCTGGACGTGGGCACCGGACCGGGGCGGGTGCCGCTGGCGATCGCGCGCGCCCTGCCAGGGTTGCGCGTCGAGGGTCTCGATCTGTCCACCGAGATGGTCGCCCAGGCCAGGCGCAACGCCACCGACGCCGGTCTGGACGATGCGGTGCGCTTCACCGTGGGTGACGTCGCCGACCTGCCCTACGCCGACGCCACCTTCGACCTGGTCGTCTCGACCATGAGCCAGCACCACTGGGCCGACGCCGCCGCGGGGCTTCGTGAGCTGCGCCGCGTCCTGCGCCCCGGCGCCCAGGTCTGGATCTACGACGTGCGGTTCGCGCTCGGCCGGGCCGAAGCCGCCGCCCGAGCCGCGTTCCCCTCGGTGGACGTCCGTCGGGAGAGCCTGCGGACCGGTTGGCTGCCGCTGCGACTCCTCAGGCGGCTGGTGATCGATCCCGCCGAGGCACGCGTCTGAGTCTCGCCGCTCGAGCTGATCGGGGCGGGCTCGGCGGTCCACCTTGGAGCCTTCTATCTGCTGTCTCATGGGTTGCTGAAGATCGTCCTGGTCTCGGCGTGACCGACCGCACCCAGGCCGCCCTGTGGGCGAGCCGCCACGGCCTGGCCGACGACAGCGATTGACTCCTGACCGCCGTCTGCGCCTAGGCTCGGATGCGCGTGACGGCATCCTGGGTGGACAGGATGGCCTCGTCGACATCACACAATTGGGGGCGTGATGCGGTCCGTGAGCGATTCTCGCCAGATGCGTGCCTGGGTGGTCGACCGCCCAGGCGCCATCGCGGGCCGGCCGCTGACGCTGGTCGAGCGTCCGGTCCCCGAGCCAGGGCCGGGGCAGGTGCGCGTCCGCGTCTCGGTCTGCGGTGTCTGCCGCACCGACCTGCACCTGGCCGAGGGCGACCTGCCTCCCAAGCATCCCGCGGTGACTCCGGGACATGAGGTCGTCGGTCGGGTGGATGCGCTCGGTACCGGGACGAGCCGCTTTGCGGTCGGCCAGCGCATCGGCGCTGCCTGGCTCGCCTACACCGACATGACCTGCCGGTTCTGCATGCGTGGCGCCGAGAACCTCTGCCTGAACCCGCGCTTCACCGGCTGGGACCAGGACGGAGGGTACGCGGAGTATCTCCTGGTCCACGAGCATTACGCCTACGCGTTGCCGGACAGCTTCGCCGACGAGCAGGCCGCGCCGCTGCTGTGCGCCGGGATCATCGGCTACCGGGCGCTGCGTCAGGCCGCGCTGCCGCACGGTGGACGGCTGGGAATTTTCGGCTTCGGGGGCTCGGCGCACCTGGTCGCCCAGGTGGCCGTGGCGGAAGGCGCGGAGGTGCACGTGTTCACCCGCAGCGCGCACGCACGCGACCTGGCGATGTCGCTCGGCGCCGCCTCCGCCAGCGCCTCGGTGGACGGCTATCCCGCGGCGTTGGATTCGGCGTTGCTGTTCGCGCCCGTCGGCTCGCTCATTCCGGGTGCGCTGGAGGCGCTGGACCGTGGTGGAACGCTGGCGGTCGCCGGCATCTACGTCGACGAAATACCGCCCTTGAATTACGATCGGGACCTTTTTCAGGAAAAGCGCCTGCGCTCGGTCACCGCCAATACCAGAGTTGATGGCGAGGAATTCCTCGCCATCGCCGCTCGCATCGGCATCGACGTCACCACCAGACCGTATCCCCTCGAGGAAGCCGACAACGCGCTGCTCGACCTCTCGCAGGGGCGGTTCACCGGCGCTGCGGTGCTGCGAGTGGCCGAGGGTGGCTAGACCGCCTCAGCGGGGTCGCTGGCCAGCGCCACGCAGCAGCCTCCGGGCCGCGGGCGGCTGGTGGTTTCGACGGCGAGCTCGGCGCCCAGGGTGCGGGCGGCGCTGTGGAGGCGCGACCGCCTAGCCAGCTCCTCGGCCTTCTGGTACCCGTGGTAGCCGCGCCGTCGCGACGGCGTGGTGCGCGCCTCGATCAGCCGTCCCCGAGTGCGTCGCGCCTCCTCCAAAAGGACCCGGGACGCCTGAAGACGAGGGACATGACTGGTACGCATCCAGAGGAGCAGCGAGAGCAACCGGGCCGCATCAGCCCGATCGCGATCATCGCCGGGGCGCTCGCCTCGCTGTCGGCGGCGGTGGTGGCGTCGTACTTCGGCGTCGCCGGCACGTTCATCGGCACCGCCGTGGTGAGCATCGTCAGCTCGCTGGCGGCCGCCCTCTATGCGGGCCTGCTCGGCCGCACCCGGGGCCTGGTCCAGCGCACCACCACCGTCCTGCGCGCCCCGACGCCGCACCCCGAGGACCGCGACGCCCGCGCCTCCGCCGAAGCCCCGGGCGAAAGGGGGCCGTCGGGCGGCCCCGGCGAAGGGGAAGCGTCCGACCACCGGAGGGGTGGCGGCCTGGCGGGGTTGCCGTGGCGGCGGTCGGCGTTGGTGGTCGGGGTGGCGGTGCTGATCTTCGCGATCGCGATCGGGGCGGTGACCGGCATCGAGGCGGCGATCAAGGAGCCGATCGCCGCTGCGCTCGGTGTCCGCGACAAGGGCCAGGCACGCACCTCGGTCGGGGTCGCTGTGAACCGTGCCAGCGGCCCCGCCACCACCCAGTCGCCTGGTCCCTCGTCGCCGTCGCCGAGCACGCAGCCGCAGGCGCCCACGAGCAGCCAGCCGGGCCAGGCGCCTCCGACGACGCAGCCCAGCCAGCCGGGCCCGTCGACCACCGGCGGCACGCAGCCGCCCACCACGGCCCCGCCGACGACGGCGCAGCCGTCATCCCCCTCGACGAGCGGCGGGACCTCCGCCAGTCGCTGAGACCCCTGTGGACAACGGGTGGCACGTTGCCGTGCAATTCCTACTATGTCGGTTGGAGTAGTGAGGTTCCGGCCGGAGGATGGGGGATGGCGTGCACTTCGATCTCGCGCTCGCGGTGGCGGGCCTGCTGGTGGGGTTCACCGTCGGGCTGACGGGCATGGGCGGCGGCGCGCTGATGACCCCGATCCTGGTGCTGCTGTTCCGGGTCCAGCCGCTGGCGGCGGTCTCCAGCGACCTGGTGGCCTCGTTCATCATGAAGCCGGTCGGCGGCGGTGTGCACCTGCGCCGGGGCACGGTGAACTTCGCGCTGGTCAAATGGCTGATGGTCGGCTCGGTGCCGGCCGCCTTCGCGGGCGTGCTGGTGCTCAGGCGCCTGGGTGACGGAGCGGTCGTCCAGGCGAGGGTCAAGGAGGCGCTTGGGATCGCCCTGGTGGCCGCCGCCTCGTCGATCGCCGCCAAGGCACTGCTCCAGTACCGCGCCGCCCGCCAGGCGCGGCGCCGCGCCCCCGCCAGCACCGACCAGGTCCGCACCGCACCGGCCGGCGGGGGCGCCCCGGCCGGCGGGGGCGCCCCGGCGGGCGAAGGCGCACCGGCCGGCGAGGCCCCACCGGCGCGTCCAGGGCGGCGGTTCCGGGCGCGGCCGCTGCCGACGGTGCTGGTCGGGGCGGCAGGCGGGCTGGTGGTGGGCATGACCTCGGTGGGCTCCGGCTCGCTGATGATCGTCATGCTGATGCTGCTCTACCCGATGCTGAGCTCGTCCGAGCTGGTGGGCACCGACCTGGTGCAGGCGATCCCGCTGGTGGGCTCGGCGGCGCTCGGGCACCTGCTGTTCGGCGACTTCAAGCTCGACCTGACCGCCTCCCTGCTGGTGGGCTGCCTGCCCGGGGTCTACTTCGGGGCCAGGGTCTCCTCCCGGGCCAGGGACGGGGTCATCCGCCCGGCGCTGGCGGTGATCCTGCTCGCCTCCGGGCTCAAGCTGGTCGACCTCGGCACGCCGCAGCTCGTGGTGGTGATGGTCGCGGTCGTGCTGCTGGCGGTGCCGCTGTGGGGCGCGCTGGACGCCATCAGCCTGCCCCGCCACGCCTGGCGCGCGGCCAATGTGAGCCGGCGCACGGTCGTCGGGGTGCAGTCGGCGGGGGCGCCCTTCGGGATCGGCTTCGTCGCCGCTCTGGTCTACTTCGGCTTGCTCCGGCCGAAGCTGATCGCCCGGGAGCCTTGCCCGTAGCCGGCGGGTATACTGGCCCCCGCCTGGCAGTGCTGTTCCAGCAGGCAGCCTGCGCGGCCACATCCGAGGCCCGCGGGCCTGCAGCTTCCTTCAGGCAAGCTCGGTCGTCCAATCCCGTCCGGAGGCAACCCGTGCGTAGCACCGTTGAGCCCGTCGAAGCCACCAAGGTCAAGATCAACGTCGTGGTGGATCCCGACGAGCTTGGCCCGGCGATCGAGCGGACCGCTCGCCGTCTAGGCCGCGAGCTGAAGGTGCCCGGATTCCGCAAGGGCAAGGTGCCGCGCCAGGTCCTGGAGGCCCGCATCGGCCGCGAGACGCTGATCGCCGAGGCGATCGAGCACGAGGCGGTGCCCGAGTTCTACGCCAAGGCGGTGGAGGAGCACGGGGTCGAGCCGCTGTCGCGCGCCAAGGTCGACCCGCCCGACTACCAGGACGGCGAGCCGCTGGAGTTCTCCGCGACGGTCGAGGTCAAGCCCGAGGTCGACCTGCCCGATTACCGCGGCATCCAGGTCGAGCGCCCCAAGCTCGAGGTGACCGACGAGCACGTCGACACCCAGCTCGACCAGCTCCGCGAGCGCTTCGCGCAGCTCGAGGTCATCGGCCGGCCGCTCGCCAAGGGCGACTACGCGCAGATCGACGTGCGCGCCACCAGGCACACGCAGGAGATCCCCGAGCTCACCCGCACGGACTTCCTCTACGAGGTGGGCTCGGGCACGGTCGTGCCGGAGCTGGACCCCCAGCTCGAGGGCTCGCGCAAGGGCGACATCCTCAAGTTCAACGCCACCCTGCCGGAGTCGGCTGGCGAGCAGCTCAGTGGCCAGGAGGTCACCTTCACCGTGCTGGTGAAGGAGGCCAAGGCCAAGATCCTGCCCAAGCTCGACGACGATTTCGCCCAGGAGGCGAGCGAGTTCGACACGCTCGACGAGCTGCGGTCCCACCTGCGCGAGCGGCTGGAGGAGGGCGCCGAGGCGCAGAACCGCTCCGAGACCGAGACCAGGGTGCTCGGCAAGTACCTCGACGAGGTCGACGTGCCGCTGCCCGAGTCGCTGGTCAACGACGAGCTCCAGTTCCGGGCCAGCCGCTTCGTGCAGCAGCTCAACATGATGGGCATCCCGCTGGACCAGTACCTCCAGGGGGCCGAGACGACCCAGGAGCAGCTCGAGGCCGACCTGCGGGCCCAGGCCGAGCGGGCCGTGAAGGCGCAGCTCGTGCTGGAGGCGATCGCCGAGGCCGAGGGCATGGACGCCGACGAGGAGGAGATCGAGGCCGAGATCCTGCGCCAGGCGCAGCGGATCGGCCGCGATCCCGAGGACGTCCGAAAGGCGCTCGGGCAGCGCGGTTCGGGCCCGATCCGCGGTGATATCCTGCGAACGAAGGCCCTCGCGTACCTGGTCGAGCACGCTCAGGTCAGTGACCTGGAGGGCGAGGGGTAGGCCGCCAGCGAGACGGCCGATGGCGACCAGAACGCAGCAAAGGAGTAACGCGTAATGCGGCCGATCTCAAACTATCTGGTCCCGATGGTGGTCGAGCAGACCAGCAGGGGCGAGCGCTCGTTCGACATCTACTCGCGGTTGCTGAGCGAGCGGATCATTTTCCTCGGGACACCCATCGATGACACTGTGGCCAATCTTGTCATGGCACAGATGATCCACCTCGAGGGCGACGAGCCGGACAAGGACATCCAGCTCTACATCAACTCGCCGGGCGGCTCCGTGACCTCGCTGCTGGCGATCTACGACACGATGCAGTACATCAAGCCGGACGTGGTCACCCTCTGCATGGGCCAGGCCGCATCGGCGGCCGCGGTGCTGCTGGCGGCCGGCGCCAAGGGCAAGCGCTTCGGGCTCCCGCACTCCCGCGTGCTGATCCACCAGCCCAGCGGCGGTGCCGAGGGCCAGAGCGTGGACATCGAGATCCAGGCACGGGAGATCCTGCGCATGCGCAGCATGCTCGACGAGATCCTGGCGACCCACACCGGGCAGTCCGTCGAGAAGGTTTCCACCGACACCGACCGAGATTTCATCATGACCGCCGAGCAGGCCAAGGAGTACGGTCTGATCGACGAGATCATCGCCACTCGCCGGGTGGCCGAGGAACTGGTCGCGGCGTCCTCCAACGGAAGACGCTAGATTCTGCAAGTGATGCTGGAAACCTGTCCTATCCGACGCGTACCCTCCAGCAGGCGAGGTCCGGCGGGGCGAGGCGCGACAGCCGCACGAGAGGACTCGGACAGATGGCCAAGTTTGGAGACGGTGGCGACCTGTTGAAGTGCTCGTTCTGTGGCAAGTCGCAGAAGCAGGTCAAGAAGCTGATCGCCGGTCCCGGGGTCTACATCTGCGACGAGTGTATCGATCTCTGCAACGAGATCATCGAAGAGGAGCTGTCCGAGACCTCGGAGCTGAAGTTCGACGAGCTGCCCAAGCCGACCGAGATCTTCCAGTTCCTCAACGATTACGTGATCGGGCAGGAAGACGCGAAGAAGGTCCTGTCGGTCGCGGTCTACAACCACTACAAGCGGATCCAGGTCGGCGCCACCGCCTCCAGCGACGTCGAGCTCCAGAAGTCGAACATCATCCTGCTGGGGCCGACCGGCTGCGGGAAGACGCTGCTGGCGCAGACCCTGGCCAAGATGCTCAACGTGCCGTTCGCGATCGCCGACGCCACCGCCCTGACCGAGGCCGGCTACGTCGGCGAGGACGTCGAGAACATCCTGCTGAAGCTGATCCAGGCCGCTGACTACGACGTCAAGAAGGCCGAGACCGGCATCATCTACATCGACGAGATCGACAAGATCGCCCGCAAGTCCGAGAACCCCTCGATCACCAGGGACGTCTCTGGCGAGGGCGTGCAGCAGGCGCTCCTGAAGATCCTGGAGGGCACCACCGCCAGCGTCCCGCCGCAGGGCGGCCGCAAGCACCCCCACCAGGAGTTCATCCAGATCGACACCACCAACGTGCTGTTCATCTGCGGTGGCGCCTTCGCGGGGCTGGAGAAGATCATCGAGTCGCGGATCGGCCGCAAGGGCATCGGTTTCGGCGCCGACCTGCGGCGGATCGGTGACAAGGACATCGGCGAGATCCTCTCCCACGTGCTGCCCGAGGACCTGCTGAAGTACGGCCTGATCCCCGAGTTCGTCGGCCGCCTGCCGGTGATCTGCTCGGTCCACTCGCTCAACAAGGAGGCGCTGCGGCGCATCCTGGTGGAGCCGAAGAACGCGCTGGCCAAGCAGTATCAGCGGCTGTTCGAGTTCGACGGGATCGAGCTGGAGTTCTCCGACGACGCCATCGAGGCCATCGGCGACCAGGCGATCCTGCGTGGGACCGGCGCCCGCGGCCTGAAGGCGATCCTCGAAGAGGTGCTGCTCGACATGCAGTACGAGCTGCCCTCCAGATCCGACGTCCGCCGCTGCGTGATCACCGCCGACGTCGTCTCCAAGGGCGTGAACCCCACGCTGGTGCCGCGCGACCGGGAGGGCCCGATGCGCGACCGCCAGCGGCGCGAGCGCTCCGCCTGAAGCCTGCCGGCGCCCGCGCCGAGATATCAACTGTTCGGCCGTTCGGCCGGCGTGATATCGTCCCGCTCGAACTGGTGTTCGAGTCGATGGGAGGCAGGATGCCCCAGGTCAAGTCCTATGATGCCGGCACTCCGTGCTGGATCGACCTCGCCACGAGCGACCCGGAGGGCGCGCGCAGGTTCTACGGCGGCCTGTTCGGGTGGGAGCTCGAGGTCGGCCCGGCCGAGGCCATGTACTACACGCAGGCCCGCATCGGCGGGCTGCCGGTCGCGGGGCTCATGGGCGAGCCCAAGCCGGACGGGGTCCCGGTCGGCTGGACCACCTACTTCGCCACCGATGACGTCGACGGGACCGTCAAGCGCATCACCGACAGCGGCGGCACGGTCACCATGGCCCCGGAGGACGTCATGGACCAGGGGCGCATGGCGATGGCGGCCGACCCGCAGGGGGCGATGTTCGGGCTGTGGCAGGCCGGCAGGCACTTCGGCTCCGCCCTGGTCAACGAGCCCGGCACGATCTGCTGGAACGAGCTGATGACACCGGACCTCGAGGCGACCCGCCGGTTCTACTCGGCGGTGTTCGGCTACGACTGGGAGGACGTCGACACCGGACCGGACGGGCCGGGGTACGCGACCTTCGCGGTCGAGGGACGCCAGGTCGGCGGGGCCATGGAGCTCGATCCGCAGCAGGCGGGCGGGGCGGCGCCGTCGTGGATGGCCGACTTCGCGGTGGCGGACACCGACGCGACCGTGGACACGGCGCGGCAGCTCGGCGGCGCGATCAGCGTGCCCGCGACCGACTCGTCCTACGGCCGCTTCGCGATCCTCCGCGACCCCCAGGGTGGCGCCTTCGCCATCATCCGCCTCGCCGAGGAGTCCTGAGCCCTGGTTGACCGAAACGGGCATGGACCGGGCGTAGTAGGCTGGAGGCACGAACAGCGACCTCGACGAGGACGGTTGGTGGCGTGAGCAGGTTCGCGGCGACGTTGGCGGCGCAGACGGCCGCTCTGCGAGTATCTGGCTGACGCGCACGCCGGACCGCTGAAGTCCTTTCCTCGTCCTCCCGAGCGGCGCCGCCCTGACCCAACAGGCAGCGGGCTGCGCGTCCTCGGGAGCGGGCGACACCCAACCGATCGAGGAGCACACCCGTGACCGACGCCGCTGGGCGGCGCGAGCTGCCCAAGACCTACGACCCCCAGGCGGTGGAGGGGCCGACCTACCAGCGCTGGCTGGAGATGGGCGCGTTCCGCGCCGACGCCGCCTCGCAGCGCCCGCATTTCAGCATCGCGCTGCCGCCGCCGAACGTGACCGGCTCGCTGCACATCGGCCACGCCCTGGACCACACCTTCCAGGACTACCTGGCCAGGATGCACCGCATGCGCGGCCACGAGGTGCTGTGGCTGCCCGGCATGGACCACGCCGGCATCGCCACCCAGAACGTCGTCGAGCGTGAGCTGGCCAAGCAGGGCAAGACCCGCTTCGACCTCGGCCGCGAGGCCTTCGTCGAGCGCGTCTGGGCGTGGAAGGCCGAGTCGGGGGGCCGGATCCTCGGCCAGATGCAGCGGCTCGGCGACTCCGTCGACTGGTCGCGCGAGCGCTTCACCATGGACGAGGGCCTGTCGCGCGCCGTCCGCGAGGTCTTCGTGAGCCTCTACGAGCAGGGGCTGCTCTACCGGGGCCAGCGGATCATCAACTGGTGCCCGCGCTGCCTGACCGCGCTCTCCGACATCGAGGTGGAGCACGAGGAGGTGCCGGGCGAGCTCGCCTACCTGCGCTACCCGCTGGCCGACGGCTCGGGCGCGCTGGTGGTGGCCACCTCGCGGGCCGAGACGATGCTCGGCGACACCGGCGTGGCGGTCCACCCCGACGACCCGCGCTACCGGGACATGATCGGCAGGACGGTGCGCCTGCCGCTGGTCGACCGCGAGATCCCGGTGGTCGCCGACGCGGCCGTCGACCGCGAGTTCGGCACCGGGGCGGTCAAGGTGACCCCGGCGCACGACCCCAACGACTACGAGATCGCCCAGCGCCACGGGCTGGAGGCGGTCAACATCCTCACCGAAGAGGCGGTCGTCAACGCAAATGGCGGCCGCTTCGAAGGGCTGGACCGCTACGCCGCGCGCGAGGCGGTCGAGCAGGCCCTGGCCGCCGAGGGCCTGCTCGAGAAGGTGACCGAGGCGCCGCACGCCGTGGGGCACTGCTACCGCTGCAAGACCGAGGTCGAGCCGCGGCTGTCGCTGCAGTGGTTCGTGGCCACCAAGCCGCTGGCGGCCGAAGCCATGGAGGCGGTCCGCAGCGGCCAGACGCGCTTCGAGCCGGCCCGCTACGCCAGGACCTTCTTCACCTGGATGGAGGGCATCCGCGACTGGTGCGTGTCGCGCCAGCTCTGGTGGGGGCACCGGATCCCGGCGTGGTACTGCCCGAACGGGCACGTCACCGTGGCCAGGCAGGACCCGAGCGCCTGCGCGGAGTGCGGCGCCACCGAGCTGCGGCAGGACGACGACGTGCTCGACACCTGGTTCTCCAGCGGCCTGTGGCCCTTCTCCACCCTGGGCTGGCCGGACGACACCGAGGACCTGCGCGCCTTCTACCCGACGTCGGTGCTGGTCACCGGCTACGACATCATCTTCTTCTGGGTCGCGCGGATGATGATGTTCGGCTGCCACTTCCAGCCGGCGGCGCCCTTCCGGGTGGTGGCGATCCACGGGATGGTGCGGGACGCCCAGGGCAAGAAGATGTCGAAGTCGTTCGGCAACGTCATCGACCCGCTCGAGCTGATGGACCGCTACGGCACCGACGCGCTGCGGTTCGCGCTCATCCGCGGCGCCAACCCGGGCAGCGACGTGCCGCTGGCCACCGAGTGGGTCGAGGGCGCCCGCAACTTCGCCAACAAGCTGTGGAACCTCGGCCGCTTCGTGCTCTCCTCGGTGCCCGAGGGCACCAAACCGGAGGACCTGCCCGCCGCCGACCAGCGGTCGCTCAGCGACCGGTGGCTGCTGTCGCGCCTGGAGCGCACGCGGGCGGCCGTGACCGCGGCCTACGACGCCTACGACCCCGCCGAAGCCGCGCGGCTGCTGCACTCCTTCGCCTGGAGCGAGCTGGCCGACTGGGCGGTGGAGCTGGCCAAGCCGCGGCTGGCCGCCGGCGGCGAGGACGCCCGGCGCGCCGGCGCGGTGCTCGCCTACGCGCTGGACGTGACCATGCGGCTGCTCCACCCGGTGATGCCGTTCGTGACCGAGGAGCTGGGGCGGGCGACAGCGTGCGCCGGCTCGCCCGCCTGGAGACGGTCGCGGTCGGGCCCCCATCGCTCGGCGGTGGCCCGACCGCCAAGGTGCTGGCCGCCGGTGCCGAGCTGCACCTGCCGCTGGCGGGCATGATCGACCTCGACGAGGAGCTGGCGCGGCTGGAGCGGGAGCGCGAGGCGCTGGACGCCGAGGCGCGCAGGGCCGAGGCCAAGCTGGCCAACGCCGACTTCGTGGCCAAGGCCCCGGCCGCGGTCGTCGACAAGACCCGTGCGCGCCTGGCCGAGGTCGAGGCCGCCCGGACGAAGGTAGTCCAGCGGATCCAGGAGGTCACGGCGACAGCGGGAGGATAGCGCCATGCGACGCCCCCAGGTCCCGTCCAAGCCCACCCTCGACGGCCTGGAGGCGAAGTGGCAGGCCCGCTGGGAGGCTTCGGTGATCGCCCGCTACCAGCGCATGCGCGGCCTGAGCGTGTTCTACCCGGTCGGGTGGGACGACAACGGCCTGCCCACCGAGCGCCGGGTCGAGAACCACTTCGGCGTCCGCGCCGACCCGGCGCTGCCCTACGATCCGGAGCTCCAGCCGCCCCGGCAGGGCGACGGCCGGGCCGGCGGGGCCAAGGTCCCGGTGTCACGCCGCAACTTCCTGGAGCTCTGCGCGCGGCTGTCCGCGGAGGACGAGCACCGCTACGAGCAGCTGTGGCGCCGGCTGGCCCTCTCGGTGGACTGGTCGCTGCAGTACAACACGATCGCCGAGCGAGCCAGGCTGGTCTCGCAGCGCAGCTTCCTTCGGCTCCTGGAGCTGGGCGAGGCGTACCAGGCGGAGGCGCCGACCCTGTGGGACGTGACCTTCCGCACCGCGGTGGCCCAGGCCGAGCTGGAGGACCGCGAGGTCCCCGGTGCCGCCCACCTGATCCGGTTCGCCATCGAGGGGCGCCCGGACGGCGTGGTGGTGGAGACGACCCGGCCGGAGCTGCTCCCGGCGTGCGTGGCCCTGGTGGCCCATCCGGACGACCGGCGCTACCAGGAGCTGATCGGCCGGGCCGCGCGCACGCCGCTGTTCGGCTTCGAGGTGCCGGTGCTGGCCCACCACCTGGCCAGGCCGGACAAGGGCACCGGCATCGCCATGATCTGCACCTTCGGCGACACCACGGACGTCACCTGGTGGCGCGAGCTGGGGCTGCCGGTCCGCTCGATCGTGACCCGTGACGGCCGCATCCGCGCCGAGCCGCCCGAGGGCGTGGCCGCCGGCGATGCCTGGAAGCAGCTCGTGGGCCTGGAGGTGACCGAGGCCAGGCGCAGGATCGTCGAGCTGCTGGGGGAGAGCGGCGAGCTGGTGGAGCCGCCCCGCCCGATCGTCCACCCGGTCAGCTTCTACGAGAACGGCGACCATCCGCTGGAGATCGTCACCAGCCGCCAGTGGTTCATCCGGCTGCTGGCCCACCGCGAGCGCCTGCTCGCCAGGGGACGCGAGCTGGACTGGCACCCGCCGTTCATGCGGCGGCGCTTCGAGGACTGGGTCGAGGGCCTCACCGGCGACTGGCTGGTGAGCCGGCAGCGCTTCTCCGGCGTGCCGGTGCCGCTGTGGTACCCGATCGGCCCCGACGGCACCGTCGACCGGGACCACCCGATCGCCCCGAGCGCGGATCGCCTGCCGATCGACCCGGCCGTCGACGCGCCCGAGAGCTTCACCGCTGCCGACCGTGGCCGGCCCGGCGGCTTCGCCGGCGACCCGGACGTGTTCGACACCTGGGCGACCTCCTCGCTGACGCCGCTGATCGCCGGCGGCTTCGGCGAGGACCCGGCCCTGTTCGAGCGGCTGTTCCCGATGGACCTGCGGCCGCAGGGCCAGGAGATCATCCGCACCTGGCTGTTCTACTCGGTGGTGCGCTGCGAGCTGGAGCTGGGCGTGCCGCCGTGGGCGCACGCGGCCATCTCCGGGTGGGTGGTGGACCCCGACCGCGCCAAGCTGTCGAAGTCGCGCGGCAACGCGGTGTCGCCCACCGAGACGATGGACCGCTACGGCGCCGACGCGCTCCGCCACTGGTCCGCGGGCGGCCGGCTCGGCTCCGATACCACCTTCGACGAGGACCGGGTCCGCGTGGGCCGCCGCCTGGCCATCAAGGTCCTGAACGCGAGCCGTTTCGTCCTCGGGCGGCTGGAGGCCGGGGCGGAGGCGGCGGCGGGGGAGGCGGCGCCGGCGGGGGAGGCCGGGGCCGCTGGACCAACCGCCCCGACCGAGCCGCTGGACCGGGCGGTGCTGGCGGCGCTGGACGAGGTGGTGGCGGAGGCCACTGCCTCGCTGGACGGCTACGACCACACCAGGGCGCTGGAGCGGACCGAGGCCTTCTTCTGGCGCTTCTGCGACGACCACGTGGAGCTGGTCAAGGACCGCGCCTACGGCTCGCACGGCGAGGCCGCCCGCGCCTCGGCGGCGGCGGCGCTGGGGACCGCGCTGGACGTGCTGCTGCGGCTGCTGGCGCCGTTCCTGCCGTACGTGACCGAGGAGGTCTGGTCCTGGTGGCGGGACGGCTCCATCCACCTGGCGCCCTGGCCCGAGCGGCTGCCTGCCGGCTGGCTCGGCGACCCGCTGGTGCTGGAGGTCAGCGGCCAGGCGCTGGCCGCCGTGCGTCGCGCCAAGACGCAGGCCAGGCGCTCGATGCGCGCCCCGGTGGCGCGCCTGCGGGTGGTCGACGCCCCGGAGCGGGCCGAGGCGCTGCGCCAGGCCGCCGACGACCTCCGCGCGGCCGGCGGGATCGCCGAGCTGGCCATCGAGGCCGGCGCCATCCCCACCATCGAGGTCGACCTGGCCGAGGCCGACTGAGGCACCACTACAATCGGCGGCGACCGGCCAGCCAGCCTCGGAGAGCAAGCGATGGAGTACCGCCAGGCAGTTCGAGCGCTCTACGCCCGCGTGCCGACCCGCATGGGTCCCACGCTGGAGCGCATCCAGCACCTGGTCGACCTGCTCGACCACCCGGAGCGGACCGCGCCGGCCATCCACCTCACCGGGACCAACGGCAAGACCACCAGCGCCCGCATGGCCGCCATGCTGCTCACCTCGCTCGGGGTGGGCGCCGGCCGCTACACCAGCCCGCACGTCCAGGACGTGCGCGAGCGGATCGCCCTGGCGACCAGGGTCATCTCCCAGGAGGAATTCGCCGAGACCTGGACCTACCTGGAGCCGTTCCTGGAACAGGTCGACCGCGCCCACGACGAGCCGGTCACCTTCCACGAGGCGCTGACCGCCATGGCGTTCGCCTGGTTCGCCGAGCTGCCGGTCGACGCCCAGGTGATCGAGGTCGGCATGGGCGGCTCCTGGGACTCCACCAACGTGGTCGACGGCCAGGTCGCGGTGATCAACCACGTCGGGCTCGACCACCCCGAGCTGGGCGACACGCCCGCCAAGGTGGCGACCGAGAAGGCCGGCATCATCAAGCCGGGCGCCGCGGTGGTGAGCCAGGCCCAGGATCCCGACGTGCTGGAGGTGATCAGCGAGCGGGTGCGGCGGCGCGACGCCCGCCTGCTGCTGGCGGGCCGCGACTTCGCCGTCGAGCGCCGCCGCCTGGCCTACGGCGGCCAGGTCCTGGACCTGCGCACGCCGGCGGGGGGCATCCAGGACGTGCTGCTGCCGCTGCACGGCCGCCACCAGGCCGACAACGCGGCCAGCTCGCTGGCGGCGGTGGAGACCTTCCTGGGCGGCAGGCCGCTCGACGAGGCAACCGTTCGCCAGGGGTTCGCCTCGGTGACCTCGCCAGGACGCCTGGAGGTCATCCGCCGTGACCCGCTGGTGCTGCTCGACGGCGCCCACAACCCCGACGGCGCCAAGGCGCTGGCCGCCTCGCTGCTGGAGGAGTTCGTGGTCGACCGGCGCACCCTGGTGGTCGCCTGCCTGGCCGACAAGGACATCCGCGGCATCCTGCGCGGACTCGCACCGGCCACCGGCCGGCTGATCGTGACCGCCAATTCGAGCCCCCGTTCCGCCACCGCCGAGCAGCTCAGCAAGGAGGCGGAGGCGGTCGGCCTGGTCGCCGAGGTCGAGCGCGACGTCCCCACCGCGGTGCGCCGCGCCATCGACGAGGCAGGAGAATCCGAGGCGGTGGTGGTCACCGGCTCGATCTACACCGTCGGCGAGGCCCGCGAGCTGCTCATGGGCCCGGGTCCGGCCTGAAGTTCGAGTCCAAATCGAGTCCAAATTGCCCGGGCCGGCTTGAGCCCCTTACCGCTGCGCGGCCGGTATGATCGGCCCAGTACGTTGAAATTCATGCCTGAACTCTCCTTGGAGGTCGTCGGTGGCCGTCGAACGCACCCTGGTCCTGTGCAAACCTGACGCGGTCGAGCGCGGTCTGGTCGGCGAGGTCGTGGACCGGCTCGAGCGCAAGGGCTTCCGGTTGGTGGCCATGGACCTGCGGGTGCTCGACGAGGCGGTCGCCAAGGCGCATTACGCCGAGCACGAGGGCAAGCCGTTCTTCGGCGAACTGGTGTCGTTCATCACCAGCGGCCCGCTGGTGGCGATCTGCGTCGAGGGGCTCGACGCGGTGGCCGCCGTCCGGACGCTGATGGGGCCGACCAATCCCGCACAGGCACCACCAGGGTCCATCCGCGGGGATTACGGACTCGACATCGGCCGTAACCTGGTGCATGGATCCGACTCGGCCGCTTCGGCCACTCGCGAGATCGAGCTGTTCTTCCCCGAGCTCTCGGGGTGATGTGATCCCGCACCTGCAGTGCATGGCCTAACCGCCGTCCCCTGTTGTTCGTGAACGTCGACTATCGCTCGAAGGGGGTGGTCACCTTGCAGAACGCCTTCCGGTTCCTCGGCCGCGACATGGCGGTCGACTTGGGGACGGCCAACACGCTCGCCTACGTGCGCGGTCGGGGCGTGGTGCTCAACGAGCCGTCGGTCGTGGCGATCAACACCAAGACCAATCAGGTCCTCGCCGTCGGCGCCGAGGCCAAGGCGATGATCGGTCGCACCCCCAGCCACATCCAGGCGATCCGGCCCCTCAAGGACGGGGTCATCGCCGACGCCGACACCACCGAGAAGATGCTGCGCTACTTCGTGCAGAAGGTGCACCGGCGCCAGTTCGTGGCAAAGCCGCGGGTGGTGGTCTGCGTCCCGTCGGGCATCACCGGGGTCGAGCGCCGGGCGGTCTTCGGCGCCACCATCCGGGCCGGCGCCCGCTCCGCCTTCATCATCGAGGAGCCGATGGCCGCGGCCATCGGCGTCGGCCTGCCGGTGCACGAGCCCACCGGGAACATGGTGGTCGACATCGGCGGGGGCACCACCGAGGTGGCGGTGGTGGCGCTCGGCGGCATCGTCACCAGCCAGTCGATCCGCATCGGCGGCGACGAGCTGGATGAGTCGATCATCAGCTACGTCAAGAAGGAATACTCCCTGCTGCTCGGCGACCGCACCTCCGAGGAGCTGAAGATCAGCCTCGGCTCGGCCTTCCCGCTGGCGGAGGAGCCCACCGCCGAGGTGCGCGGCCGCGACCTGGTCAGCGGCCTGCCCAAGACCATCACGGTGGGCGCCGAGGAGATCCGCAAGGCGATCGAGGAGCCGGTCAACGCGATCGTCGACGCGGTCAAGAACACGCTCGACATCACCCCCCCGGAGCTGGCCGCCGACGTGATGGACAAGGGCATCGTGCTCACCGGCGGCGGCGCGCTCCTGCGCGGCCTGGACGAGCGGCTCAAGCACGAGACGAGCATGCCGATCCACGTTGCGGACGAGCCGCTCCACTCGGTCGTCATCGGATCCGGCAAGTGCATCGAGGAATTCGAGGCCCTCAAACGGGTGCTCATCTCCTCCCAGTCCAACAGCTACTGACAGCTATCCACAGTCGAGGGCTTCCCATGTACGACCGTCCCCGCCGGCGAGGCCGTGCGGTGCTGGCCGTGCTCCTCGTCGCGGCGGTCGTGGTCATCACGCTCGACTTCCGCCAGGGGCGGCAGGGCCCCGTGGGGCGGCTCCAGGACGTCGCCGTGGCAGTGTTCGGGCCGGTGCAGCGCGCCACCGGCAACGTGCTGCGGCCCGTCGGCGACTTCTTCAGCGGCATCGCCCAGCTCGGCAGGCTCCGCGGCGAGAACCGGCGCCTCCAGGACGAGGTCAGCGGCCTGCGCGCTCAGCAGCGCACCTACCAGGACGTCCTCAAGGAGAACGAGCGCCTGCGGGGCGCCTTGAGCATGGCCAAGCGCTGCGGCTGCCGCACCGTGGGCGCCTCGGTGGTCGCCACCTCCGCCTCGAACTTCCAGTGGGCGGTGACCATCGACGCCGGGGCCCAGCAGGGGATCGCCGCCGACATGGCGGTGATCGACGCCAGCGGCCTGGTCGGGCGGGTGAGCAAGGTCACCGCCGACTACTCGACCGTGCTGCTGATCAGCGACCCCTCCAGCGGGGTGGCGGCCAGCGTCGCCCGCAACAAGGCCCCGGGGATCCTGCGCGGCCAGGGCGAGCAGGACCTGCTCTTCGAGCCGGTCCGCGCCGGGACCGACGTGCGCCCCGGCGACTCGGTGGTCACCCAGGGCTACCAGGGCGGGGTCTTCCCGGCGGGCATCCCGATCGGCGGGGTTGCCAGGGTCGACCGCGTCAGCGCCCAGAGCCTGGTGGCCAAGGTCGCCGTGCAGCCCTATGCCGACCTGGCCGCGCTCGACGTGGTCGCGGTGGTGGTCGCCAAGCCGGTGCCGCCGGCCACCCGGCTCACCAAGGGCGGGAGCTGAGCCATGCGCCGGACCCTGCTGCTCGGCGCCATCATCGTGGTCAGCCTGGTGCTGGAGTCGACCCTGCTGGCGCACCTGCGGGTCGGCGGGGTCCATGCCGACGTGCTGGTGATCGCGGTGATCGCGGTGGCGATGGTGGACGGGCCGGTGACCGCCGCGATCTTCGGGTTCGCCGCCGGGCTGGTCTCCGACCTGCTGTTCGCCAACCAGGTCGGCGTCTCCGCCCTGGTCTACACCGTGATCGGCTTCGGCATGGGCGTCGGGCGCGTCTGGGTGACCAGCTCGAGCACGCTGGTGCACCTGCTGCTGGCCGCGGCGGCCAGCTTCGCGTCGGTGTGGCTGGCCGGCCTGGTCCTGCGCGTCTTCGACCTCTCCTCGTGGGACTTCCTGCTGCGCACCGCGCCGCTGGTCGCCCTCTACAACCTGCTGCTCACCCCACTCGTCTTCCCGCCGGTCCGCGCGCTGCTCGAGCGCCTGGAGCCGGTGCCGACCGTCCGCTGGTAGGGCCGCCATGCATCCACAGTCGCCGCTCCGTCCCCGCATCACCGTGCTCTCGGTGGTCGTGACCCTGGTGCTGCTGGCGCTGCTGTCGCGGCTGTGGTTCCTCCAGGTGCTGGCCGCCGACCGCTACGGCGACCTGGCAGAGGCCAACCAGGTCCGCCAGGTGGTGGTGGAGGCGCCGCGCGGGCGCATCCTGGACCGGCAGGGCCGCGTGCTGGTGCGCAACCGGGCGGCCTGGGCGATCACGGTGAAGACCGTCGAGCTGGGCGACAAGCGGCTGCGCGACACCGTGCTCGGCCGCCTGTCGAGGCTGCTCGGGGTGTCGCGGGCCAAGATCGACGAGCGCCTGCGCGACTACAACGGCTCGCCGCTGCGGGGCGTCCCCGTGGCCGAGGACGTGCCCATCGACAAGCTGTTCTACCTGTCCGAGCACGGCGACGACTTCCCCGGCGTGGAGCCGGAGGTGGTCGCCCTGCGCCAGTACCCGCAGGGGACGCTGGCCGCCCACGTGCTCGGCTACGTCGGCGAGATCTCCGGCGACGAGCTGAAGTCGGGCAACTTCAAGGGCCTCAGGCAGGGCGACACGGTCGGCAAGGCCGGCGTCGAGCTGACCTACGACCGCTACCTGCGCGGCCGGGACGGGGTCGAGGACTTCGAGGTCAACGCCTCCGGCCGGGTGATCCGCTCGCTGGGCGGCCGCGCGCCGGTACCAGGCATGGACCTGCAGCTCTCCATCGACCTCGACGTCCAGAAGCAGGCGGAGAGGTCGCTGAAGGACGGCATGAAGCTGGCGCGGGGCCTGGGCCCCCGCTTCCCGGCGCCGGCGGCCACCGCGGTGGTGCTGGACCCCAACGACGGATCGCTGCTGGCGCTGGCCAGCCTGCCCGAGTACGACCCGCGCAAGTTCGTCGGCGGGATCTCGCGCAAGGACTTCGCCGCCTACAGCAAGGACCCGAGCAACCCGCTGCTCAACCGCGCGGTCCAGTCCGCCTATCCGCCCGGATCGACCTGGAAGCCGGTGACCGCGCTGGCGGCGCTCCAGCGCAACGTCGTCACCCCGTCGACGACCTTCCACTGCCCCGGCTCGTACAAGTTCGGCAACTCCGTGAAACACGACTGGACACCCAGCGGGCACGGCACCGTCAACCTCAGCCTCAGCCTCGAGCAGTCGTGCGACGTGTACTACTACAACCTGGGCGCGAGCTTCGCGCGCTCGGAGGCCTCCCAGGAGGCGGCCGGCAAGAAGGCCGCCGAGGACATGCAGGCGACCGCCCGCAGCCTCGGGTTCGGGAACCCGCCGCAGCTCGACCTGCCGTACTCGACCGACGGCACCGTGCCGACCCGCGAGTGGCGCAAGCGCTACTGGGAGCAGAGCAAAGGCATCTACTGCAAGGGGACCAGCGCCCTCTACAGGGAGCTGTGCCGCGACGGCTGGCGGTGGGAGGGCGGCGAGGACCTGAACATCGCCATCGGCCAGGGTGCCCTGCTGGTGTCGCCCCTGCAGCTCGCGGTCGGCTACGCGGCCATCGCCAACGGCGGAACCGTCTACCAGCCGCACGTGGCGCGGGCGGTCACCAATCCGGCCAACGGCAAGCCGGTGCGCACCATCCAGCCCAAGGTGGCGCAGGTGGCCCGCATCCCGGCGGGCGATTTCTCCGCCGTGGCGCAGGGCCTGGCCACGGTCCCCAGCGCCGGCACCGCGGCCGGCGCCTTCTCCGGCTTCCCGCTGGACCGCTACGCGGTGGCCGGCAAGACCGGCACCGCCGACCTCCCGCCCAAGGCGCCGTTTGCGTGGTTCGCTTCCTTTGCGCCAGTAGGCAACCCTCGATACGTTGTGGTCGCCATGATCGAGCAGGGCGGCCACGGTGGGCAGTCGGCCGCCCCGGTCGCCCGCGAGCTCTACGAGAAGCTGTTCGGCTTGCCGATACAACCCATCGTGGCGGGGCACGACCAGAGCGGCTAGTCCTACCGAAGTAGCTGGATCGACCGGAGAGAGCGGATCGGATGCAAGAGAGCTGGGGATCGTGGAACGACCGGGTCTCGCGGCTCGGCTGGGAGGGCGCGAGCGAGCGCCCGATGGCCTGGCGCGCGCCCTGGCGGCACTACGACCCGATCACCACCGTGGCGGCGTGCGCGCTGGCGGTCTTCGGGCTGGCGGCGATCTACTCGGCCACCTTCGCCAGCCTCCGGCTCCAGGGGCTGCCGGGCAGCCTGTTCATGCGCCGCCAGCTCATCAGCCTGGTGGTCGGGGTCGTCGCCATGGCGGGGCTCACCTTCGTCGACTACCGGCGGCTGCTGGCGTGGGCGCCGGTGGCCTACGGCGTGATGGTACTGGGGCTGGCAGCCGTGCTGACCCCGCTCGGCTCGCAGTCCAACGGCGCCCAGTCCTGGTTCAGCCTCGGCCCCTACCAGTTGCAGCCCTCGGAGTTCGCCAAGGTCGCGCTGATCCTCACGCTGGCCGCCATCCTCGGCGGCCGCGGCGACCGGCCGGTGCGGCCGGGGCCCAAGCGGATCGCGCTGGCGCTCGGCGCGCTGGGCCTGGTGGCCGGCGAGATCCTGCTGCAGCCGGACTTCGGCACGATGATGGTGTTCGTGGCGATCCTGTTCGGGACCCTGCTCACCAGTGGCGTCCGCTTCCGCTGGCTGCTGGTGCTGGTGCTGATCGGCAGCATCGGCGTGGTCGGCATGTTCAAGCTGAACGTGCTCAAGGAGTACCAGAAGGAGCGGCTGACGGCGTTCGTGAACCCCAGCGCCGACGAGAGCGGCCGCGACTTCACCTACAACTACCGCCAGTCGCTGATCGCCATCGGCTCCGGCGGGCTGACCGGCAAGGGCTACCTGCGCGGCACCCAGACGAACCTCCAGTACGTGCCGGAGCAGCGCACCGACTTCATCTTCACGGTGGTGGGGGAGGAGCTCGGCTTCCTCGGCGCCACGCTGCTGCTGGCGCTGCTCGGTCTGCTGGTCTGGCGGGGGTTGCGCATCGCCGCCATGGCCCGAGATCCCGCCGGCGCGCTGATCGCCGCCGGGGTGATCTCCATGCTGGTGTTCCAGGCCTTCATCAACGTCGGCATGACCATCGGGATCATGCCGATCACCGGCATCCCGCTGCCGTTCGTGTCCTACGGTGGCTCCTCGCTGATCGCCTGTTTCCTGGCGATCGGGCTCCTGGAGAACGTGCACATGCGCCGCTTCGCGCACACCTGAGGCACCTCTTTGCCCGGCAGGGACTCATCTGGCAGACTAGGCAGTAGTCTTGCGCCATGCCGAACCTGTGGTACGGCCCGACGATGTGTTCGCTGCTCTCGCGCTGACCTCTCGCTCGGCTCGCCATGCCCGGCGCGCTGATCGATGAGCAACGTGCAAGGGTGCGAGCGGACGAGGCGTTGCGTTCGCGGCTGTCACCAGAGGCGACGGGCGGCATGCCGCTGGCGCGCGTGACATGGTCGCGTCCCGTCCAGCGGGTCCGGATGGCATGGTGGCGCCGCCTGACCGGGCGGACGACTCAGTGCCTCCGCACGACGGCGGCGAGGGTCCAGCCTGGCTCAGCCGGGATCGTGCTCGACCCCGTGCGCGCAAGAGGTTTCGGCCGCCCCCGTCGGCGACCGCCTGAACTTTGTGAGGAGCATTGATGGCTTCCAGGGAGGAGCCCCAGGTCGACGATACCCGGGGCCTACCTGACGTACCCGCCCCACAGGAGACTCTGTTCGAGGAGGACCCGAAACCGGAGGAGACGACCGAAGCGACCGCGACCCCGGACCTCAATGGGGACGCTCCGAGCCCCACGGCTGAGGCCTCCGGCGTCGTCTCGCCCGCGCGCCCGCGCGGGATGGCGTCGTTCCCCGGTGGTCCACCGCCCGTCTCCACGCCGCCCCCGACCGTCCCCCTGTTCACGCAGCCCGAGCCCGCCGCCGCGCCGAGCTTCCGCGTGACCACCGTCGAGAGCACCGCGGCGTTCCGTCCCGCCGGCCCGCCGCCCCCCGCTCCACCCGTGACCGAGCCCCCACCCGCCCTGGCCGCCGAGACCGAGGCCGAGGTGGCGGCCGAGGTCGCCACGGAAGCGACCTCCGCCGGGAATGAGGCTCCAGTGGAGGTGGAGGGCGAGGCCGCTTCGCCGCCCGAGGTCGCCGCGCCCGAGGCCGCCGCGGCGGGCGAGGCGACCACCGCCGAGACCGAGCCGCCGGCCGCCGCCGGGGCGGAGACGACCGAGGCGGAGGCGCCGCCGGCCAAGCCGGCGCGCCGGAGCAGGGGCGGCAGGGGCAAGGCCAGGGACCGCGCCGAGGCGGCGAGCGCCGAGGCCAGGGCGACCGAGGCACCGGCCCAGGCGCCCGCCGGGGCCGAGGCGCCGGCAGCGGCGGCCCAGGCGCCCGAGGCGCCACCCGCCGGGCCTGCCGCGCCACCCGCCACGTCCGCCGCCCCACCGGCGGGGACCGAGACCGCTGAGCTCCCGGTCGCCGAGGCCGAGACCGTCCAGACGGCGCCGGTGGAGCCCTCCGCCGACGAGCAGCCGGCCCGGCCGGGAACCCGGTCCCGCAGGCGCCGGAGCAGGGGCGGGCGGTCGGCGGCCCAGGCCGCCGGCGAGCAGGCGACCACCCCCGAGAGCGAGACCGCGACCCAGCCGATGGCGGCACTCCGGGCGGCGGGCGCCGGCGACGAGGGCACGGCAGAGCTGCCGGCCACCCCGGCGGCCTCCGTCGACGCCGACGCCGACGCCGACCAGGGCGCCACCACCGTCGTGCTCCCCACCGCGACGGCCGAGGCCGAGCCGGAGGAGGATTCCACCGACGAGGCTCTCACCGAGGGCGGCTCGGCCCGCACCCGCGCCCGTCGTCGCCGCCGCGCCGCCGCCAAGGCGAGGCTCAGGAGCGTCGACACCGACGAGCCCAAGGCCGGCGCTGCCACCGAAGCGACCCCCACGCCCGCGCCCGCCCAGCCGGCCACACAGGCCGCACCCGCCAGGCCCGAGAAGCCGGCCGCCAGCCCCGCGGAACGGCCACAGGGCAGCTCGTCCCGCGGGCCGGGCCGCCAGCGCGGAGCCGCCAACGTAGCCGCCAGCACGGCCCCGGCCGCCGACGCCGCCACCGACGAGGCGACGCCGGCCCGGAGCAGGGGCCGTGGCCGGCGCCGCGTCGGCCCCCGCTCCCAGGGCGAGGCGGCGGCCACCCCCGTCACCGAGCCGGCGCCCGCGCGCACCCCCGTGCCGGCGGAGCGTTCCACCAGGCTGGAGGCCTCCAAGGCCCGCGGCACGCGCCAGGGCCAGGGGGCCGACCGCGGTCGCCGGCGCCGCCGTGGCGGTCTCACCGAGGACCAGAAGCGCGTGCTGCGCGAGGGCCCGGAGCGCAGGATGCTGGTCACCGAGGGCGCCGAGCGCACCCAGATCGGCGTCATCGAGGGCCGCACGCTGGTGGAGCACTACGTCACTCGCAAGTCCGGCCGCTCGATGGTCGGCAACATCTACCAGGGGCGGGTCCAGAACGTCCTGCCCGGCATGGAGGCCGCCTTCGTCGACATCGGCAAGGGCCGTAACGCCGTGCTGTACGCGGGCGAGGTCAACTACAACGAGGAGGACCTCGACGGCGAGGCTCCTCGCATCGAGAAGGCGCTCAAGCCCGGCCAGGCGATCCTGGTCCAGGTCACCAAGGACCCGATCGGCGCCAAGGGCGCCCGGCTCACTACCCAGGTGTCGCTGGCCGGCCGCTACCTGGTGCTCCAGCCCGAGGACTCGACCTTCGGGATCTCGCGGCGCCTGCCGGAGAACGAGCGGATCCGCCTGCGCGAGATCCTCAAGGAGGTGCGTCCCAAGGGCCTGGGACTGATCGTGCGCACCGCCGCCGAGGGCGCCACCGCCGACGACCTGCGCGCCGACCTGGCCCGCCTCCAGGCTCGCTGGGAGACGATCGAGCGCAAGGCCAGGAAGGCCTCGCCCCCGGCGGTGATCTACCAGGAGCCCGAGCTGGTCGTGCGGGTGATCCGCGACATCTTCTCGCCCGACTTCGTCGAGCTGGTGGTCGACGCGCCCGGCCTGTACGAGCGGGTCAAGAGCTACCTCGAGGAGGTCGCGCCGGACCTGCTGCCCAAGGTCCACGCGCACGACGGCAGGCTGGCGCTGTTCGAGCAGTACCGCGTCACCGAGCAGATCCACAAGGCTCTGGAGCGCAAGGTCTGGCTGCCGTCCGGCGGCTCGCTGGTGATCGACCAGACCGAGGCGATGACCGTGGTCGACGTCAACACCGGCAAGTACGTCGGCAAGTCGAACCTCGAGGAGACGGTGGTCGCCACCAACCTGGAGGCAGCCGATGAGATCGTCCGCCAGCTCCGCCTACGGGACATCGGCGGGATCATCATCATCGACTTCATCGACATGCTGTTCGAGAAGAACCAGCACGCGGTGGTCGAGCGGCTGCGCTCCGCCCTGGCGCGCGACAAGACCAAGAGCCAGGTGATGGAGGTCTCCTCGCTGGGCCTGGTGCAGATGACCCGCAAGCGGGTCTCCGGCGGGCTGCTGGACAGCTTCTCCGAGACCTGCCCGGCCTGCGAGGGCCGTGGGGTGGTGATCACCCACGACGTATAGAGTTGACGCTCTTCCGGTCGCGCACCTACTCTGTCCGTTCGGTGCGCCGTGCCAGCGGTGAGCTTCCCGCTGGCGGCCCCACGAAGTCTCCAGAAGCGAAAGGACCACACTACGGTGTACGCCGTCATCCGCACTGGCGGGAAGCAGTACAAGGTCGCCCCCGGGGACGTCATCGACGTCGAGCGGCTCGCCGGTGACGACGGCGCCAGCCTCGAGTTCGAGCCACTGCTCGTGGTCGAGGACGGGGGCAAGGTCACCATCGCCGCCGACGACCTCGCGAAGGCGACCGTGACCGCCACCGTGGTCGCCCAGCACCGCGGCAAGAAGGTGCTGGTCTACACCTACAAGAACAAGTCCGGCCAGCAGCGCCACCAGGGCCACCGTCAGTCCCTGACCAGGCTCAAGGTCGAGGGCATCGAGCTTGGCGCCAAGCGCCGCGCCCCGCGCAAGCAAGCCAGAGAGCAAGAGCAGGAGAGCTGATCCGAGATGGCCCACAAGAAAGGCGCCTCTTCCAGCCGCAACGGCCGTGACTCCGCGGCCAAGCGCCTGGGCGTGAAGCGGTTCGGCGGCCAGGTCGTCACCGCCGGCACGATCCTGGTGCGCCAGCGCGGCACGCGCATCCACCCCGGCGCCGGCGTCGGCCGTGGCGGCGACGACACCCTGTTCGCCAAGGTCGCCGGCCGGGTCGTCTACCACCAGGTCCGCGGCCGCAAGCTCGCCAGCATAGAGCAAGGCGAGTAAGCCGTCCCCGGGCCTCGGGGCCGGCGGCCGATGTTCGTAGACGAGACCACTCTCGAGGTGACGGCAGGTCGCGGGGGCGACGGGGTCACCGCGTTCCACCGTGAGAAGTACCGGCCCAGGGGTGGGCCGGACGGTGGCGACGGCGGTCACGGCGGGGACGTGGTACTGGCGGCCGACCCCAGCGTGGCGACCCTGGTCGAGTACCACTTCCACCCGCACCAGCGCGCCCGCAAGGGCACCCACGGCCAGGGCAACAACCGCAAGGGCTCCGACGGCGCCGACCGCCTCCTGCCCGTGCCGGTCGGCACCATGGTCCGCGACGAGGATGGCCGCCTGCTCGCCGATCTCGCCACCCCCGGCGCCCGCTTCGTGGCCGCCAGGGGCGGGCGCGGCGGGCGCGGCAACGCCTCCCTGTCGGCCGGCAGGCGCGTCGCGCACTTCCACGAGCGCGGCGAGCCCGGGCAGCAGCGCCGCCTGCGGCTGGAGCTGCGGCTGCTCGCCGACGTCGGCCTGGTCGGCTTCCCCAACGCCGGCAAGTCGAGCATCGTGGCGCGCGCCTCCGCCGCCCGCCCCAAGATCGCCGACTACCCCTTCACCACGCTGGAGCCGGTGCTCGGGGTGGTGCGCGTGGACGGCCGCGACTTCGTGCTCGCCGACGTTCCGGGCCTGATCCCGGGGGCCGCCCAGGGCAAGGGCCTCGGCCACCGCTTCCTGCGCCACCTGGCGCGCTCCGCCGTGCTGGTGCACGTTCTCGACCTCGTGCCGATCGAGCAGGGCCGCGACCCCGAGCGCGACCTGGCGGCGCTGGAGGCCGAGCTGGAGGCCTACGACCCGGACCTGGCGACCCGTCCGGCGCTGGTCGCCGGCAACAAGGTCGACCTGCCAGAGGGGCGGGCGCGCCTGCCCGAGGCCGAGGCGGCCGCCGCCCGCCGCGAGCTGCCCTTCTTCGCGATCTCGGCGGCCACCGGCGAGGGCATGCCGGCACTGCTGTACGCGATCGCCGACGCCGTCGCCGGCGCTCGAGCCGCGGAGGGCGCCGAGCAGCCCGCCGAGCGGCCGGAGGACGCCGCCGCGGTGGCGGAGCCTGAGGCGCCGATCGAGGTCGTGCGCGAAGAGGGTGGCTGGCGCGTCCTCGGCGACCGTCCGGCCCGCTGGGTGGCCATGGCCGACCTGGACAACGCCGAGGCGGTGGAGTACCTCCAGCGGCGCCTGCGCCGCGCCGGCGTCGACGACCTGCTGGCGGAGGCCGGCGCCGAGCCCGGCGACGAGGTCATGGTCGGCGACGCCGCCTTCGAGTACGAGCCCGACGCGCTGGCGGACCCGCCCGGCCGGCGCGGCCCCGGCCGCCGCTGACGGCCCCGTCCCCGGCCCGGGCGCACCTGGGTCTGGCGGGCGCTCGTTGCGGCCCCCGCTGGCTCCCGCCGGCGCTTCGGACCCACCCAGCTCGCCTCGGACCCACCCAAGCCCGCCTTGGCCCGCCCAGCCCGCCTCGGACCCACCCAGCCCTGGAGGACCCGGGAGAACATCCCGGCGACGGTTTGACCTTCTCAAAGCCGCGAAGCTGGGGCAGAATCGCGCAAGAGCAGCGGGGAGAGCGTTGGCGGTAGCTCCACCGCGAAGGTTTTATGCGGGACGAGCTGGGAAGGAGCCGGGCGAAACGGCTCGACTGTCGTTCTGCTCTCCTGGGCAGCGGCGCCGAAAGGGAGGGAGTGATACATGCCGGATCTGCGGGGTTTGGTGGGACTTTTGGCGGTCGGGGCCATAAGTTCCCCGCATCCCTGACTCCTCGGCTCATGCGCCGCTGTCGCGATGCAAAGCCGCACCGTCTCGATCCCGTTCGGCCGCTCCAGGTGAACGGTCCGACGCATAGAAGGAGTCACCATTGATCAGAGCGAAAAGGTTACTGGCCGCCCCCGCGGCGTTTGCGGTCGGTGCGCTCCTGCTGGCCGCCTGCGGTGGTGGTTCGAGCTCCGGCGGGGGCTCCAACCAGGGCCTCACTTCTCGAGGGCCGATCACCTACGTCGCGGGCAAGGACAACAACAACGTCAACCGGCCGACCATCGACAAGTGGAACGCTGCTCACCCGAACGAGAAAGTGACGTTCAAGGAGCAATCCGACCAGGCCGATCAGCAGCACGATGACCTCGTGCAGCACTTCCAGGCCAAGGACGCCAACTACGACGTCGTCAGCGTGGACGTGATCTGGACGGCGGAATTCGCGGCCAAGGGCTGGCTACAACCGCTCAAGGGCGACTTCGCGGTCGACACCTCCAAGTTCCTGCCCGCGACGGTCAAGACCGCCACCTACAACAACACCCTCTACGCGCTGCCCTACGCCAGTGACGGCGGTCTGCTGTACTACCGCAAGGACCTCGTCCCGACCCCGCCGAAGACGTGGGACGAGATGATGTCGGACTGCTCGATCGCCAAGAAGAACCACATCGACTGCTACGCCGGCCAGTTCTCGAAGTACGAGGGCCTGACCGTGAACGCGGCCGAGGCGATCAACACCGCCGGCGGCCAGATCGTCGGACCCGACGGCAAGACCCCCACCGTCGACTCCCCCGAGGCGGCCAAGGGCCTCAGCCTGCTGGCTGATGCCTACAAGAACGGCAACATCCCCAAGCAGGCGATCACCTACACGGAGGAGCCCAGCCGCCAGTCCTTCGAGGCGGGCAAACTGCTGTTCCTGCGCAATTGGCCCTACGTGTTCAGCCTGGCCACGACCGACGGCAGCTCGAAGGTGAAGGGCAAGTTCGGCATCGCGCCGCTGCCGGGCATCAGCGGGCCAGGTGCGTCGAGCCTTGGTGGCCACGACGCCGCCATCAGCACCTACTCCGCGCACAAGGCCACCGCCTTGGACTTCATCAAGTTCTGGACGAGCGAGGAGACGGGGCGGTACTTCGCGACCCAGGGCTCCCTGGCGCCGGTCATCGCGTCCCTATATGACGACCCGGCTCTGATCCAGAAGCTGCCGTACCTGCCGACGCTGAAGACGTCGATCGTGAACGCCGTCCCGCGCCCCGTCACCCCGTTCTACCCGGCCGTGACCAGGGCGGTGGAGGACAACGCGTACGCGGCGATCAAGGGTGACAAACCCGTTGCCCAGGCGTTGACCGACATGCAGAACGCCATCAAGGCCGCCGGATCCTGAGACTGCCGCTGGGGCCGGCGAGCCCTGCCCGCCGGCCCCAGCGGCAGCGTTCCACCCGCCCACGTGCCCTAGCGTCGCACCCTTCGGAGGCATCATGTCCGCCACGTCTGACACCGGCGCCCCGGACACCGCGAGAGCCCCAACCGCCTCGCCCGGTCGCAAAGGGCGGATCTCCGGGCTCACCGCCGGCCGGAACCGGCTCGGTCTCTACCTGGTCACTCCGACCCTCGTCCTGCTGGCGATCGTGATCCTCTACCCGGTCGTGCGGGGCGTGATCATGTCCTTCCAGAACGACCCCGGCCTCGACCCGGCGACCGGGCTGTTCGTCAGCGGCGGCTTCGCGGGCCTGAAGAACTACACGCACTGGCTGTTCCAGCGGTGCAACAGCCCGGGCGGCGGGACCGTCCGGTGTCCGCCGGGCTCACTCGGCGCGCTGTTCTGGTCTTCCATGGGGGTGACCATCTTCTTCACCGTCGCCACGGTGGTCATCGAGGTCTGCCTCGGTATGTGGATGGCGGTAATCATGAATCGTGCGTTCAGGGGTCGCGGACTGCTGCGCGCGAGCGTCCTGGTCCCCTGGGCCATCCCGACCGCTGTCACCGCCAAGCTGTGGCTCTTCATCTTCGCGTTCCAAGGCATCGCCAACAGCTTGTTTCGCACCCACATCCTCTGGACCGGCGACCAGTGGGCGTCCCGGTTCGCGATCGTCATCGCCGACGTCTGGAAGACCACGCCCTTCATCGCCCTGCTCATCCTGGCCGGCCTGCAGATCATTCCCGAGGAGGTCTACGAGGCGGCCAAAGTGGACGGCGCGAGCGCATGGCAGCGGTTCACCCGCGTGACGCTGCCGCTGGTCAAGCCGGCGCTGCTGGTGGCGATCCTGTTCCGGACCCTCGACGTGCTGCGCATCTACGACCTGCCGGCGATCCTCACCCTGGGAGGTGGCGGCAGCGGCCACGCCACCACCTCGCTGTCGATCCTGGTCGTCGACCAGATCCGGCAGGGCTTCAACAGCGCGGCCGCGCTGTCCACCCTCACGTTCCTGTTCATCTTCCTGGTCGCCTTCGTCTTCGTGAAGGTCCTGGGGGCCAACGTGGTCCAGACGCAGCAGCGGCAGCGGAAGGAGGCGCGCTGAAATGGCCTCGACGACCTCGGTTGAAGCCGGCCGCAGGGCCGCGGTCGGCGCAAGGGTGCGGACGCGGCGACGCGGAGGCCTGAACGGCGCAGCGGTGCGCAGCTACCTCGGGATCGCCGCTATCGTCGTCTTCTGCCTCGCCCCGTTCTACTGGATGGTCGTCACGGCCTTCCGCGACGTCGGCTACACCTTCGACACGACCCCGTGGCCCACCCATGTCACCATGGACAACTTCCGGACCGCGTTCTCGACCAGCCTGGGCAACCACTTCGGCCGCGCCCTGATCAACAGCGCCATCATCGGGATCTGCACGACGGTCCTGGCGGTGATGGTCGGCGTGTTCGCTGCATACGCGCTGGCTCGCCTGAACTTCCGCGGCAAGTACGTCATCCTGGGCGTCGTGCTCGGCGCCGCGATGTTCCCAGTGGTCGCCCTGCTGACCCCGCTATTCCAGCTGTTCACGAACATCCACTGGATCGGCGGCTACCAGGCGCTGATCATCCCCGACATCTCGTTCGCGCTGCCGCTGACGGTCTACACGCTGACCGCCTTCTTCGCAGAGATGCCCTGGGAGCTCGAGCAGGCGGCCCTGGTCGACGGCGCCACGCCGGGCCAGGCCTTCCGCAAGGTGATCCTCCCGCTCACCGCGCCGGGCCTGTTCACCACCGCGATCCTCGCGTTCATCGCATCCTGGAACGAGTACCTGCTGGCCAGCGAGCTGTCCAGTGACCGGACCCAGCCGGTGACCGTCGCCATCGCGCAGTTCACCGGCAGTCTGCCGCACCAGGAGCCGTACACGGCCGTCATGGCCGCCGGGACCATCGTCACGATCCCGCTGGTCATCTTGGTCCTGATCCTCCAGCGGCGGATCGTGGCCGGCCTTACCGCGGGCGGCGTCAAGGGCTGACGGTCCGGGAGGGAAAGGAGCGGAGCAGGTGCACCCGAGAGCCCGCGCCCAGCGGCTCGAGATGGTCATCGGGGCGCTCGGGTTCTTCACGGCGGTGGCGTTCGTCATCACCGTCGTGGCCGAGATCCGGGGACAGCCGGCCCTACGGCCGGCGCTTGTCCTGCTGTTCTTCGTGGTGCTGCTCGGCCTGGCCATTCGAGCCCGTCGGCGGACCTGAAGGGCCAGGCTGGGCGCTCAGGATCCCTGGCCCTCGGGGGTCTGCTGCGCCAGTCGCGGCGCCATGCTGGCCAGGTAGGCGGCGACCGCGGAGTAGTCCTGGTCCGCCAGGCCCTGCCCCTTCGCGCCGGCGAACAGGTCGGCGACCCGCTCGGCGCTCGGCAGGGCCGCGCGCGCCGCTCTGGCGGCGTCCAGCGCGAGCCGCAGGTCCTTGTGCATCAACGCCAGGCGGAACCCGGGGTCGTCGAAATCGCCCGCCAGCAGCCGGGCGCGCTTGCCGCGCACGGTCTGCGCCGCCACCGAGGCGCTTTCCAGCACGCCGAGCGCGACCTCCGGGTCCAGTCCCAGCACGCGGCCGAGGGTGTACCCCTCGGCCACCGCCGTCATCACGCCCCCCAGGACCAGGTTGACCATCAGCTTGGCGGCCTGGCCCGCACCGACCGGTCCCACGTGGAAGGTCCGCTCCGGGTCGCCGAGGACGGCGAGCAGCGGCACCGCGCGCTCCACCGCCTCGGCCTCGCCGCCGATCATGATCGCCAGCCGCCCCTCGGCCGCCGGGCCGGTCGAGCCCGCCACCGGCGCGTCCACGAAGGCGATGTCGCGCGGCTCCAGCGCCTTGGCGACCCTGCGGGCCGGCGCCGGGCCGGTGGTCGACATGTCGACGTGGAGACTCCCGCTCGGCAGCCCCTCCGCCAGCCCGTCGCGCCCGAGCGCGACCTCCTCCAGCGCGCCGCCGTCGAGCAGCATGGTCACGGCGATCTCCGCCTTGGCGGCGGCCGCGGCCGGCGAATCGGCGACGGTGGCGTGGTTGGCGAGCGCGTCGGCGTGCGCGCGCGTCCGCGACCAGACGGTCAGCTCATGGCCAGCGGCCACCAGGCGCCCCGCCATGGGGGCGCCCATGCGTCCCAGACCGAGAAAGGCGATTCGCGTCATCAGTTGGGACTGGGAGAGCCGTGCGGTGCCTGGATCGCCTCGCCGCTTTCCGGGTCGAAGTAGTGCAGCGCGAGCTGGTCGATGGCCAGCTCGATGGTGCGGCCGGCGCGGGCCTGGGTCTTGGGGTTGACCCGGGCGGTCCACAGGCTCTGGCCCTCCTCGGCGGTGAGCGCCTCGGTCTCGTCCGCCTCCTGCGCCTGCTTGTCGAACTTGGCGAGCATCACGTCGTGCTGGACCGGCCTGGAGTTGATCGGGAAGATCACGTTGACCTCGCTGCCCAGCTCCTCGGCGATGGCGACGTCCGCCTTGATCACCGGGCGGCCCTGCTCCTGCAGGAAGGCCGCGTCCTCGAAGTCCGAGGGGCGCACGCCCACGATCACGTTGCGGCCGATGTAGCTGTCCAGGCCGCGCCGCTGCTCGAAGACCTTCGGCGGGATCGGCAGCTTGTGGTCGGCGAAGATGATCGCGGTCCCGTCGTCGCGGACCAGCTTGGCCTCGACCAGGTTCATCGACGGCGAGCCGATGAAGGTCGCCACGAACAGGTTGGCGGGACGGTCGAACAGCGACTGCGGCGTGTCCACCTGCTGGAGCTGCCCGTCCTTGAGCACCGCCACGCGGGTCCCCAGCGTCATCGCCTCGATCTGGTCGTGGGTCACGTAGATCGTGGTCGTGCCCAGACGGTCGTGGAGCTGCGCCAGGTTGGCCCGCATGCTCACCCGAAGCTTGGCGTCCAGGTTCGACAGCGGCTCGTCCATCAGGTAGGCCTGCGGCTCCCGCACGATCGCGCGGCCCATCGCCACCCGCTGGCGCTGGCCGCCCGACAGCGCGGCGGGCTTGCGCTTGAGGTAGGGCTCCAGGCCGAGCATCTTGGCGACGTCGCCGACCCGACGCTGCTGCTCCTGCTTTGGCGTCTTGCGGAGCTGGAGCCCGAAGGCGAGGTTCTCCTCCACGGTCATGTGCGGGTACAGGGCGTAGTTCTGGAACACCATCGCGATGTCGCGGTCCTTGGGCGGCAGGTCGTTGACCACGCGCTCCCCGATGCTGATGGTCCCCGAGGTGATGTCCTCCAGCCCGGCGATCATCCGCAGCGCCGTCGACTTGCCGCACCCCGACGGACCCACGAAGACCATGAAGTCCCCATCAGGGATGTCGAGCGACAACGAGTCGACCGCCCGGGTGTTGCCGCCGCCGTACACCTTGGTCACGTCGTCGAGCACGATCTGCGCCATGGTCGCCTTCCCTCCCACCGGACTCTGCCGGCATCCACCAGCAAACCTCGGATCTCAATCGATCCTGGGGACGCTAGCGTAGCCGCCCAAGAGGGCATCCTTCCAGCCGCAATAGGCATCCGGCAGCCAGGAGACCATACCCTTCCGATCGGCCGATGCTGGACTGGTCCGCTTTGCCCATTCCTGGACCGGTTCGCCGCCGCCGAATCGGACGTTCCCGGGGTCGGGAGGCCGCTGCTCGCTACACTGCAACCCCATGAGCAGGCAGCGACGGATCGGCCTCATGGGCGGCACCTTCGACCCCATCCACCACGGCCATCTGGTGGCCGCCGAAGAGGCCCGCTGGCAGTTCGAGCTGGACCAGGTGCTGTTCGTCCCCACGGGCCAGCCCTGGCAGAAGCCCGTGGGCGTGAGCCCAGCCCAGGACCGCTACCAGATGGCCCTGATCGCCACCGCATCCAATCCCGCGTTCTCGGTCAGCCGCACCGAGATCGACCACCCAGGGCCGACCTACACCGTCGACACCCTGCGGCGGCTCCGCGCCGAGCTGGGCGACCAGACGCGGCTGTACTTCATCACCGGCGCCGACGCCGTGCTGCACATCCTCACCTGGAAGGACCGCGAGGAGGTGCTTGCCCTGGCCGAGTTCATCGCGGCCACGCGGCCCGGCTACGACCTGGCCAAGCTGGCCGAGCGGCTGCCCGGCCCCAGGGAGCGGCTCCATTTGATGGAGATCCCCATGCTGGCCATCTCGTCGACCGAGATCCGCGCGCGCGCGGCCCGCGGCGCGCCCATCCAGTACCTGGTGCCCGACGGTGTCTTTCAGTACGTGATGGACAAGGGCCTGTATCGGCCGGAACCGGCCGCAACCGGCGATAGGAGGATCAGCCGCGACACCGGATCATGAACGCGGCGAGCTTCCGCGCGCGCCGGAGGTGGCCGATGGTTGCATCGCTGCACACCGCCAGTTGGCTCGCTACCGTGCAAGTGGCAAACTCTCCCAGGTCGGTCGCTGTTCGTCGGCGGCCGCTGGCGGCAATCCCGTAGTGAAGGAGCTGACTCCCTGCCCAGCACCCTTGACCTGGCCCTGACCGCTGCGGCGGCGGCCTCAGACAAGCAGGCTCGTGACGTGGTCGTCCTGGACGTCTCCGAGCCGCTGGTCATCTGCGACTACTTCGTCATCTGCTCCGGCTCCAATGATCGCCAGGTTCGCGCGATCGCCGAGGAGGTCGAGCGCGCCTGCCGCGCGGATGGCGCGCGACCCTTGCGGCGCGAGGGCGAGCGCGAGGCCCACTGGATCCTGCTGGACTTCATCGACGTCGTGGTGCACGTCTTCCACCAGGAGGAGCGCGAGTACTACGACCTCGAGCGGCTCTGGCGCGACGCTCCCGTGGTGGCCCGTAGCAACGAGCTCGGCAGCTTGGTCACAGCCTGACGGCGCTCAGGTCACCCACAGCGCGCCGCCGTTTGCGTCAGGCATACGCGGGGCACATCTTCGCCGTCCGAGCAAGACAGGCCAGGGGGGTGAAGGAGCTGAGCCTCCGTGCGTCGCGTCAGCCTGCTCGCCCTGATCTACATCGTCATCGGGATCTACATCGCGTGGACGCGCCACTACCTCACCGTGGGCGTCCTGAAGACCGTCCTGCAGGTGCTGCTGGCCATCTTCCTGTGGTTCCTGATCCTCCTCGGCGTTGACCTGCACGTCCGCTGACCCGTGGGCGGGCGGACTCTCGTGCCCCGTCCCCGCCCTTTGCGCCATCCGCCCCCG